>OGOU01001351.1_pt1 | contig 19236 bp, 16 predicted proteins | sample 1552721 | NCBI WGS metagenome assembly OGOU01 (sample SAMEA2580176, study PRJEB22360) | human gut metagenome | biome: human gut; feature: human-associated habitat; material: faeces | place: Denmark | collected 2008/2010
CTTAAACTCATCGTAGGTATCGTAAGCTTTAACTGAATCGAAATTTTCTAACAGATAGTCAATTTCACTCCTTGTATAAGCGTCCTCAATGCCGTAGCCTGCAAGAGTATCTGCCTTGTCGGCTTTTGACTCGTCAATATCTGTTATAAACGAATCCACCTCGTCATAATCATAATAATAATTATTAAGATATTCTATACTCGGATAGCTGCCAACAGAAATTTCCTCTTTGCTGACAACTTTGTTTGATTTATCCTCCTTTGAATCAATATTAATTGATTCAATAATTTCCAGGCTCTCATCAAGCCTTTGGTTCTGCTCCTCGGTCATTTTAAAAAGCTCTTTAATCTCATCACGCAGAGCAAGAGTTTCGCTGTTTGGGTTTTGGTATGCCCTGTCCTCAATAAGCAGTGATTCCCCTGCAAACAGTCCTATAATTTCCGTCTGCAAAATTCTTTCGCCATCTCTTATCTCAAGTTGAACCTCAACCCTGCCGTGGCAAAAAATATCATTTTTGCCGATTTTCCATACAATGTGTGTACCGCCGTCTTTTGTTTCTACTGATTGCGGTACGACTGAATTTACACTTGAATTTGCAAAGCGCAGGTGAATTGAAGCCGAAGTATTTTCGCCTACAAATCCTTTTACCATAAACTCAACCTCGTTTACAAGGTTTTCGCCCACAATTCCTGCACTCTGCTGCGGAAAAGTACCCTCGTACCTTTCCATATTATAAATAATCATTATTTCCACCTCCAACTATACATATAAAAGCCTTAAAAATTGCACTAATTAAAACAATTTTTTAAAAAATAAATTTTGATTGACTGTAAAGCTAAAATAAAGTAAAATTATAATTAGTATATTTTAGGCAGCGCCATAAACCCTGTGCGGCGATACCTATATTATCAATATAGTATAACGAGATGATTTTTTGAACGCCAATAGACTACACCGCTGCTCAAGATTTGTGCTTGGCTTTGCTTTTTCGGCGGCACTGTGCCTTACGGTTACGGGCTGCTCTGTAATTAATAAATTTTTTTCATCACTTAATGAGCCTGAGCCGAGCACCTCACCATCGCTTTTATCGGAGATTCCAAAGCCAAAACAAACCTCATACAGCTACTCGGCAATCAAAAACGAAAATATCCGTAACCTTTACGCTCAGCTTGAGAGCGAAACCGAAAAGCTCTCGCCCGAAGAAATTCAGTGCACAGGAGAGCTTACCCAAAAGGATATTTACGAGGCGATAACCGCCTTTAAAAATGACCATCCCGATGTTTTCTGGATAGGCAGCAGCTTTTCCTATTACAGCTATAACGGTGTTACCTATCTGGAGATTACCTATACCTGCACAGACTCCGAGCTTTCAGAAAAAAAGCAAAAGTTTTCCAACGCTATCGACAGCTTTATGAGCAATGCGCCTATGTACTCCTCCGAATACGAGAGGGAAAAGTATATAAATGACTACATAGTATCGAATTGCATATACGATGAACAGGCGGCTGAATCAGACACCCAGACGGGCAACATAAGCAATGCCTACGGCGTACTTGTTGACGGCAAGGCACTGTGCGAGGGCTATGCACGGGCATTTCAGCTTTTGTGCAATAAAATGGGCATTGACTGCGTATGTGTAGCCGGTATGACCGAGGATACGGGGCACGAATGGAACTGCGCATACATTGAGGGCAGCTGGTATCAGGTTGACGTCACCTGGAATGACTCAGATGATGTGAGCAAATACTATTACTTCAATCTTACCGATGAGCAGATGTATGAGTCACGCACGGCAGACAGCCTTTTTGCAGACATTGACGCTGACCGCTACGATGACGACACCTCTCTGCTCGGCAATCTTTTTGTACCCGAGTGTACCGCCACAGAGTACAATTACTATCAGCAGACCTCGCCCGTACTCTACGGCTTTGACAGCGAAAACGACAGCACAATTTCCTCTGCCCTTGCAGACTGCGCAAGAAACGGCGGCAGTTATTTCAGCATAATAGTGGATTCAAGCCTTGATTTTGACGAGGCATACTCTGAGCTGGTTGATAACGGTTACATTGTAAATTACATTGAAAGTGCAAACCTTAATCTCTGGGGCGAAACCGAACTCAGCTGTACAAGTTATGCCTACAAAAATGAAACCCTGCGAATTGTCACCGCAGAGCTTATTTATAACACTGATTAAGCATTAATTTCTTATGCAAAAGGAAAATTATATATCGCCCGCTCAGTTTGCCGCAAGCGGCAACGAGCAATGGCTGAATTGCCATTTACGCCTTATCCGCCCATAGTAAGGTTGTAAAAATTTTAATTATATTTGTGGGCAGAAAGGCTATGGCAATTAATATGAAATATGATGTTAAACCCTTTGAGCTTTTGTCAAACGAAGAAATTGCAGACGGAATTTTTGATATGCGTGTAAAAAATGACGAAATTGCGCCTCTGGCTAAATGCGGTCAGTTTGCCCATGTATATGTTCCGTCAAAAACCCTGCGCAGACCTATTTCAGTGTGCGACAGTCAGGACGGAATTCTCCGTTTAGTCTATCAGGTAAAGGGCGAGGGCACAAAGATTATGTCGCAGATGAAAAAGGGTGAGTCTGTCGATATTCTCGCTCCCCTCGGCAACGGCTTCAGCATTGAAAAGGGCAAACGCTACTGCCTTATAGGCGGAGGCATCGGAGTACCTCCAATGCTCTACACAGCAAAGCAGACCGAAAATCCCCTCATAATCACAGGATTTCGCAATAAAAGCTTAATAATCCTACAGGACGATTTTAAAAACGCAGGTGCAGAGCTTGTGCTCACCACGGATGATGGCAGTGCAGGAATTCACGGCTTTGTTACCGACGTATTAAAGGAAAGAATAAACGAGGTTGACGAGGTTTGCGCCTGCGGTCCAGCCCCAATGCTCAAGGCTATTGCTCAGGTGTGCAAGGAAAACGGCAAGCCCTGCCAAATTTCACTTGAGGAAAGAATGGCTTGCGGCATAGGTGCTTGTCTTGTATGCGCAGTAAAGGTGAGAAAAAACGGAGAAGAAATTATGCAGCACGTCTGCAAGAACGGCCCCGTATTCAACGCTGAGGAGGTAGTATTTTAATGGCTGATTTATCTGTAAAAATTGCAGGAGTAGAATTTTCAAATCCCCTTATCGCCGCATCGGGCACCTTTGGCTTTGGCAGAGAATACGGCGAATTTTATCCGCTCTCAAAGCTCGGCGGAATTTCCTGCAAGGGCATAACCCTTACAAAGCGTGACGGCAATCCCTCCCCCAGAATTGCAGAAACTCCAAGCGGTATTCTCAACGCAGTAGGTCTGCAAAATCCCGGAGTTGACGTATTTATAAACGAGGATCTCCCGTGGCTTAAACAGCAAAACACAACAATAATTGCAAACATTGCGGGCAACACTCCCGAAGAATACTGCGAAATGGCAGAAAAGCTCTCCTCAACAAATGTAGATATGATTGAGATGAACATCTCCTGTCCGAACGTAAAATCGGGCGGAGTTCAGTTTGGCACAAGCTGTCAGTCCGTAGGCTCAATCACCTCAGCTGTAAGAAAGCACTGCACAAAGCCGCTTATCGTAAAGCTGAGTCCGAATGTCACCGACATTGCAGAAATTGCAAAATCAGCCGAAGCAGGCGGAGCAGACGCCGTTTCTATGATTAACACCCTCACGGGTATGCGAATAGACATCAACACCAAACGTCCGATTATCCGCAACAACACAGGCGGAATGAGTGGACCGGCAGTGTTCCCCATTGCCGTAAGAATGGTGTGGCAGGTTGCAAATGCGGTTAAAATTCCTATAATCGGAATGGGCGGCATAAGCACGTGGCAGGATGCAGTGGAAATGATGATTGCAGGCGCAAGCGCACTCCAAATTGGCACGGTATTTTTCTCAGACCCATATGCACCCATAAAAATTGCCGAGGGTATTAACAATTACCTCGACAAAAACTCAATAAAAAGCGTAACCGAGCTTACCGGCACTATAAAACCTTGGTAAGCAGCCGATGGGCAGGCAGTCAGTGGACTGCACATATCCGAGAGGATAGTATCATAAAGAAAAATGCTTTTGTGCCCGACAACTGCCAAGCAATTTCCTATAGAATGAAAAATCAATACAGGTAGTTCAGGTACTATAAAACCAATTTTCGGGCATAAAAAGCACTGAATTAGACCAAACTATCTACTCGGATAAAAAAAGAATATTGTATTAAAAAAAATCCATAATAACCATATACAGGAGGTTATTATGGATTTTTTTCGTGTTTTTATAACTGCGCCGCTTTCGTTCATTGTGCTCTTTCTGCTTGCCAAGCTGATTGGCAACAAGCAGATGTCAGACCTCAATATGTTCGACTATATAAACGGCATCACCATAGGCTCAATCGCCGCAGAGCTTGCTACGGGCGAATTCACCGATATTTATGACGGCATTATGGCTATGATTATCTACACCTTCTTTGCGGTTCTGCTCACCGCTCTCTCACAAAAATCTCTCTTTCTCAGACGATTTATCACGGGAAAATCCATTGTTATTTTTAACAACGGAAAGCTTTACAACAAAAACCTGAGCACCGCAAAGCTGGATATAAACGAACTGCTTACTATGTGCCGCACCAAGGGCTACTTTAATTTTGATGAAATTCAAACCATTATAATAGAAAACAACGGTCAGCTCTCAATTCTCCCCAAGGATAAAAACCGTCCGCTTACGCCTGACGATATGAAAATCACCGTATCGCAGTCGGGAATTGAAACGGTTGTAATTCAGGACGGAAAAGTCCTTGAGAAAAACTTAGCCGGCACAGGCAACAACCTTGACTGGCTCAAAAAGGAGCTTAAAAGTCAGCACACAGAGGCAAAGGACGTTTTCATAGCATTCTGCGACAAAAACAACAGCCTTAAAATATACAAAAGGAACGATTCAAACCCGACAAACGATATTTTCGATTAATTTTTGCAGTCGGTGGGCTGCACTTATTCGGGCAGATAGTACCATATAAATATACACTCCCGTGCCCGACCGATACTGAGTAATTTTTATAAAGTAAAAAATTCTATATGGGAGGTTAAGAGTATATAAAAGTGATTTTCGGGTATTAAAAATCCTAAATAAAAGCCTAACTATCTGCTCGGGCTAAAAACTGCTCGCATATTTATAAATTACAGTTCAAGACCGCTTGTTGTCTTTAAAAATTTTTCAAGCTTTTCATAAATTACATCTGTTCCGCCAACGCTGTCGCTCTCAATGTTGAGCGGCATAATCGGATCGTGAACCGAAAGCCTGAGCAAAAACCATCCGTCGCCGTTGTCCCTGTCAAAAGAAACTCTTATGCCCTCACGGTTATCGTCAGCAACATTCCAGTCCTCCTTTGACATTGCGTATGCGGTGAGGTCATTAATCATCTTCTCACCGCAGGCTCTAAAGTCGGGCTCGGTTATCTTAAATCTTATCTCCCTGCTCTCGGCAGGCTCTTTAAGCTCAGATGTAAGCTCATCAAGCTCCTTGCCCTGCTTGCGGAGCTGAGCCGCCTTAATAATGATTTTTGTGCACAAATAAGCGCCGTCATCCAGGAAATAGTTTTCTCTCATAGCTGCGTGTCCCGAGGTTTCAATGGCAAGAGGACAGTTAATTCCCTGAGCGTTCAGCTCAAGCGCCTTGTCAATAACATTCTTATAACCTCTGCGGTAGCGGTAATGCCTGCCGCCGAGGGTATCCTCAATAAACATTTTCAGTCCGGACGAGGTGATGGAGTCGGTAACGATTGTGCCTCCCTCATTGCCCTCAAGTGCAATAGAAGCCGCCACTGCCACAAGTCGGTTGCGGTTGATTTCGTTTCCCTTGCTGTCAACAGCTCCTCCACGGTCAACATCGGTATCAAAAATCACGCCGAGGTCGGCATTTGCCTCTTTTACAGCCTCACAGATTGAGTCCATAGCGGTCTTGTCCTCAGGATTCGGAATATGATTGGGGAACATTCCGTCAGGCTCAAGGTAACGGCTGCCGGTTGTGTCCGCTCCAAGCACAGAAAGCACCTTGTCGGCATAAAATCCTCCGACTCCGTTGCCTGCGTCAACCACAATCTTAAAGCCCTTGAGCGGATGCTCGTAGTCCTCAGCATTAACCTCTCTTTTAATCTTATCGCAAAGTCCCTTTGCGTAGTCAGTCATATAATCAATACTTCTGATCTCTCCGCAGTCGCTCTCGTCAGGCGACTCTCCGTTCTGGGCATACTCAAGAATTGCTTCAATGTCGCTTCCCTCAAGTCCTCCCTCACGGGTAAAGAACTTGAGTCCGTTTCTGTTGAACGGGTGGTGGCTTGCGGTAATCTGCAAAGCTCCGTCACAGCCGATGTCAACGGTTGTCATAAACATAGACGGAGTAGATGCAAGCGAGCAGTCAAGTACGGTTACGCCGCAGCGCTTAAAACGCTCGCTTACAACGCCTGCAATACGGGGGCCTGAAATTCTGCTGTCACGACCGACCGAAATTATGAGGCTGTCAGGAGATTTTGAAAGTCTTTTAGAAAGCCAGAGCACAAACCCGTCTGCCATTCTCGCAACAACGTCATCGGTAAGGTTTATGTGCTGTCCCTCAACGCCCTCGCTCGCAACTCCCCTTATATCTGTTCCGCTTTTAAAGCTCTTATAAAACTTGTCTAACATTTTAAATATCCTCTCCCTGCAAAGTATGTATTAAGGCGGTAAAGCCTTAAAATATGCCGAGTTAATTATACCCTAAATCCCGGAAAATCTCAACATAATTATAATCTTAATTTTGTAGGAAAAAGCAGGTATTTCGTTGTTTTTCTGCCCTGCAGTAGTAAAAATCACTAAGCAGCACGGCTTTTATCGAAAAATAAGCGAAATATGCATTCCTTTGTTTGTGCAAATCCTACAATTTTGGGCGCATATTTTTGTGTGTCATTCACATTCAATTAAGCTTTACAACAAATTTTAATTAAAATAATTGTTGACTTTTACGGAATTGTGATTATAATAATAATTGTCAAGCAAATAGTACGCTTGGCAGTTGACTTATTTGAGATCAAATAGTACATTTCGGAGGAAATTTTTATGACACCAATTCTCAGTCTGCACAATGTTGACGTAGCTGAATTTCTCGCTGTACTCGATACCTGCGAGGGAAACGTATTTCTCGTTACCAACGAGGGTGACAGACTAAACCTTAAAAGCAAGCTCTGCCAGATTGTCGGACTTACAAAGCTCATTGAGGGCGGTAAGATTGCCGAGGCAAGCATTATCTGCGAAAATAAAAACGACGAGAGCAAGCTGTTCCGTTTCAACTTTTTCGGCGATACTGCTGACGCAGAGATTGACTGACATTACTTAACCTTCACCGTTTTCACGTTAATTTCAAAACTTCTAAATCCGAAAACAGCCGCATAAAGCGGCTGTTTTTGGTTTATATAATATAAAAGTCATTTTGGAAAAATAAAGCTATGAATTAATCTCCTACTATCTGCTTGGTCAAAAAATCAGTAGAAGCTATACAAAACTGATTGTCGGGCACAAAAAGCTTTTAATTAAGCCGTACTATCTGCTCGGATAGGTGCAGCCCACCGGCTGCTATAATTTATTTTTAAGTCGTTCAGCCCTTCTGTATTTTGACGGAGTTGTTCCGTAATACAGCTTAAAGCCTCTGTTAAAATTTGAGATATTGTTATATCCCGACTTGCCTGCAATTTCAATTACAGGTATGTCCGTAGTGGTGAGCAGAAGAGCCGCTCTGGAAAGGCGAAGCTCGTTAAGATAATTGATAAAGGTAGTATTTAAAATCTCCTTAAAAAGGTGAGAAATATAATATCTGCTCAAGTTTGTTTCTGCGGCAATAGTGTCAAGCGTAAGCATATCGCAGAAATTCTCATTAATATAATCTGTAACCCTGCGCAAAGCTCTTTCCTTTTTGCTCTGAGCCTCTAAATCAAAAATCTCAAATTTTTCGGAAGCAAACAGATAATAAAAAAGCTCGTAGAATTTGCCGGTAATCAAAAGAAAATAATTTTTTGGTCTGTCAATTTCCGCATCAAAAATGGTTTTAAAGCAATCCAATATGCTCTCGTAAAACTCATCATCCGGCTTGAACTGTACAAACTTCGTACAGTTTCCGCCCACAATGCCCTTGATAATGGAAGACGGAATAAACTGCTGTGTAATAATTGCAGCGTCGCTGAGATTTAAAAGCATAAAATCAATACGCACATCTTTGTTGTTGTCAAATCTGTACTTCTGATTGGGAGCGGTAAAAAACATATCTCCCTCGCAGAGCTGAGAAATTCCTACAGCGGTTTCAACAGTAACCGAACCGCTCTTCACCATGCCGATTCCCACCTCATGGTGATTACACCATAAATCATCTACAACCAGCTCTCCGCAAGCAACACGAAAGCTGGAGCTTGTGGACGATACAGTGTTTAAAAATCTGATAGCCACACGCATTACCCCTTTATAATTATATTTATGATAGTATCATTATGATATTACAAATCCATTGACTTGTCAATATGTTTTTCAATAAAACAGAACAAAATTCTACAAATATTGTTTTTAAGATTCATCTTACACGGGATATATGATATATTGCCGATTTCTACGTTTAGGTATGCAAAGGTCAATTACAGTTTAATCCGCATATCATTACTATAAATAATAAGAACAACAGTTATTTCCCGTTTTAAAAATTATCCTTAAATAAAGAACTCTGTAAATAGTGATTTTTCCTCAATTCAGAGTATTTCTCATTTATTGTCTAAGTAATTTCTGCACACCTCATCAAGGTGGTGCTTAAAGCCGTCAACCACTTTTTGAGGTGACAATATTTTAACACCGCCTCCAAGCCCGAACACCCAGGCGTAAAACTGACTGCTTATAGAAATTTTTGCTGAAAATCTGAACTGATTTTCGTTTTCTTTCACAATAAAAATATCTCCGCCGAACTTGTCGGCAATCACCCCCACAAGCTCGTTGTCAACAAGCATAGTCACGTCAAACTCCTCGCCGCCATACATTGAAAACATCTTTTTGGTATACTCGGCGCCGTCAAAATCCGTAATTTGTTTGCTTTGCTCACGCTCATCCTCAATAATTTCAACGTTTTCTATCTTGTCCACCCTGAAATGCTTTATCCTTTCAGCCTCGCAGTCATAGCCTATGAGATAATAATTTTCATCGTTCCAGCACAGCCATATGGGCGAAACAGCATATCTTTTGCCGTTATGTCTGGCGGTTTTTTTAATTTTGCCGTCCTCGCCAATCTCCCATTTCATATAATAAAAGCTGACTGTACGGTTGTTTGACACAGCGTTTTGCAGACTGTCAACAACATAGTAAATTTTCTCGTTAATTCCCTTTACCCTGTTTGTTATGTAAACGTCACGCTTCAGCTCCCTGCCCTGATACACACTTGCAAGCCCTTCGATTTTTTCTATAAGCTCCATACTCTTTTTGCGTGTAATAAACCTTGAGCTTTGAATAGCGTCAACAAGCAGCTTCAGCTCCGGAAGCTCAAATCTGCGAGAACCGACATAGTATTTAGTGGTGGTGGTTTTTTCACGGCAGATGTCAAGTCCGTATAATTCAAGCATTTTTAAATCGTCATAAAGACTCTTTCGCTCAACCGTTAAGCCGTACTGCTCAAGTGCGGCTTGAATTTCTGCGGCGGTAATTCCGTGCTCATCGTCAGTTCTGCTGAGCAGAATATCACGCAAATAAAGCAGCTTTAGCTTTTGTCCTGATGATTTAGCCATAATATCCTCCGTTTATGCTGTAAGCGTTTTTGCAAAGGCAATTACAAACGGCATAGTCAGAATTGAAAACACCGTAGTGGCGGCTACCATACTTACCGAAAGCTCGGTATCTCTGTTGTACTTTACGGCAAACATTGTGGTAATAGCGGCTGACGGAGCGGAGGCTGCAATTACACAGGATACCGCAATCATTGTTTCCACCCTGCACAGATACAGCACAACGGCTGTTATAACGGGCACAATCACAAGTCTGATTCCCATAGCCACATAAACCGATACGTTTGAAAAAGCCTTTTTAATATTTGCCTGAGAAAGGTAATAACCAATAATTACCATTGGAAGCGGTGTGTTGAGCGCCGCCATATAATCGATGGACTGAGCGATAATATAGTGCGGCTTAATGTTGAACACAAAAATGATAAGTGCAATCGCAACGCCGATAATTCCCGGATTAAGCGCCAGCTTTTTAAGCGAAATTTCCTTAATATCTCCGCTCATACACACCAGACCGTAGGTCCACACAATAATGTTGAATACTGCTACAAACACTGCTCCGTAAAACATACCGTCGTCGCCGAGCACCGCCTTTTGCAGCGGAAATGACATAAACGCACAGTTTGAAAAAATTACCGAAAATCTCAGCACCCTGTTTCTGCCGTCCTTACCCCTGAAAATAAGGCCTGCCGCAATGATGGAAGCTCCCATAACCGCCGCCGCACAGAGCGCCGATATACCTAGTCCTCCCAAAAGCTCAGGCTTGTACTCCCTCTCAAACGCCGATATAATGGCGCATGGAGTAACAAGGTACAAAATAAAGTTATTAATATGCTTTGCCGACACATCGTTTAGCATCTTTTTCTTACCGCAGATAAATCCGAGTGAAATAAGAATAAACAGCACAAGCACCTGCTGCGCCACTACAAAAAAATTTTCTAACATAATCTTTCCCCCTATTTTTGACATTTTAAGTATATCACAATTATTCATATTTTCAATACTTATGACAGCCGATGAGCCGGCAGTCAGTGGACTGCATTCTTTCGGGCAAAAAGTATCGTATAATCGTACCTCTTGTACCCGACAACTGCCAAATGATTTCCTATAAGGCAAAAACTCGGATAAAAGGGCATACAGACTATATAAAAGTAATTTTCGGGGAGCAGAGCTTTGAATTAAAACGAAACTATCCGCTCGGGCTAAAAAAGCAAAAAATTAATTGCTCGCAAAACATCATTTTGTACAAAATAATGTCGATGGTGTAGTGCAAAATAACCAACAGACTTTAAAAAATCCAACAAATATGTATTATCCGCTGAAAATATTTGCTTTTATTGACTTTTTGCGCTTTGAATTATATAATATATGTAAATAAGAACGGTTGTTTTTATTATTGATTAACAGTGATTTTAGGTATATGTTCACATTTTTAGAAAGAGGGAATTTTCACTATGGCAACAAAAAAAACCGCTGCAAAACTGGCAGCAGCCAAAGAAACAACAGCTCCAGCAACTGCAGCAGTAAAGGAAACTGCTACTGCTAAAAAAGCCGCTCCTGCTAAGGAAGAAGCTCCTGTAAAAAAGACTGCTCCAAAGAAGGTTGCTCCTAAAAAGCCTGCTGCTGTAGCTGCCGCAACAAAGGCTGCTAAAGAAAAGACAGATGTAAAGGCTGAAGTTAAAAACGAAACAAAGGTAAACTTTGTTGTAGAGTTTAACGGCAAGCAGAACAACGTTGAGGACATCATCAACAATGTTAAGGCTACATACGGCAAAGATGCAAAGGAAATCACAGTTTACCTCAAGCCCGACGAGCACAAGGCTTACTATGTTGCTGACGGCGTAGAGGGCGCTATGGACGTTTTCTTCTGCTGATTAAAACCCTTTTAAGATTTTAAAGAGCCACACTTTTAGTGAGGCTCTTTTTTCACTTAAATATTTTGTTGTTCTGCTTATATTTTTATTGATTTTTTACATTATAGGTTATATAATAACCTTGTAAAATTATGAACTCAGTTGAAAAATTCAATAAAAAGGAGCAAACGAAATGATTAAAAAATACACAAGCGGAGCCCCAATCTTCACAGATGCCGTTACGGCTGAAATCAAGGGCAGCGACATCAAGAATTTTCCAATCGAATACAAAACAGACGGCAAAAAATTCAGCTTTGGCTTTGATATGCAGGAAAGCGACATTGTTTTCGGTCTTGGAGAAGCTCCGAGAGGAATAAACAAGCGTGGCTGGGTTTACGAAAGCTTTTGCAGTGACGACCCCTTCCACACCGAAACCAAAAGCTCGCTCTATGCAGCGCACAATTTTCTTATGCTCAGCGGCAGCAAAAATTTTGGCATCTTCATTGACTTTCCGGCAAAAATCCGCTGGGACATCGGCTACACCCGTCAGAACAGAACGGAAATCACCATTGACGGCACCGACTTTGATATTTATATAATTGAAACAGAGAGCGGCAAGCCGCTTGACATAGTAAAAGAATTTCGCAGTGCAATAGGACAGAGCTATATTCCTCCGTTCTGGGCATTCGGCTATCAGCAGAGCCGCTGGAGCTACCCTGACAAAGAGGCGGTTGACAGCGTAATCAAGGGCTATAACGACGCTAAAATCCCGCTCGACTGCGTTTATCTTGACATTGACTATATGGAGCGCTACAAGGACTTTACCGTTGACGAAAGCAAATTCCCGAATTTTACCGAATATGTAAAGGAAAAGCGTGAGCAGGGCATTCACCTCATACCCATTATAGACGCAGGCGTAAAAAAAGAGGACGGCTATGACGTCTATGAGGAGGGCGTTAAAAACGGTTATTTCTGCAAAACCGAGGATGGAGAAATCTTTGAGGGCGGCGTCTGGCCGGGCATTGTAGGCTTCCCCGACTTTATGCAGAAAGAGGTTCGTGACTGGTTCGGCTCAAAATACGACCGCCTTACTGACGCAGGTATAGACGGTTTTTGGAATGATATGAACGAGCCTGCAATCTTCTACTCAACAAAGGGGCTTAATAATGCGCTCAATAAGGCTAAGTCGCTTGAGGGTGAAAACCTCGACCTTTCAAAATTCTTTAATCTGAAAGACACCTTCCTCGGACTTTCAAACAGCCCCGACGATTATTCAAGCATTTATCATATGATAGACGGCAAGCCTGTCTGCCACGACAGAGTGCACAACATTTACGGCGCAAATATGACAAGAGCCGCAGGCGAGCATTTTGCAAAAAAATTTGGTGACGGCAAAATCCTTATGTTCTCAAGAGCCTCATACATCGGCGCACACCGTTCAAGCGGTATATGGTTCGGCGACAACCACTCCTGGTGGTCGCACATCCTTTTAAATCTTAAAATGCTACCATCTGCAAATATGTGCGGTTTCCTCTACTGCGGCGCAGACCTCGGCGGCTTTAACGAAAACGCTACCCGTGACCTCGTCCTGCGTTTCCTCGCCCTCGGCGTGTTCACTCCTCTAATGCGCAACCACTCCGCACTCGGCACAAAGGATCAGGAGTGCTATAATTTTGAAAACCCGGAGGATTTCAGAGATATTATTACCGTCAGATACAGACTCATTCCCTACCTTTACTCCACTTTTAAAAAGGCAAGCGAAAACAACGATATGATATTCCGCCCACTCGCCTTTGATTATTTAGACGATAAGATGGCAAGAGAGTGCGAAACTCAGCTTATGCTAGGCGATGAATGTATGATTGCTCCGGTATATGAGCAGAATATGAGCGGCAGATATGTATATCTCCCCGAGGATATGACCTTTGTAAAGCTCAGCGGTGAAAATGTAACCGCCGTACCTATGGAAAAGGGTGTGCACTTCATAGAGGTTGCACTCAACGAAGTTCCTCTGTTTATAAAGAAGGGCAAACAAATCCCGCTCTGCAAGCCTGCAATGCGCACAGGCGAGCTTGACACCGAAAATCTGACCTATATGGGAGGATAATAATTTAATGAAAATAAAACTTATTTCTCTTCTGCTCCTCTGCACTCTGCTTGCCGCTGCGCTTACAGGGTGCAGAACCGAGGAGTACTCAGAAAAAGAAATCACCAAATATGTTAATAAAGCCTTTAAAAACTCAGAGCTTATAAATTGCAGCAATCAAAAGGTTGACGGAAACGACACCTCAACCTCATACACCTACAAAACAGAAAAAGGCGTGGTCTTTGATGTAAAATCAAGATATTACCACGACTCAATGTTCGGCTTGCCTGTAGCCGATCTGTCTTCAAACTACTATGAAGCACTGGATGTGCTTTTCAGCGATGAAATTGAAAATCTCAAAACAGAATACAATGCAAACCTGTCCTCCGACTGGGACGGGCCGGATTGTGCAGTTCCCTCATTTGATGAAATTGACAAAAAGGTTGACTTTGTTTTTGACTACTATGAGCTTATCAAGGACTATCTGCCCGATACCACTGAGGATACTCCGCTTTTTTCGGCGGCTAAAGACGACTTTGAAATCAGCCTTTCGCACAAAGACAACCGATTATTAACCGTTACCTTTAACCAAAGGTTTAAATCAATGACACCCGACTATGTTAAGGAATGTGCCAAGATTAAGTACGCCGACATCTACCGCAGCAAGGGCAGTGGTGAGGATTTTGGCGACCTCCCTCTGCTGTATATCAACAATCTCTACATAAACGGTGAAAAATACACCAGCGACAAATATACAGTCGAGTTTGTCTATGATGCAGACAGCGGCGAGTACTGCATACCTGTAGGCTACGGCTTGAAGTTTGATTACAACGGCGGTGTTGAGGATTATATTCAGAGAGAAATAGTAACAGATTACTTAGGCGGCAGCTACAGCATAAACCCCGACAAGCACACAACCAACTACACCATTGGAGAAAACAGCTACAAGGTCACAGCTGAAAGCGACAACTACAAATCGGGTAAATTTTACATCAACGGCAAAAAGCAGGATATTTCTCTGCTGGATACCAAGCTTGACTTCTGGGGAGGAACGGGCGCTACCTATTTCTATTATATGAAGCTCTCTGACTACGCAAAAATGCTCGATATGGACTACAGCGTAAGTCAGGCAGACAACGCAGTTTATCTCACAAGCAAAAATTGACAAAGCTTTTCAGTTAAAAACCGATATCTTAAACTGCCTGCACATCTTGAGCAATTATTAAGGCTTTTTCATAGAATTTTCTGAAATGATATTCGGCAGGCAATCTACAGCAATATTATATTTATTTCAAGCAATAATCAGGTGACTTTTACCTGCGCAACCGGTGGTTGCGGCAATGAAAACTAAAATGTATTGAACAAAACGTCGGTTGCGGCGTATAATTTTGCTGACATAGAGAGCATACAACCAAAACACGGCTCTCACAGGGAGGACAAATATGAACATTGAAACCGCAAACAGACTTTTGCAATACAGAAAGAAGAACAATTTAAGCCAGGAGGAGCTTGCCTCCAAAATCGGCGTGAGCCGTCAGGCTGTATCAAAATGGGAACGTGCCGAGGCTTCTCCCGATACCGACAATCTGGTTCTGCTTGCTCAGCTTTACGGTGTTTCGCTTGACGAGCTTATAATGGGAAGTCAGACGGATGGCGGCAAAGCCGAAGAACAGGAAGTAAATAATCAGGAAACCGAGCAGCCTGAGCAGGAATCGGAACAACCGCAGGAAGAGCCTGCGCCCACAGGTGACGAGGGCGTGGAGTACCAAAGCTATGATAAGGTTTCTTTTAAAAACGGAATCCACGTTGACACAAAAAGCGGCGACAAGGTACACATAAGCTTTGCAGACGGAATCCATATTAATGATAAGAGCGGCACAAAGGTTGACATTGACAAAAACGGTGTGTCCGTAAACGAAAACGGCAGACAGAGGGTTTACACCGCAGAGGACGGACACATAATGTATGACAGCGATATGCCCACTCACCGCTCCGACAAAAAATTCTGGCTGAAATTTCCGTTTTTTATAATAGCCATCGCAGCGTTTTTGGCGTGGGGATTCAGCGGCGTATGCTTTGGCTGGGCGTTAAGCTGGATTACACTGCTTTCGATTCCGCTTTACTACTCGCTTGCAGAAGCCATATACAAGCGCAGTCCGTCACATTTTGCCTATCCGGTGCTGACTGCGGCTGCGTACATTCTTATGGGATTTTTCAATGTATTCGGCGGCTGGGCAGTCGGCTGGGTGGTATTTCTCACCGTTCCCGTTTACTACTGGATTTGCTCATTTTTTAAGAATGAAAAAAGCAAAGATAAATACTGATACTAGATTTAAAATACCGGTATAAAAGGAGGACAATGTGTCAAATCTAAATTTACCTACAGACCCTATGATTCTGCTCAGCCTTGTAAATACAAAGCTGCGTGATTTTTACCCCTCGCTTGACTCTTTCTGTGAGGACGCCGACATAAGCAAGGACGAAATCATACAAAAACTCTCCGCCATAGATTACACCTACAACGCAGAGCTGAATAAATTTGTTTAACCCAAACCGCTGTGCAGAAAATAAGCACAGCGGTTTTAGTCTGTAAAAAAGTATATATCATTCAATACTATACACCAGATGAAGATTTAGCTCAGGGAACCTCTGGCGTGCTTTTTAGCCCGAGCAGACAGTTTAGTTTAATTCAAGACATTTTATTCCCGAAATTTGCTCGGCAGTTTCGGGCACGAGAGTATAAGACTATATGATACTATCCTCTCGGATAAGTGCAGTCCACTGACTGCCAGCCCACCGGCTGCCTGCCGGCTATAAAAATCTGCCGATAACTGCAATGGCGTTTGTACGGCAAATTTCCCTTGCATTTTCCCTCAGACCTGCGGCAAAGATATTTCCACCGCACCTTGTTGCGTACTCACGCAAAATTCCCCTGAACCGCTTTGGCACAGCCGGATATTCGAGCACAAGGTAGTAAACTCCGTTTGACTCGTATGCTGAATTTTTATTACAGCACACATTCTGCCTGTAAAGCATAGCTATAATATCGAGAAAGCTTTTGCTGTCGCCCAATTCATAGCAATTACATCCGCCGCTGTTTTTCAGCCTGAACTTTTTTCCCTGAATTTCCTCAAGCGTAATCAAGAGCATACAGCCGTCAACAGTCGGCACAGCCTCTACAACCATACTTTTCCCCTTGATTTCCAATCCGATTTCAAAGCAGGCAAGCTGCAATACCTGCATAAGGTTCTTGCGGGAATGGCTGTCATTAAGGCTCATAGTATTATAATCAAGCGAAAAATCACGCATATCATCGTTGCAGAGCGTAACAAGGATTTTGTTGTGTTTTATTTTGTCAACAGTCAATAAAGTCCCTCCCGTTCATATATAAATCAAAAAGACTAATAATATATTATGATGAAACCGCCCTTCCTGCAAGTATTTATTTTTGGGAATATACAAAGCAATTTATAGCAATGTTTTTGTTAAACATCAATTCCCACTTGCTTAGTCCCCCTCAAAATGATACTATATTATTATCAAAATAAAAAATAACAAAAGAAAGGAAGTTTATCTATGCCACAATGGCTCCACGATTCGGTTTTCTATGAAATTTATCCGCAAAGCTTTTACGATTCAAACGGTGACGGTATCGGCGACCTCAACGGAATCATCCAAAAGCTCGACTATGTCAAGCAGCTCGGCTGCAACGCAATCTGGCTCAACCCTGTTTATGATTCTCCTTTTATGGACGCAGGCTACGATGTCAGAGATTACAAAAAGGTTGCCCCCCGCTACGGCACAAACGACGACCTCGTAAGGCTTTTTGACGAGGCTCACAAAAAAGGAATGAAAATTCTCCTCGACCTCGTTCCCGGTCACACCTCAGACACCCACCCTTGGTTCTTAGAGTCCAAAAAAGCGGCAAAGAGCGAGTACTCAAACCGCTACATCTTTACAAAATCAGTGTGGGACGCACCTCCTCAGTACAGAATGATGTGCGGCATCTGCGAGCGTGACGGCAACTATCTTGTAAACTACTTCAGCTCACAGCCTGCTCTGAACTACGGCTTCCACGAAATCACACATCCGGAGTGGCAGCTCCCCTGCGACCACCCCGACTGCCTTGCAACGGTTGAGGCTATCAAGGACATTATGCGCTTCTGGCTTGACAAGGGCGCAGATGGTTTCAGAGTAGATATGGCTGACTCCCTTGTTAAAAACGATGACGAAAAGGTTGCAACCGCAAAAATCTGGAGAGGTATTCGTGAAATGCTCGACAAAGAATATCCCGAGGCTGCAATGGTAGCCGAGTGGTGCAATCCCGAAAGAGCCATCAACAACGCAGGCTTCCATATGGACTTTTACCTTGACCACTACGGCAACGGCTACAGCAGACTTTTCCGTTACGGCGATGACGAGGGCAACAAGGGCATATTCAATCCAAACGGCAAGGGTGACATCAAAAACTTTACAGACGAATATCTCCCCGCCTACGAGCTTTCAAAGGACAAGGGCTACATCAGCTTTATGACCAACAACCACGATATGCCCCGTATGACTCACTACTTTGATATGAACGCAGTAAAGCTTGCCTACGCTATGATTTTTACAATGCCGGGCGTGCCGTTCCTCTACTACGGCGATGAAATCGGTATGAAATATCAGGAGAACCTTGTCAGCAAGGAGGGCGGCTTCAGCAGAACAGGTTCCCGTACTCCAATGCAGTGGTGCGGCGGCAAAAACCTCGGCTTCTCAACAAGCGACACTCCTTATCTCCCTGTTGACACTGACGAAAACGCACCGACTGTTGAAAATCAGAAGAACAACCCCGACAGCGTGTACAAAATCGTAACCGATATTATTGCACTCCGTCACGCAAACGAGGATCTCAAGGGCAACGGCGACTTTGAAATGACTTTTGAAGCAGGAAAATTCCCGTTCGGCTATAAGAGGGGCAAATTCGTAATGCTGTTTAATCCTCTCGGCAAAGAAAGTGAAATTGAAATCAACGCAAAAGGCGCAAAAAAAGCCTACGAAATCGGCTCAACAGAGGTTATGGACAATAAGGTAAAAATGTCTGCCCAGAGCTTTGTAATGCTTGAATTTTAAGCAGGCAGTATCATAAAGAAAAAGCTCTTACGCCCGACAACTGCCGAGCAATTTTCGGGAAAATAAAGTTCTGAATTAAACCAAACTATCTGCTCGAATAAAAATTTTCGCCCGCCTTTTTCAAAAGACGGTGGGGGCAGCCGGTGGGCTGCACATATCCGAGTGGATAGTATCGTAAAAAAACTCCTGTGCCCGACAACTGCTGAGCGATTTTCGGGAAAATAAAGTTTGAATTAAACCAAACTGTCTGTCCGATTAAAAAGTTTTCGCCCGCCTTTTTTAAAAGGCGGTGGGGTTGGTGGGGCAAAGCCCCGCCTCTTGCTTAAATAAGCGCAGGAGGGGGAGAAAAACAGTCCGGTGGACTGTTTTTCGTGGGGAACCCACGTCAGGGGTTCCCCGAGGAAA
>OGOU01001356.1_pt1 | contig 19208 bp, 17 predicted proteins | sample 1552721 | NCBI WGS metagenome assembly OGOU01 (sample SAMEA2580176, study PRJEB22360) | human gut metagenome | biome: human gut; feature: human-associated habitat; material: faeces | place: Denmark | collected 2008/2010
TGTGTTCCTCTCCGATCTGGTAATACATGCCATTGTAAACAAGAAGATTATTCTGAAAGATTGGCTCCTTGTCATATCTGGCTACACCGGATGGAAAGCATCTGGTAGCTGTTTTCATGTTTCCATAACCATGATCAATCCCGATCACCATAACTGTTTCATTTCTGTTATTTTTCATCATTCTCATAATCATACCTCATTCTTTCTTTTCTTATCCAATCCTATTAATACTTACGTGAATTGATAAGATGGATATTTTATTTACTGGTTCTTTAATAATTCATATTTAATAACATGGATTATTAATAGCAACGGTTTGTCCAGTATGGGATTTACCATATCTGGTTTTCCTATTTTCTGATGTCCGGAGATAGAAATTTCCTATGACCTGATTGTCCAAAATTGGACTATCCACCCTTAGGCACTTCTCTTCTCCACTTAATCATTTTCTTCTCCTAATGGAACTTCCCGGATAATATATTCGGTATCGCCATAAAAGCCATACTCATTACGCAATCTATGACGTTCCACATATCCATGATGCTCTAATTCCTTAATTGCAGAACGAACAGAATCAATCCCATCTCTGCTCAATGTTGCCAGTCCTTGCATATTGTAATTCCAGTCATCTGGCAAACTTAACATCAGCGATAATAGACCTTTCGCTTTCAATGTCAGATTCTTATTCTTGAAATGATGATTACTCATTACCGTAAAATTCTTAGTTCTCTCTACACGAAAAATCTGTGCCATGCTCCCCACTTCCTTTCCAGACAGAAAAAGACGCAAGCCATATTCTTATGACTCACGCCTTTCTGCATAACTTACTTTTCTATTCTTCTGTTTCCAATTCCAATCTCTGTAAAATATCTCTTACAATACCTGCATCTTCAATCAGATTAATTCCAAAACATTTTTTACCTGCATCCTTCAAAGACGCACCCACATGATATGCTTTCGTTTTATCAAGAATTAAAAAACGATCATGAAACGCTCTTGTGTACTTCACATCCAGTTTAGGATACTGTGCATTAAAGTTATCTACATCTGTTTGAGATAATTTTGTCCGTTGCTGTGTATAAACTGTCACCGCCACATTTTCTTTCTTCTTTGACAAAATATTTAATGTTCCTACATCCACATATCCATCTACCAGAACAATTTCCATTTCTGCTTTCTGAATCAGTCCTATCAATAAGCTGAATGCATCATATATCTGACCATCAAAAAATATCTTTTGATTAGACTCCTCATGATCTGATATGTACTCAAAAATCTGCTCCAGTTTTTCATCTGTCTTTTTCTGATATTCCAGTTGTTTTAGCTCAACGTTACTAATCCTTTCAAACAAAAGTGCATTGTTGGCTATAAACCGTCGCATTTCTACAAATGCACGCATAATACCTATACTTACATTAATTGCCACCTCGCTATGCAATACACTTGCAAGCATGGATATTCCCTGCTCTGTAAATACATACGGTAATGTACGTCTGCCACCATAACCATTTTCTGTTCCACTGCCATTTGAGGTGCCAAATTGGCATTTCAAGTTTTCATATTCATCTTTTGTAAGCTGAAATCGAAAATCTTCTGGAAATCTGGCAATATTTCTTTTAACGGCTCTGTTTAACGCTCCCGTTTCTACCTGATAAAGCATTGCCAGATCACTATCCACCATGACTTGTTTGTTTCTTACTACATAAATCAGATTTTCAACGTCCGGTGGCATGATTTCAACTATTTGTGTTTCCACTGGTTCCATTTCTCTTACTTTCTGATCCGCCATTCCATCTCCTCTATAACTTGAAATGCCAAACTGGCATTTCAAGTTACTTTACCGCACAATCATTTCTTATGAGTTTCCAAAATCCATGTTCCCATTTTACCCTATTTTTCTCATTCTGCCTACTGCTATTTTTCATACAATAATGAGGTCGCAATCCACGACCTCATCACCTTCATTTAAACATAAATCAATTCCTTGAGAATAATCTCTTCTGCAATTGCTTTGTGTTGATTAGCAGCTCTTACCCAGGCAATCTGATCTTTCTCTTTATCCGGCAATGGTTCTTTTTCTTCTAACTGTTTCAGTATTACCTCTTCCCGTTCTCTGGCTGCCTTGTCCACTTCCAGAAGATGCTCTCCAATGGTATCCTGTAAAAGCATCACCTGATAGGTTGAATTTCGATAGTTTTTCAGATAATCTCTGCGAAGAAAACCATACTTGCCAAGTTGCTCCATCTGCTCACCGGATTTATAGGTGAGATTCGGGATCAGATATCCATTTACATTTGTATACGTTAATTCCATTTTATTAGCACTCTCCATTTCTCATCATTTTTTGACCACAAATTTACGACATTTACGACAAATCTGACACTGCTTTACAATACCAGACAAAATGGCTGATGCCCCGGAAAGCCTGTAAAACAGGCACTTCCGGGATACACAAGACAGGACAAAAATCGACTTCCATTATCAAGAGGCGAGTGCTAATTTCACACTTTCTTCACATTTCACGTAATTTTACGATCCATTTTTCCGATACATATGTCTGAAGCGCCGAAGATAGAAGGACTCCCAGGATCAGAAATGGAACTGCCTGTAAAAACACTCCCATAAATACATAAATATAATAACTGCTTTCATAAAAGAGAGCCCACGTCTGCTGAATACAGGAAAGAACATCTGTATCGGGACCATGGATCCGTATTCAGTGCAGTGGAGATATACTTCATGAGATCTGTCGAATAATACATCTGATCGATACCGGGACAGTAACAAGGCAGGCTACCGCACCAGATAGCATGACTGCAACATCCTGGAATAGGAACTGGGAATTAAGAATGATCTCCAGGCTATATTGCTGTGTCTGAATGTATGAAAATAATAAAATAGTTCCTCCAAGATAAGCAAACAGCAACGTATTTACCGTTGTACCGATAATTTCTTTCCCAACCTGATAGCCAGAAGCTGTAAGCTCTTTCGCTGTCAGACTGTTTTTATGAGTCCAGACTTCATATACAGAAGATGTTACAGATAATGCTGTATCGATAACAGCCCCAAGAGTACTGAAAACAGTTACAAATATTCCTACATGAAGCATGTTAATATGAAGGTCCGTACTGTAATAATACATAAAATCGTCTTCCGAAATCTGCAGCTCATTTAACCCGTAACTTCCTGATCTCCATGTAATAATATAAATCGGAATAAACAAAAGTAACATTACCAGCAGTGTAGCCAGAAAAGCCGCCCGCGTCTTTGGATTATTTCCGTTCTGATAAAACAGAGAAATATAACAGACACCTGCACCTGCCACCAATATCAGGAGCAGTACAGGAAAACCGGCAGACATCAGCATAATTGAAAAAAACAAAATTACAATATTCCCCGCCAGTGTCATAATTGACATGGCTCCACGCTCTCCGCCAATCAAGATCACCAGAAAAATTAAAATCAATGCAAGAAAAATGATCATTCTCTGACACCCCTTTTCCGTGATGGTATTTTCATAATCGCTGAAGCAATAAAAACAGATACCGGTATTGCCAGTACAATTCCAATACTTTCTATCAGAAAACGACAGATATCATATGGAATGTGGTATCTCACGATCGTTATAAAACTTATATCATTATTCATCTTAAGTATGAACATGGGAATCATGCCGCTTGCCAAAACAAACAGCAGTACATTTATCATGGTTCCCATAATATCATATCCGATTTCACGACCGGAATGTATCAGTCTTCTCAGAGAAACCGATGGATTTTTCCGCACGATCTCTCCTACTGCTGCGCTGATCGTCACCGTCACATCCATAATTGCACCAAGTCCTGTCAGCATAATATCTGCCCAGAATATATCTGCTGAATTGCCTGTACTTCCAAGGTATTCCAGATTGGAATAATCCAGATCTCCGTACATATAAATAGAAAATTCAAACAATGTCATGATCAGAAACAGAACACACAGTGTTGAAAGAACTGAGGAAAATGTTTTTCTATGAATTCCATTTAAGCAGATCAATGTAGTCAGTGAAAAAAGAACTGCGATGACATTACAGATATTTAAAATATTTTTGCCTTCTGTAAAAGCCTGAAATCCATACGCAAATATGACTGTATTCAGTATCAGTGATATGATCGTGTAAAATCCCTGCTTTCCTGTAATGCAGATCAGAAGAAAAAATAATCCTCCTGCCAGTAATGCCAGATACCCATCCCTTTTTACAGAACGTATCGTTTTTCCGGGGCTTTCCTTTGAACCGCTTAAAAGAACGGTGTCTCCTTTATGATATTTCTTGGTCTGAACCTGAGAAGATGTATATTCATTAGAGACCGTTATTTTTTCCCCTTTATGCGAACCGTTTAATATCCGTGCCGTAATATTCTGAGTATAATAATATTCTTTTGAGCCCCTGGTTCCTTCTCTGCTCAGAGTCTGTTTTTCTGTTACGGAACATATTTTTGCCAGCGGTGTATGATAAAATCGGGAATTACAGCAGGTAAACAGAACAAAAATAATATATATGCCGGCTAAAAGATATTTTTTGTGAAATATGCAGGATTTCATTAACTTCATTCCCCCTGTAGAAATATTGCAATTGTAAACGCACTGACCGGTTGCTTTTTATCGAAGTAACATTCTACGCTTTTTGAAAGTATTGGTCAATATAAGGTATACAAAAAACAGCAGCAGAACCGTTTTCACAGTTCTGCTGCCCCCATAATTATTTTAACAAATACCTAACTCCAAAAAAGCCATTATTTACAAAGCGCAGAAAATGCATCTGCAACAAACTGAACCTTGGTTCCGATAATAACCTGTACAGAAGTTTTTCCAGGTTTGATCACGCCTGCAACACCTGCAGATTTGATCACCTTATCATTTACAGCTGTAATATCCTTAACCTCAAGTCTCAGTCTTGTGATGCAGTTATCGATGCTTGTGATGTTCTCTTTTCCGCCACAGCCTTCAAGGATCTTTGCGGCAATAGCAGTATAGTCATCATTTGCAAGCTCAATATTCTTCTCTGCCTCAAGATCATCATCGTCTTCTCTTCCCGGAGTCTTCAGATCAAATTTCTTGATGGCAAAAAGGAATACAACATAGAATACAATGAATGCTGCAATTCCAAGAGGAAGGATGAGCCATGTTTTCTGTGCTGCCGGAAGTGAGGATGAGAAAAGTAAATCCATCGCACCGGCGGAGAAGCTGAAGCCTGCACGGAAGCCAAGAGCAACTGTGATCATGGTAAAGATACCGTAAAGTAATGCATAGATCACATAGAGGCCAGGAGCAAGGAACATAAATCCAAACTCGAACGGCTCAGTTACACCACAGATAAATGCACAGATCGCTGCAGATGCAACAAGACCGATGGCAACTTTTTTCTTTGCAGGTTTCGCACATCTTACCATTGCAAGTGCTGCACCAGGAATACCAAACATCATACATGGGAAGAATCCGGACATGTACATTCCAAGGCTCCAGGATACATCTGCAGAGGTTTCACCTGCCCAGAAGTGCTGAAGATCACCAAGTCCGATGGTGTCAAACCAGAATACATTGTTCAGTGCGTGATGTAATCCGGTAGGGATCAGCAGACGGTTCAGGAATGCATAGATACCTGCACCAACAACATCCATACCTGCAACTGCTTTTCCTAATGCTACAAGTGCACTGAAAAGTAATGGCCACACAAACAGTAATACAGCAGATACGATAATGGAAACCACTCCTGCGATGATCGCTACGCAGCGCTTGCCGCTGAAGAATGACAACCAGTCAGGAAGCTTGGTGCTCTTGAATTTGTTATAGCATGTAGATCCGATGATACCGGCAAGGATTCCGATAAAAGGATTCGCAATTTTGTCAAATGCAAGAGTTTTTGTTGCATTGTCTGCGATTGATGGCATGATGGTTGTAACAAATCCTGTAGAAAGAAGTGTTGTGAGCATCAGCCAGGATGCAAGTGCAGCAATTCCGCCGGTTCCGTCATTCTTTTCTGACATACCGACACCAACACCGATAGCAAAAAGGATTGCCATGTTGTCGATCAGAGCTCCGCCTGCCTTAACCAGAAACAGACCGATCAGATTGGCTGCGCCATGAATGTCTCCACCCTGCATAGTTGCCGGACATAACCAGTATCCGATACCCATGAGGATACCACAGATCGGCAGTACTGCCACCGGAAGCATTAACGCTTTTCCCAGTTTTTGAAGAAATTTCATATATTTCCCCTCCCTTAAAATAAATATATTTGACCGGATCACTCCGGTTATAACACCCCGAAAATTGCTACTATCTCCGGGCTGCTATAAGCCTGTCAGCTGCATGAAGATGATCATGAAAGCTTGAGGACGGCTTCATCCGCCGAAACATCCCCCTCCTTCTGGAGGCTTATCTTTCCGTAATCATCTGTGTTGCAGATCAGAACCGGGATAATCGTGTTTAAACCGGCTTTCTCAATTTTGTCCAGATCAGCCTCTATCAGAAGATCACCCTTTTTAACCTTGTCACCTGCTGCAACGTGGGCTTTAAAGGGTTCGCCCTTAAGTGTGACTGTATCCAGTCCGATATGTATCAGTATTTCTGCTCCCTGAGTGCTTGTCAGCGTAACTGCATGAAGCGTATCAAATACCATGGCCACCTCACCGTCTGCCGGAGCATATATCCTGCCGTCTGCCGGGATCACGGCAAAACCGTCACCCAGTACCTTATCCGCAAAGACAGGGTCCGGAACCTCCGCAAGGGGAACCACTCTACCCTTGCAGGGTGCATAGATTAAATTTCCTTTATCTTTTCCTTTAAAAAATTTCAGCATATTCTCTTCCTCCCGTTATTTCACCACTTCTTCCGGTATTGATATCCGCGATGTCGATTTGTAAATATGTCTATATATTTTTTATCCGTTCCGGGTTTATATTATATATTTCGTATAATTTTCGTTTTTTGATTTTTAGGCATGTGTATATATTAACCATTATTTTCGGTTTTGTCCACATTTTTATCGGTATTTTTCAAAAAAATAAGCTGTAGCACATTAACGCGACAGCTTATGTGAGAATATTCAGTTTACTTCAGCAGTTCTTTTTCTTTCATATTCGTTGTCACCTGAAACTCTCCGTTGATCCGTTGGATCTCGTATACCAGGGGATTATTTCTGGCCCAGCCGGGATCTTTTTCTGCCTGCCGGTTCCAGCTGTACCAGGCGCGGACAAAGCCTTCGTGGATGGTAGATTCCGCTTCCTGGCGGGCCTGGACCGCATCCTGATAATCCACAAAAGTTCCGATATAAAATCGTTTCCCCTTGAATCCGATGGTAGCACGGTATTTTCCATTCCGCAGCTGATAGACGCCACGGAATCCGCTGGTATTATCACTGCGGTGCTTTCTTTTTTCCAGCATCTCCACACAGGTTCCATCTACCATATGCAGCTGCCCGGGAAGCTCCTTCCATATCTCCTGTCTCAGACAGCCACAGCTTCTGTAATTACCATGAAGAAGGCCATCCTCTGTCACATCCACTTCATTTCCGCAGTCACACCGACAATGCCAGAACACAGAGCCCTTTTTGCTCCTTTTATCTGTATGATAGAGAGCAGTCAGCCGCCCGAAACGCTGTCCGCTGATGTCGGTGATCCCGCGACCTCTGACATAATGGCCGCAACCGCAGCTGGTACATTTTCCGGCTTTCAGGCTGTGTGCAGTGGAAATATGCATATTCCCGCAGTCACAGCGGCATTCCCACCTGGTCCTGCCGTTTTTACTTTCCAGTTTTTTTACTGCCACAAGTTTCCCGAAACGCCGGCCTGTAAGGTCTTCTGCCACCGGTCCTCTCTTGGCACTGTTTTCCGGAATACATCCACAGTCCTTTACAGTCCCACGCATCAGATGTCTGGTATTTACTTTTATCTCATTTCCACAATCACATCTGCACAGCCATACAACATACCTGTTTTCCCGCTCATCCAGTTTTTTCAGTACCGTCAGATGACCAAATCTCTGTCCTTCCAGTTTAAGTCCGTTTGCCATCCTCTGTCCCTCACATTTCGTCAAAAAAAGCGATGCGGTAGAAATTTTTCCTGCCGCACCGCTGTCCAGATCCTGTTATTTATCCGTTTTCTTTTTTCTTCTGACAAATACTGCTGCCAGTAATACCACGCATCCGGAAACGCAGATCACTGCGATCCATTTTGCAATGTTTGTGTTATCTCCTGTTTTTGGCATAGCTTTTACATGACTGGAACCAGTATTTCCTGTATAGGAAGAAGTTCCCGTATAGGAAGAAGTTCCGGAAGCAGGCGGATTGCTGTCAGGTTTTATCGGCGTGTTCGTTATGGTCGCTGCCGGAGTTCTGGTCGGCACTGCAGTCGGAGTTTTTTCCGGAAGTGGTGTCGGTGTATTTTCCGGTACAGGTGTCGGCGTATCCACAGGATCGTAGGAATTCACAAAGCCGATATCCTGTTTCTCGCTGTTCATCTGTGCATCGGTATGTGCAGCCACAACTGCTTCCAGATCACCGGACTCTCCGTTCGTTACTGTTACTTTCACATAATAAACGGTATTGTCATAATGTCCGTTTTCCAGCTTTCCAGGCTGCTGGGAAACGCTGTAAGTGTATACGCCAGGAACAGCATATTCCACTGCAGGAAATTCTGCTTTCCCCGCACCTGTGATCGTGATCGTATTTTCTTCCGGCATGGGTGCTTCGTCCTCACCCTGAAGAATGATCGTATAAGTTTCGTCCGGAGATGGCTTCTCACCTGACAATTCCACGCTGACAGGAATCTTTACTTCCGCAACTCCAGCTGCCATAGCTGAAATCGGAAAAACTGTCAGGCACAGAACCGCAAGCAGGAGCACTGCCGGAAATTTTCGTATATTCGTCTTCATCCCCTCCTTACGTCTCCGGCGAATAAGGTTTCATTACCGCCAGAAGAACTGTTCTTGCATCTGTAAATTCCGAAGAGCAGGTTGACATTGCCAGTATCTGGGAAAAATCTTCGGACTTTCCAATGTTATCCATTGTCTGCTGATGGACATGTTCCGCGTTTTTTCTGACAAAATCCACAAGTCCACTGGTATCCGCCTGCCATTTTCCCGTTGCAAAAATAGAATCCTCAGATGCGGAAACCTGCATGCATGCAAAAATTTCCAGCTTGTAGGAACGGTCAGGAAGGATCAGCGTACCTGTGGTGTTTTTGTTAAAAAATTTCTTTTTTCTGTAAAGATCCAGATCTCCGAACATCTTATGCTCTGCCATGTGATGACCATACAGAAGAGAATATTTCCCCTGAAAATTCCTGTCACAGCCGGAATCCAGAAAGATGCTTCCTGACAAAGCAAAATCACCGTATACATCGGTATTGATGTAAGTCAGGTTATCTTCTCCCTGAAGGATCGGATAGTCGATCTTTGTGTGGTCCAGTGTGATCCATCCACAAACGTCCGGATTGATCTTTCGGAGCTCTTCAAAAGAAGCGCCTCCGTCTTTCTGTTCCGGGTCGGGCTTCAGTTTTAAGAGCTGTGACTGAATGTCGTCCACAGCGCCATAGACCTGTGCGTTATCCCAGAGTGCATACCCGGAATACGCCGCCGCCAGGATCAGAAACAATGCTACAATGGCAGTGACCAGAGAGTTGGCTGCTTTCAGAAAAAACTTAGATGCGTTCATACTGCCTCCTCTCTGCTGCCTAGATGATCATTAGTCTTCGTATTTACGTCTTCTGGTGATGAATGCTGCACCTGCGATTACGATCACGCCTGCGAATACGAGGATGTATGGGAGGGTTGTAAGGTTGATGCCGGTGTCAACTTCACCGTTTCTACTGTTTTCGAATGCTGCTGTCTGATTAGCTGCGTTTACACTACCTATGTCACCGCTCTTTGTTGTTGTGTAGCCATCTGCTGCTGTCTCGGTAACAGTATAGGATACTCCATATGGAAGGTTAGCAATGCTGATTGTCTCGCCATGTTTCAATAAGAATGTTGTTTCTTCACCGATTCTAATGGATGCAGGATTTGCTGTATTGCTACCACCGGATACAGCATAAGAACCAGCATATGTTTTTCCCTTTTCACCTGTTAAGGTTACTTTGAACTCGAAGTATTTAGACTGATCACCAAGATTACCTTTAACTGTTTTGGAAATGTTTAATTTACCTGCGGAGTAGGTATTTGTAAATGTAGCAGATTTTTTTCCTTCAGATTCTGTATGAACTGCTGCTACACGAAGTTTTCCATTCTCTCCCTGAATAACAGTTACAACGAGTTTAATGTCATTTCCGTAATAAGTAACACCTGCTGTATGATTATCATCTTTTTCTTTTAATGTGTACTCATAAATACCAACATGTTCATAAGTAGGCAGTGCAACTGTAATATCCCCAGTTGCTCCCTGAACAGTCGCTGCATTCTCAGCAAATGCAGCACCTGTGATTGTTCCAAGTGCCGGAGCTGAAGTTGCCTCGCTATCTTTTACTTTTCCGTCTCCATACTGAACTAATGTGAAAGTCTCTGCTGGAGAAGTTGTTCCCTCATTTGTAAGCTTGTAAGCTTTCTTAATAGTAACCGTTGACTGATCAGTGTACGTAGTGCCTGCATCTGCCGCAAACGCCGTACTTCCCATGGTAAACATGGTGGCTACTGCGATCAAACATGCTAACAGTTTCTTTGTCTTTTTCATAAGAAAATCCTCCTAGAAATATAAATTTATTTATAAGCTCATAAAAAGCAGCTTATACATTTTGACTGTGATGTTCTCCTGAAAATGGGAGAACAGTTACTTTTTTTACAGTTCCCTTCTTCGAAGTATAGTGATCACTTTTGCTTTTACATCCTCTGTGGAGATGGGGCCGAATTCACGGCTGTCTTTTGCATGGGTTCGGTAATCTCCCAGAATAAATACACTGCCTTCCGGAACTGTATAGGGATATGTGATCCCTTCCTTTGCATATGTAGGAAATGCAATTTTTCCTGTCTGGGCTGTTCCGTTTACGAGAAGCGTTCCTGTGTCATCCATTGTGATCACGTCGGTTTCGCATCCCAGAATACGCCCTACGTGAGTTTTGCCGCCGGCTTCATACACGACAACATCTTCTTTTTCAAGATTCTGTTCCAGCCGATAACCGATGAGAAGATCTCCGGCTTCCACTGCCGGGAACATTTCATTATCCGGTGCCTGGCCTATAAGAAAAACCTGTGTAAACAGCAGCCAGCCAACGGCCACGATCAACACGATCCGCCAGAAAAGACGGATGTAGCCTTCCTTTATTTCTGTAGAATATCTTCTTTTCCGGATTGTCTGAGAACAGGTTTGATCTTTTTCAGCACGCATCACCTCCGCACCTCTTCTCTGGAACTATATCCTGTGAACAGTTCAGACATTTGTATCCTGTCCGGTAGTCCCTCTTTCAGCAAGTTCCTTATATTTGCGAATCATGGCATCACAGCTTTTCTGATGGTCAGCGATCAGTGCATCATACCGTGCACGTTCTGCGCTTAAGGATGTTTCATAAATCTGATTCAGCTCTTCCAGCTTTTTCCAGAGATGAACTTCATCCACTCCGCCAAACAGCACCTTCCGAAACCTGACTGTCAGGAACCACTCTTTCAGTTTTTCGTGCTCATGATTTAACGCCTCTGTTTGTGGAAACTGCTCTGCTTTTGGCTCACGATTTCCTTTTTTCCCTGACTGTTTCTTCTTCATCACAACCGCCTTCAGCTCCAACGCTTCCTGCGCCCGAACAACAGTACACCCGCTCCGGTAGCCATAATACCTAACATCAGAATGTATGGTGTTGAGTTAAGATCCACGCCTGTGTCCGGAATGGCTTCTTTGTTGTTGGTGAATTCAACTTGATGCGCCACATTATTATCCATTCTCGAAATAGAGGTTATTTTCGCCTTGCTACTCTCAACAGAAGAATTACCGTCTATCTTATAGGAAGTCTTATATCTGCTACTATTATAATCATCCTCTATAATTATCACCGTTGCTCCAACCGGAACATCTGTCAATGTTATTGTCTCTTTATCAGACAGTGAAGTTTCTGCTGAACCTGAATACGGTTTATCACTGATTTTAAATGAAAGATCCGTATTTCCATTTTTTACAGAAACTGTAAAATGGAATTTTTTACTCTTATCTCCCATACTTCCGGTTACAAGCTTTTTAATATTCACTGATGTATAAAGCAGTGTGTAATGGGCGTAGAAGTTTACGGTACCGTCTGCCAACTCTGCGTCATTTGGTGAATATGGCCACCCTGCATCTAGGATTTTTGAGCTACTATCATTTCCTTCTGGATCCCTTTCCGGATACCATCCATCCAGAATGTAGGTTAATCCATTGACATCTTTTGTACTGCCTATCGCAACTTTTGTTGTTTTATCAACATAATCACCTGTTTTATAGTTTTTCGCATAAACCTGTGTGTAATCCGTCGCACCTGGCTCTTTTACCCAGAATTTTGCAGTAAATGCTTTTTTACTTTTTATACTTAATGCACAGTCTATATGGTACGGATATGTTCCACCGTTATCACGTGAAATTTTACGGGGAGTTAATTTAATTTCAAGAATATCTGATTTGTCAAGACTATCAATATCAATTCCCGTATCTTTACTGATTGTGTTTTTGTAATTCTCCCAGATTGAATTCAATATAAATGTAAAATATGAATCAGTAGTCGTATTTCCACTCTTTACTGTCCAAGTTGTGCCTGTACTTCCATCCGGCCATGAGACAATATACTTCGACACATTTGATTTAATATTCTTATTTTTGTAAACTGTATCTTCTACATAACCATCTTCCCAGGTTGCCCCATCTGTATTAATACTTCCTAAAGTGTTACTGGTTTCCGTTGATGGAGCCCATGCTCCTGTATCATTTGTCCATGGATCTCCTACCGGGTCAGAAAGATAATAAATCGCAGCTTTTCCAGAATATGCTGCTGGTGTTGTAGGTATAGGCGTCGCTGTTGGCCATAGCCATTTAGCCGCCTGCGCTTCCATCTCCACATCCTGCACCTCATCCGATGATGAATCCACATCTTCCGCCGGTGTCACACTCGGCTCTTCCGTAACTGTCGGCTCTTCCGGCAGCTCAGTTACAGTGGGGTCGGCGGGTTGTTCGGTGTCTTCGCCGGGTTCTGCAGATGGCTCTGTTGGTTCTTCTGTGTCTTCAGATGGAGCTTCGATAACATCTGCCGGTTCCTCTGTATTTTCATCTCCGGTTGTCACCGCAGGTTCTTCCGATTGCGATTCATCCACCGACTGCTCATTTTCCGCTTCTGTGGCTGTCAGCTCTTCTGCTTCCTCCTCTGATCCGGGCTGTACTGTTTCAGCATTTTCATTGGCTGTTTCACTGCTGGCCTCTACCGCAAACGCTGAGATGGAAACACTGCAGATCATCGCAAACGCAATACAGACTGCGAGGATCTTCCTCCACAGACGGTGTTTTCCAGATGAATGATTATGTATCATACTTCAAACCTCCTTCTTGTATGCTATGGCAGTCAAAAACAGGCACTGCTCATTACATGTCCATGCCGGTATTTCTGCTCTTTCGCAGAGCACAATACTCTGTGAAAGATTCCCTGCGATCCGTGTAAATTCAACGGTTCTTTCTTCTCTGACGGCGGTTTTTGACGGTTTATTAAAAAACTTAGGCTCCCGGAAATTCTTTTTCCACGGTATCTGCGATCTTCAGTTTTTCCATATTTTTACGTTTCAGGTTCATGGATGAATGTACATAACATTCCAGTGTGATCCGTGTGCTGGAGTGCCCCAGGATCTCCGAAAGACTGCGGATCTCAAATCCGGCCTCCACACACCGTGTCGCAAAACTATGCCGCAAAGTATGGAAATGAACATTTTTCAGATTACAATCTTTCGTATATTGCCTCATGCGATACTGCAGGGTTCTGGGCTCTAGGAAATACCCTGCTTTTCCGGTCAGAACATATGCTTCCAGATCATCTGCTCTCCATTTGTTACAGAGCTTTTCAATATCCTGGTTCATGGGGATTATCCTTACCGACCTTCCACTTTTAGGAACCCCGGTTATGATCCGGGTCCTTTCTTCACTTGCAGGATTGAGATTTTTCAGGCGCTGCATGGTATGACGTACAAAGATGACTTTATTTTCCAGAGAAATATCTTCCCATTTCAGAGCACATACTTCTCCGATGCGCAATCCTGTCAACAATGCCAGCAAAACCCCAAATTTACACGGATCCATGTCCTGTAAAAGATATTCCGTAAACCTTTTCTGTTCTTCACAGGTCAGCACACGCATTTCTTTTCGATCCTGCCTGGGGTATACGATATCCACCGGTTTTGCCAGTGGATTCTGCTTTGTTGTATAATTCAGAATGGAATGCAGCACGGAAAGGATATCCCGCACTGTTTTTGGTGACAATCCTCTTTCATGGACAAGCCTGTAGCTGAATTGTTCTACAAGTATTTCTGAAACAGCCTCTGAAAAATACTGCCCGAGATCAGGCCTGATATATTTTTCCAGGATCGTTGTATATTTTACAAAAGTGGATGGTTTCACGCTGCTTCGTTTCAGATACAGCCATTCATTACAGTAATCTGCAAAGCGATTCCGTTTTCCTCTCACGGGCAGAAGCTGATCATTCATCAGCGCATAACGTGCCTGATTGACCTTATCTCTGGCTTCATGATATGTTTTTCCGTAACAGTAGCCATAGTGTATCCTTCCGTTTATCCGATGCTCTTTGATATATCTGGCTTCCCATCGTCCGTCTTTTCTTTTGTAAATGTTTTCTCCTTTTCTGCTCATTGATCTTTCCTCCTGTTATGCTGAATCTTATAGTCTGTTCACAAATAAGAGTTTTTATCCGCCGGTCTTTTATCCTCTGACGATGACACTGACGGCGAATAGTGTCCTTTTTCGGACACCACAATATTTGCGCCCTATATTATCCGTAAAATATGGCGAAAAACCACGATAAAAAAGCCGGTTTTCAGGAACTTGCACCTTGAATTTCCGAAAAATTTATGGTATTTTTATAGAAACAGAGTATTGTGCTCTGTGAAATTTACCAACTATAATCTAAATAAATAAGCCGTTTTTTAAGCAAAAAAACTCCCTCACATATCAGTTTTTTCTGATATATGAGGGAGTTTCTGATCTTATATTTTATTTCTGTTCTTCAAGCTTTCTTTTTAACATCTGAATTTCTTTTTCCTGAGCTGCAATTTTCTCCTTTTGATTATCAATCTGCTCCTGCATCTGATCAACCATATACTTCACTGTGTTTCTGTCAAGAATCTTTAATTCCTCTGAATACATTTCCATCATCCCTTCCACATTCCGGCATATATTATATATGTGCTCGTACATGACCGTAAACTCCGGATATTTTTTTATTAATTTCACGATTACTTCCGGAGAATCCATACTCAAAAATGCCAGCCATGCATCCAGTTTATCTGTGATACCTTTATTGTGCATATTCTCACGAAAGATGTCAAGCGGAAGAAATACATATTTCTGAAGCAGATTAAGTTCCAATCCTGTATCTGATCTCTGTTGAAAAATATGGCAGTATCTATCTTTATATTTATGAAAATCTCCTGTACTTTTATCAATCAGTACAATTGTATATACACTTTTTATATCCTTATAGGAAAAATTCTCTTTTCTGGTACTTCGGGCATTTTTATATTGCCTTAATAATAGATCAGAAGAATAACATGCGCATCTTTCCCCAGGAAAAGCGTAACCTATTTTTTGCACTTCCACGTTACAATATGAACCATCATCAAATCGTACCAGAATATCCATGATCAAAAGAGACTGCTCATCTGCCAGTCTTGTAGAATCTCCTGGTAAAACTTCGATAATTTTCACCTTTCTCTGAAGCAATACTTCAAGAAAATCCTCTAATCTTTCCGGTACTGTTTCCGGATTCATAATTTCCTTAAAAAATGCATCATACAGCATTTTCACCCCCTTCACTCCCGTACAGAAATCCAGAAATTCCTCTCGCTGTTCTTCTTTCCAGCTATAAAATCTCTCTGTCAGATTTATGTTCTGCTGAATGTCCCGCAAAATCTCCTCGCGGGTTCTTATCATTGGAAAATAAGCCTTTAATTTCGTATTCAATTAATCTTCTCCTTGTCTGATAAAAATGGAACTTTCGTTTCAGATCTGAAACATCTGTGAATGCCATACGGCTAGAATAAGTCTTATAAGATACTTATAGAATATCATATTTTTATCTTACATCCAAGATTTTTCCTTCCTGTTGTTTCTCTGTATTTCGACACAATATTTTATGGCAATCAACCAGATACGGCGCAGACTACAAATATCCTTCTGCAAAAAAACTCCCTCACATATCAGTTTTTTCTGATACATGAGGGAGTTTCTGATTTATGACTGATCTATGATCTATTTTGCTTTATAACGGTAAACGGTTTTTACTGCTGTGCTGTCTTTACCGGTTGTCCAATCACTTTCGGAGGTTGTGGTCTGAGTCTGGAGTTTTTTGTTCTGGTACTGGTTCATGCGGTACCAGGCCTGGCCTCTGGCTCCGTGGCTTCCGTATGCGCCGTTACAGGTAGTTCCGCTGGAGCACCATACCCGGCTGCCGTTCCCGTTCCAGTTCAGCAGATAATAGGTAATGCTCGAGTCATCTCCATCTGCGCCGGAAGCAACTACGGTTACCTGACTGGCTGCTACACTGTCAAAATGTACATAAGAGCCCGTCTGCGCAAAGTTTACATTCTGTCCGGTATTCGGTCCGCAGAAATGATAGTAATAATAGCCCACCAGCTGTCTGGAAGCAGATGTCTCCAGTGGTCTTACAGACTCATAAACACCACCATCATTGACATAGCTGGAGGTTGTTTTCTGATAGGTGTGTTTATACTGGATCGTATATTTATCGGAAGTGATATTCTTGGGAAGCGTATCCACATAAACCCAGTTTTTAGGTTTCGCCTTGATCTTAAAAGTCTTTGTTACGGTTCCGCTGTAATTCCCCTTAAACTTCACCGTTACCTTATAAGTACCAACATTTTTTCTTCCACGGGAATATGACACCTTATAATTGCCGGAACTGATGGTTTTATTATTCGCACCAGTTACTTTTACCTTCGGTGTTTTTACTTTTCCGTCGTATGTATAGCTTGTTGCAGAAAGCTTTATTGTCTTCGGATAATAGATTGTTTTCTTTCCGGTCACCGCACCGCAGGAGCAAAGATACTGGACATATCCGTTCCTGGATGTAGTTGCTTTCTTCACCTGTTTTTTGTAGCTGTGTTTATGAGCTTTTCCGGTAATCTTAAAGGTTTTTGTAACGGTTCCCGAGTAATTGCCTTTAAACCGAACTGTTACCCGGTAAGTTCCAACATATTTTCTTCCGGCAGAATAGGTAACTGTATAGTTGTCTGCACTGATCACCCTGTTGTTGCTGTCTGTAACCTTTACCGTTGGCTTTTTTACTTTTCCATTATAAGTATAGCTTGTTCTGGAAAGCTGTATTTTTTTCGGATAATAGATAATCTGTTTATTCTGTATACTTCCGCAGCTGCACTGCTCCTGTGTATATCCGTTGGCAGTGGTGGTTGCCTTTACTGTTACTCTCTGATAGCTATGTGTATGTGTGACCGGAGCTGCCTGGACAGTGAAATTCACAGAATCCGAAAATGTATATGCATACTGTGCATGATTCACAGATGCCACCGCTACTCTGTAATTCCCCGCCGGCAGTGTGCAGGACCAGTTTGTTCCATTCACTCCATACTGAACTTGCGTCGGATTGGATTCTCCTGCTTTATACACATATACATCATAATATCTGGCATAGCTTGTTGCATTCCAGGAAAACGTTGTGGTCTGATTCGCTTTTCCCGGATTCACGCTCACATATGGCTTTGTCGGTACACGAACGCCCGGATAGATAAAGCCAAGCAGCACCTTGTTGGAATCATAAGGGCGCCTTCCTCCGACTGCATTGGTCAGTGTATATCCATATGCAACTCCATGAGAGGAGGTCTGATCTTTGTCCGTTCTTCCTCCCTCATCTACCGTAAATCTGTTGTTTCCAAGATTAGCTGTTACATAAGCAACATGTCCGTAATAATCTCCGCTCCATACAGCAATAGAACCGGGAACAGGCTCATTTCCTACTGCATAGCCCTGATTGATAGCATTTTGCCACCAGCTTACCGCATTTCCCCATGCAGGCAATGCGATTCCCTGTCTGTCATACACGCACTGCCATGCAAAGCGTGTGCAGGGGATCTCGTATAAGCCATCTCGATCCACATCCTGTGTTGTAGGATAAGGATTACCTGCTGCTGTTACCGTTGCTGCCGGTACCGCACTGAAGGCAGTTACTGCGGACAGCGCAAGGACCATTAATTTTTTCAGAAGCTTCTTTTTCATAGTTTTCTCCTTTCCTGCGGTTTCATCCTTCTTACCGGATAATCCTGATCTGGCACGCCTCCATGGCTTTCAGTGCATTCTCATGACTCTCCGGTGTTACACCTGCGCAGCATGTGGCATCAACACAGATCGGCACTTCCGGAAGGGATGCCTTGATCAGCAGAGCATTGGAGATCACACAGATATCTGTGCAAAGTCCCCCAAGAGTAATACTTCCGATTCCTTCATCTTCATCGATCATAGTCAATTCCCCGGCAAGATCGGTGGAGCCGAAGGTTTCTTTATCAATGGGTTCTGTTTTCCTTAAGGCGTCCAGCTCTTCCCGGATCTGCCATCCAGCTGTGCCCCGGATACAGTGAGGAACCGGAAGGTTTTTCCCTTCCTGTGTCTCCAGATAATACGTTTCATGGGTATCCCTTGTAAAAAATACCTTTCCTTCAAAATTCCGGATCTTCTCCTCCACCTTCGGAACAATGGCAGCTGCCTCCTTCGTGCCAAGTGCACCGTCGATGAAATCATTTTGCATGTCTACTACAATGAGAATGTTCTGCATGTTTGTCACCCCTTGTTTCATAATTTATTTCTGTCCGGCAAATTTATGATACCTTTATTGTGCATACTCTCACGGAAGATGTCAAGGTAAAAAGATCCAGTCAAGTGGAGATTCGCATCGGTAATTTTTTTCGGCCACTTACTGCAAACTTAGCCTTTCCTCCCAGCTATCCAGCGTAGCGCTGATAGCTCAGCCAACTACCGAGCA
>OGOU01001369.1_pt1 | contig 19150 bp, 16 predicted proteins | sample 1552721 | NCBI WGS metagenome assembly OGOU01 (sample SAMEA2580176, study PRJEB22360) | human gut metagenome | biome: human gut; feature: human-associated habitat; material: faeces | place: Denmark | collected 2008/2010
GACGGGGGATCCATAATGATGCCGTCATATCGGTTGCCTCTCCTGATTTCACGCTGTACAAATTTAACGCAGTCATCAACAATCCATCTTACAGGTCTGTCGGCAATTTTGCTTGAAACAGCGTTTTCTTTTGCCCACTGCACCATACCTTTTGAAGCGTCAACATGGCAAACGCTTGCGCCTGCTTTCATACACGAAAGGGTAGCACAGCCTGTGTAGCCAAAAAGATTAAGTATTTTCAGAGGTCTGCCCTCATTTTTTATTTTTTCAGCGGCAAAATCCCAATTAACAGCCTGCTCCGGAAAAACTCCGGTGTGCTTAAAGCCCATAGGCTTTATGTTAAATGTAAGGCTGCCGTAATTTATACTCCACTGCAAAGGAAGCTTTTTATACTGCTCCCATCTGCCGCCGCCCTTGTTGCTGCGATGATAACGTGCATGGGCAGAATACCAAAGCGGATTTTTCTTTTCTGTTGACCAGATAATCTGCGGATCGGGACGAATTAAAATCACATTGCCCCAACGCTCAAGACGCTCTCCGTCAGAAGCGTCAATAAGCTCATAATCCTTCCAATTTACAGATAAACGCATTATGCCAATCTTTCCCTTACTACCTGTGCTGCTTCTTCTGCAAGACACTGAATCTGCTCAAGATTTTCGCCCTCAAGCATTACCCTTACAAGCGGCTCGGTTCCCGATACACGGATTAAAATTCTGCCTGTTTCGCCGAGCACCTCAGTAACACGCTTGATTTCTGCCTTGATTTCCTTGTCTGTGTAGAATGAAAGCTTGCCCTCGTTGCTCACCTTAACATTAATAAGCACCTGCGGATAACGCTCCATCACATTTGCAAGACTGCTGAGCTTTTCGCCTGTGCGCTTCATAATTGAAAGCACCATTGCACCTGAAAGCTCACCGTCACCCGTTGTTGAATAATCAAGGAAAATAATATGACCGCTCTGCTCGCCGCCGATGTTGTAGCCGTGCTGAAGCATTGATTCAAGCACATAGCGGTCGCCCACCTTTGTGGAAACAAAGTCAATATCATTTGCCTCACAGAACTTTGAAAAGCCCATATTTGTCATAATAGTTCCGACAGCCGTATTCTTTTTGAGCTTGCCGTTTTTCTTCATATCGTTAGCGCAGATTGCGATAAGGAAGTCGCCGTCAACCAAACTGCCGTTTTCATCAACCGCAAGGCATCTGTCTGCGTCACCGTCAAATGCAAGACCTGCGCAAAGCTTATTTTCACAGACATACTCCTGAAGCCTTTCAATGTGAGTAGAACCGCAGTCCTTATTGATATTGATTCCGTCAGGCTTGTCAAACAGCATATGCACCTTTACGCCGAGCTTTGTAAAAAGCTTTTCGGCAGTTCTTGAAGATGAGCCGTTTGAACAGTCAAGTGCAACCTCCATACCGCTGAGGTCTTCTCCTACAGAAGCTACTATATGGTCAATATAGTCATCAACAGCAGTTTCAAGGGTTTCTACTCTGCCGATTTCCTCATCCTTAACTACAGCATAAGGAACAACATTGTCAAGCACAATTTCCTCAATTCTGTTTTCAAGGTCATCGGGGAGCTTGTAACCCTCGGAACTGAAAATTTTAATTCCGTTAAACTCAAAAGGATTGTGAGATGCCGAAATCATAACTCCTGCGTCTGCGCCGTATTTCTTTACAAGATAAGCTACCGCCGGAGTAGGAACAACTCCTAACAGCTTTACATTTGCTCCGACTGAGCAAAGACCTGCAATAAGAGCACCCTCAAGCATATCTCCCGAAAGTCTTGTGTCCTTGCCGATAAGAATGGTGGGATGTTTAATTTCATCATTTACAAGCACCATAGCTGCCGCCCTGCCTATATTCATTGCAAGCTCGGCTGTGAGCTCTTCATTAGCTACGCCTCTTGCTCCGTCTGTACCAAAAAGTCTGCCCATAATTGTGATTCCTCCAAATACATCATTATATATAGTTTAAGAAGTTTAAGAATTTTTATCAAAAAGATTCGGCTGCGTAGGCATTGCATTTACTGCGCCCTTTGGAAAATCATATCCAAGATGACGGCAGGCAGCCGCTGTAATACATCTGCCTCTGGGAGTTCTGCTTAAAAAGCCAATCTGCAAAAGATAAGGCTCATAAACGTCCTCAATAGTGACAGCTTCTTCACCGATAGCCGCTGCAAGAGTTTCAACTCCCACAGGCCCTCCGTTATAAAAATTAAGTATAGCCTCAAGAAGCCGTCTGTCGTTTCTGTCAAGTCCCAGCTCGTCAATCTCAAGTCGGTCGAGCGCAAGTCTTGCTGTGTCACAAGTGATAACGCCATCGGACATTACCTGAGCAAAGTCACGCACACGCTTTAACAGTCTGTTGGCTATTCTCGGCGTACCTCTTGAACGTGAGGCAATTTCAAGTGCGCCGTCATTTTCAATTTCTATGCCGAGAATACCTGCGCTTCTTGTTACTATCTCAGAAAGCTGTTCGGGAGTATAAAGTTCAAGTCGAAGTATTACTCCAAAACGGTCACGCAAAGGTGCGGTAAGCTGTCCTGCCCTTGTGGTAGCACCTACAAGTGTAAACTTAGGAAGCGGCAAATGATATGACGCCGCCATCTGTCCCTTGCCTGTTATAATATCTATCGAAAAATCCTCCATTGAGGGGTAGAGAATCTCCTCCACCGAACGGCTCAATCTATGGATTTCGTCTATAAAAAGTACATCTCCCTGATTAAGGTTAGTAAGCAGCGCCGCAAGGTCACCGGGTTTTTCTATTGCAGGACCGGAGGTAATTCTCAGCGATACTCCGAGTTCATTTGCAATAATACCTGCAAGAGTAGTTTTGCCGAGTCCCGGAGGGCCGTACAAAAGCACATGGTCAAGCGACTCTCCTCTTATCTTTGCAGCTTCAATAAAAACCTTGAGGTTTTCCTTTGCCGTTTCCTGCCCTATGTATTCAGACAGAGTTTTCGGACGCAGGGGATTATCTCCCTCAACCGTATCCTCAGGAATTTCAGACGTATCAAGTATTCTGTTTTCAAAGTCAAATTCATCCGAAAATTCAGGCTTGCTCATTTATCAATTTCTTCCCATCTGCTTTAAAGTCATTGCTATAAGCTGTTCTACAGGCAAGCTTGCGTCAAGCGTAGCTAAAATCGGCGACACCTCGGCAGGAGTGTAACCAAGCACTCCGAGCGCCTCAATAGCCTTTGGCACATTTCCGCTGACCGCCTGCGGCATACTCACTCCGCTTTGCTGCGACTGTGCTGACTTTGCAAGCTTGTCCTTCAGTTCAAGAATAATGCGCTGAGCTATTTTTTTGCCAATGCCCTGCGCCCTGGTAATTGTTTTAATATCATCCGTTGCAACAGCCATTGCAACCTGCTCCGCCGTAAGCTCAGACAGAATAGAAAGTCCCGCTTTAGGGCCTACTCCGCTCACGCTGACGAGGGTTTTAAATGTTGCAAGCTCGCTCTGTGTGGCAAAGCCAAACAAATCCACTGCATCCTCACGCACATTAAGGTAGGTATAAAGCATTACCTCGCTGTTAAGCTTGAGGGATTTGAGTGTGTTCATCGTTGTCTGACAAAGATATCCTACTCCGCCGCATTCTACTACTGCAGCAGAATTTTCTGTATGTATAAGCTTTCCTCTCAGCGAATAAATCATAAAATTTCTCTCCCCTCAAACATTTTTCTCCTCAGCTCGGAGCCTGCCGCCTGTGCGTGGCAGATTGAAATTGCAAGTGCGTCTGCCGTATCATCAGGCTTTGGAACTTCTGCAAGGTTTAAAAGTCTGCGGGTCATCTCCATAACCTGAGGTTTTTTTGCCTGTCCGTAGCCTGTAACAGCGGTTTTCACCTGCAAAGGCGTGTATTCATAAATCGGAATATTCAGCTTTTGCGCAGCAAGCAGTATAACTCCCCTTGCTTCTGCAACCATAATGGCGGTTTTCTGGTTATTCTGAAAATATAATTTTTCAATGGCGAGAGCATCCGGACGGCAACGGTTAAGTACAGAGTAAATCTCATCATAAATATACTCAAGTCTGCGGTTAAAATCAATTCCCGCCTGCGTTTCTACTGCACCGTAGCCAAGCGCCTTATAGGTATTTGCTTTAAAGCTGATTGCTCCCCATCCGACTATTGCATAGCCGGGGTCAATCCCGAAAATTACCAAATAACTGCCTCCAAATTATAGCACAGGAATTTTTGCCTATACTACTACATAATAAGCTTTATTATAACACAAAACAATCTATTTATCAATAAAAATGCCCCTGATTTCAAAATATCCATATAATATACATATTTTTTATTTTACTTTCTCAATTTCAATTTCATTTTGGCAATATTTTAGATTAAGTTTGTTGCCGTTCACCGTATAACCAAAGCTATAGCTCTGTTTAAATTCATCGTTAAATATCATAAAGCTGTTATCGTCAATCGCATAATATCCTTTTATAGCAATTTCATCGTTTCCCGATTTCAGCTTTAAATTCGCTGCGTTTTCAGAAAATTCAAGGCTTACCTCTGCGCCGCCCTTAAGCTTTCCGTACCATTTTTCGCTCGTAAGCTCATAGCTTTCCCCCGATGTATCAGTTGTGCAGGAACAAAGGGCAAGGCAACTTATAATTAGAACAAAGGCAAAAAGCTTTTTCATAAACATCTCTCCTCTCTCCTACAAATGTATTACATAAAAGATTTTATTATGACGCCTTACAGTTTTGTTATTTTTCTTGAAAAGCATAATGTAATTGTGTATAGTATATATGTATAAAATTTTACAAAATAACAGCGGAGGGATTATTTTGCAGTTTGAATATACCGAACCACATAAAATTTTTGAAGAATCAGGAGAGGTAATGAGTGCAGGCTGGGCAAGAAAGCCTTATCTGATTTTAAACAAGGAACAAAGCCGCCAGCTAAGGCACATTAAGGAAAGTATAGTTTATTTTTTCAGCAACAGCGAGGTTTCACTTTATATTGCCGCAGAAAATACAGGTATTGACTTTTATATTAAAATTGCGCTTGCAAACCTAAAAAGTGGCAGTGTAGTTTCTGATTATGTAAGCAAAAGACAGCTTTTTGGAAAAAGTGAGCTGCCTGAGGATAAGGAAAACTCACAGCTCATCTTTTCGGACAAGCGCATTGAATTTGCACTTGTTAAAGTAAAAAACGAGCGAACTGTAAAATGTAATTTTTATGATTTCGGCGGCAAATCGGATTTAAGCTTTGAAATTAATATTGACAGCAAGAGCGGAGATATTCTCGACCAAATCGCTCCGTTTGAGCGTGACAGAAAATATTTTTACCACAAACGCTTTATGCCGACCTTATGCGGAGAGGGAACAATTAATTTCGGAGCGGAAAAATATGTGCTAAATAAATCCGACACTGCGGTTTACATTGACCGCACCTGTTATTCAAAACCAAGACTTCACAGCTATCAGCGTCTGACAGCCGACTATATGAAGGGGGACAACAGATTTTCACTTTGCCTTGCCAGCCGAGTGGGCGATAACCGCAACGGCAGTGAAAACAGCTTCTTTCTGAACGGAGAGCTAAACAAGCTGTATAAAATTGAGGTCAACAATAACGACGGCAGAATAGACCGTCCGTGGTATTTTAAGGGTGGAATTGAAGCTGTTGACATTATATTTAAGCCAAACAAAATTGGCAAAATCGCTATGACTACCCAGATGGAAAATACAGCCGTCACTTTTGGTGTATTATATGGCAAACTTAAACGATATGACTACAGTGCTCCGCTTGTACTTGATAATATTCCGGCTCATATGGTGTTTAATGAATTTTAGCAATCGGTGGGGTGCACTTATCCAAGCGGACAATATCGTATAAATATGTACTTTTGTATCCAACTGCTTCCGAGCAGTTTCACATAAAGTAAAAAACAGCTTTGACTTGCACAATAAAGTCAAAGCTGTTTTTATATCTCTTTTACTGATTATAATTATTTTTTCGCATTTTTATCTTCTTCTGATTTATCTGACGTAAACCTTGCAAAAATTGCAATAGTTGTCAAAAAGGATATGAGAAGATAGATTAAAAGTGAAAGCAAAGCTCCAAGACTGAGAGCCGCCCCTGCTATTAATAATATTGACACTATTCCAGCCGCACTGCAAACTAGAGAAACAATATTTTTTAAATTTCTTTCTCTGTCAAACAAGCAGAAGAAAAATCCGACAATAGGAACCAATATAAGAACAGGGGTGTACATTACATAATTCAAAAACGCTGCTCCAAGAGTTCCGTCAGCACTGCCTCCTATAAAAGACATAAGGTCAAGTACAGAATACGAGAAAAACTTTCCGTCTGAAGTAATACCTTGAATAAACGGCATAGAACATAAAAATATTAAAAGTGCATAAAATACGCATTGTGCGATTCTGAAATGTTTTCGTGTTTTGTTTTCCTTAATTTTCAGCATTATATCCTCCAAAGCTTTGATAAGCGAGTTGAATAAACAAGACTCATCATAGTATTTTGATGTAATGTAGGTAATTATAACACATAATTTAGAGTTGCACAATAGCTTTTTTTGTGATATACTTAAAATAATTTAGTAAACCTGAAAGGAGACTGATTATGAGCTATATCAATGAATCAGTTATTTACAATATATATCCACTGGGATTTTGCGGAGCACCAAGACAAAACGATGGACAACTCGTTTATCGCCTTGACAAGATTTATGAATGGATTCCCCATTTCAAAAAAATGAGCGTAAACTGCATTGTCTTTAATCCGATTTTTGAGAGCAGTTTTCACGGCTACGATACTATTGACTATAAAAAGGTTGACTGCCGTTTGGGTGATAATGAATCATTCAAAAAAATCTGCAAAGCTCTTCACGAAAACGGCATCAGAATTATGCTCGATGGCGTATTTAACCATGTGGGAAGAGATTTTTTTGCTTTTAAGGATGTTCAGCAGAATTTGCAAAACTCACAGTACTGCGGTTGGTTTCAAAATTTAAATTTCTGGGGTTCAAGTCCAAAGGGTGACCCTTTCACCTATGAGGGCTGGGCAGGTTACTACGACCTTGTAAAGCTTAATCTTCAAAATCAGGATGTTGTCAATTATCTGCTCGGTGCGGCAGAGTTTTGGATTGATGAATTTGACATTGACGGACTGCGACTTGATGCGGCTGACTGCGTTGACGTTGAATTCTTCAAGAAATTAAGACGCACCTGTAAATCAAAAAAGCCTGATTTCTGGCTTTACGGTGAGCTTACTCACGGTGACTACAACTACTATGCAAACAGTGAAGCTCTTGACTCTGCAACAAACTACGAATGTTACAAGGGCATTTACTCAAGTCACAATGATCACAACTACTTTGAAATAGCACATTCGCTTAACAGACAGTTTGCAAACGGGGGTATCTACAGAAATATCTATACCTATAACTTTGTTGATAACCACGATGTAAACCGAGTAGCCAGCACCGTTAAGGATAAAAACCACCTTCGCAATATTTACACTCTTATGTACACAATGCCGGGCGTACCGTCGATTTACTACGGCAGTGAGTACGGTATAGAGGGAAAAAGAACAAATCACAGCGACTATGAGCTTCGTCCCTGCCTTGAGCTTGGCAATATTCCAAATCCTGACAACGAGCTTTTCGAGCATATTGTAAAGCTCGGAAAAGTCAGACTCGCACTTGAAGCCTTGAAATACGGCGATTTTGCAAATGTGAACATTCAGAATGAAAAGCTTGTTTACAAGAGATGGACTGACAATCAAACAGTATTTGTGGCTTTCAATCTCACCGACCACGATGAGCATATTGACTTTGACACCGGCTGCAACGCTAAGCTTACAGATGTGCTCAACGATAATGAGATTATAGATGTAAACGGTTACTACAATCTTTATATTAAGCCGTATTCTGCAAGAATCCTTGTTGTTAATGACGGCGGCTTTCAGGTTGATTTTTCAGATAATTCTAATGAAGAAAATTCTCAGTCAATGGTAAGTAAAGAAGAAGCAAAGCCTGTTGAAGCTGAAACACACTTTTATACTGAAATAATCCCCGGCAAATACAGGCACTTTAAAGGCAACGAATACGAGGTAATCGGCACAGCAATACACAGCGAAACCGGTGAAAAGCTCGTTGTTTACAAGGCTCTTTATAATGACGGAGGACTATGGGTAAGACCATACGATATGTTTAAAGAGATAATTGAAAGGGACGGAAAGAAAATCCAAAGATTTACCCCGATTGATTAATATCATTTTCAAATCTTAATTAAGTAACACAACCCCCTGCATAACAAAACTCCCTGCTCAAACTAATGAACAGGGAGTTTTATTATGCAGAATTATCACTTAGTTTTCTCTGTTTGCTCAGGAATAGTGCTTGTGCAGTGAGGACATTTTACAGCCTTTATTGAGATTTCGCTCTGACAGAACGGACATACCTGCGTGGTAGGCTCAGCAGGCTCTTCCTCTTTTTTGCCTATGGACATAATTTTATTCACAAGCTTTACGATAAGGAAAATAACAAACGCCATAATAATAAAGTTGATTATAGCCGTTAAGAACTTACCGTAACCTATTGTAACATCGCCTATTGTAAGAGCGTATTGGTCAAAATTCATTCCGCCGAAAAGGCCGAGGATAGGCGAAATAATATCTGTTGTGAGCGAATTAACTATTGACTGGAATGCAGCGCCGATGATAACACCGACTGCAAGGTCAAGCACATTTCCTCTCATAATAAAGGTTTTAAATTCACCAAAAAATTTTTTCATTTTGCAAATACCCCTTTTCCAAAATAACTCTATTATTAATATCTTGATATACATCAGAATATAGCGGATAACGCAGCCGCCTGATATTTACAAAATTATAAAACAGCCTTGTGGAACTTCTTTTTACCCTTTTTAATTACAACATAGCCTTTTTCAAATGCTGACTTTGGAACAACTGCGTAAACATCAGTTACTTTCTCGTCATCAACAGCTACTCCGCCCTGCTGAATAAGACGTCTGCCCTCTCCCTTTGACGGAATAAGTCCGCATTTTGCAAGCAGGTCAAGAATTGCAATACCGCCGTCTGTAAAATCAGCCTCGCAAAGCTCTGTTGAAGGCATATTATCTGTGTTTGCTCTGCTACCAAACAATGCCCTTGCAGCCTCCTGCGCCTTGTCTGCCTCTTCCTTGCCGTGAATAAGGCTTGTAACCTCGTATGCAAGTATCTCCTTAGCCTTATTAAGCTCGCTGCCCTCAAGCTTTGCAAGCTCGTCAATCTGTTCAAGTGGAAGGAATGTAAGCATTTTAAGGCACTTGATAACATCTTCGTCAGCCACATTTCTCCAATACTGGTAGAAATCATAAGGGCTTGTCTTTTCGGCAGAAAGCCATACAGCACCCGACTGGGTTTTGCCCATCTTCTTGCCCTCAGAATTGAGGAGAAGATTGATTGTCATAGCGTAAGCGTCCTTGCCGAGCTTTCTTCTGATAAGTTCAGTGCCGCCGAGCATATTGCTCCACTGGTCGTCACCGCCAAACTGCATATTGCAGCCGTATTTCTGATAGAGAGCGTAAAAATCGTAACTCTGCATTATCATATAGTTAAACTCAAGAAAGCTGAGTCCTTTTTCCATTCTCTGCTTGTAGCACTCTGCCCTGAGCATATTATTAACTGAGAAGCAAGCGCCAACCTCTCGCAAAAGCTCAACATAGTTTAAGTCGAGCAGCCAGTCGGCATTGTTTACCATAAGTGCCTTGCCGTCCGAAAAATCAATAAATCTTTCCATCTGCTTTTTAAAGCAGTCAACATTGTGCTGAATTGTTTCCTTTGTCATCATCTGGCGCATATCGGTTCTGCCTGACGGGTCACCAATCATTGCAGTGCCGCCGCCGATAAGAGCAATCGGCTTGTTGCCTGCCATCTGCAAACGCTTCATAAGACAGAGAGCCATAAAATGACCTACATGGAGGCTGTCTGCCGTGGGGTCAAAACCGATGTAAAAAACAGCCTTGCCGTTATTGACAAGCTCCTTAATTTCTTCTTCATCTGTAACCTGAGCAATAAGACCTCTGGCTACTAACTCCTCATAAACTCCCATATTATTCTAAAATCCTTTCTGATTTTTACTTACACTGTATATTCGTAATTATAAAACAAATTTCTCAATAGGTCAATACCTAACCATTTGTTTGCACCACAAGGCTTTTGCCGTCGCTTGTAACCACAACACAGCCATCCCTACCCGTTATGTATTCACTTGATATTTTGGAAATTCTGTACTCAACTGAATAATCAGGCAGATATAAATCATCGGTATCTGCACTTATAACGGTAATCTCAGGAGAAACCGCTTCTAAAAATTCTGCCGTACTTGAATATGCACTGCCGTGATGGGATGCTTTCAGCACATCGGCGGAAATATCACAGCCGTTTTGAGCAAGCTCTGCTTCAACCTCACCGCTTATATCACCGGTAAAGAGAAATGATTTTTCCTTGTAGCAAAGCTTTATTACGAGTGAACAATCATTCGTATTGTCATAGCTTCGGCACGGTGAAATCACCTTGAATTGAAGTTCACCGTAAGCGAATTCATCTCCGCATTTTATATATTCACGTTGAAGATTATTTTCTTCGGCAAAATCATTCAGATTTTTAAATACACCCTTGTCGTCAACAAGCTGAGTCGGAGTATCATAGCAGTATATTTTATCAGCGCAAAATTCGCCGATAATTTTTGCCGCACCTCCGATATGGTCGCTGTCAGGGTGAGAAAGAATGACTGCATCAAGCTTTTTACAGCCGTACCGTTTTAAATAATTCACGGTTTTTTCTGCGGAGCTTTCCGTGCCGCAGTCTATCATAATGTCAGTATCGTCAAGATGTATATATGCCGCATCAGCATCACCAACCGAAATAAAGCTCACCGACATTTTGTTTTGAGTATCTGCCCTCAAGCCGCACAACGAGTAAATATATTCCCAATCTGCAAAAATTGAAAACGCACAAAAGACAATCACTAACGCTGATATAGCTATAAGTTTTAAAGGTTTATTTCTTTTTTCTTCTGTACTTTGCATACCTGTCCTTAGTTGGCTTGACGCCCCTGCCTGAATGGCTGTTTGCTCTGCCGCTGTTTGATTTTTGCGACAGGCTCGATTTAGCACTGTTTTTAGGATTATTCATAGGCTGAACAAGGCAGTTAGCCCCATAACCTATTAGGTCACGTCTGCCAGCCTTTATAAGTGCCTTGATGACCTTTTGCCTGTTTTCGGGAATAAAATACTGTAAAAGTGCCCTCTGCATTCCCTTTTCTTCCTCGGTTTTCGGCACATATACCTCTTTCATAGTGTATGGATCTAATCCCGTGTAGAACATACAGGTTGAGATTGTACCCGGAGTCGGATAAAAATCCTGAACCTGCTTTGGGTGAATATTCTCTCTCTTGCAGAAAAGCGCAAGCTCTACGGCATCTTTCAGCGTTGAACCGGGATGAGAACTCATAAGATAAGGTACAATATACTGGTCTTTGTTAATTTTTCCCGTAAGCTTATAGAACTTATCGCAGAATTTTTTATAGGTTTCAATGTGGGGCTTGCCCATACGGTCGAGCACCGCCGCCGAGCAATGCTCGGGAGCAACCCTGAGCTGACCGCTGATGTGGTACTTTACAAGCTCCTCAAAAAATTCATCGTTTTCGTCCTCCATAAGATAGTCAAAACGAATACCGCTGCGAATAAACACCTTTTTAATTCCGTCAATCTTCCTTAACTCACGCAGAATATCAAGATATTCTGTATGCGAAACCTGCATATTGGGACAGGGCGTTGGCGCAAGACATTTTCTGCCCTTACAAAGCCCCGCTTTTTTCTGCTTTTCGCAGGACGGAAGTCTGAAATTAGCGGTCGGGCCGCCAACGTCGCTTATATATCCTTTAAATCTTTTATCGCTGAGAAAGGATTTTGCCTCGTCAATTACGCTCTGCTTGCTTCTAACAGTAACAGCCCTGCCCTGATGAAACGCAAGCGAGCAAAAATTACACGCACCAAAGCAGCCTCGGTTGTGAGTAATCGAAAACAGTACCTCCTGAATACCCGGCACTCCCCCGAGCTTTTCATAGCAAGGCGGATACCACCGTTCATACGGAAGTGAATATACGTAATCAAGCTGCTTCGTATTAAGCGGCTTCATAGGGGGATTCTGAATTAATATATAATTTCCGTGCCGCTGAATCAGAGTCTTTCCTCTTACTGCGTCAGCCTCGTCAAGCTCCTTTCGGGCGGCAATGGCATAATCCTTTTTGCTCTCGCACACTCTTTCATAGCTTGGCAGTTCAACCACTGTTTTCGGCACATAATCGGTGGTCCTTACGGCGTAGCAAATACCACGAATATCATACAGAGCCTCAACAGGATAGCCGTCAGACAGCCTTTTAGCCATTTCTATTGTTTGCAGCTCTCCCATTCCGTAGGAAATAATGTCAGCCTTACTGTCAAACAAAATTGACGGCATAACAGTGTTTTTCCAGTAATCGTAATGAGCAAATCTTCTGAGAGAAGCCTCAAGTCCGCCGATTATTATCACTGAATCGGGATAAAGTCTGCGAATTATATTAGAATAAACGGTAACCGCCCTGTCAGGCCGTTTGCCCGACTTGCCTCCTGCGGTGTAAGCATCGTCACTGCGTTTGCGCTTTGCGACGGTATAATGAGCCACCATACTGTCAATATTTCCGGCTGTAACAAAAAATCCGAGCCTTGGTCTGCCAAACTGCAAAAATTCTGCGTCATTTTTCCAATCAGGCTGAGAAAGGACTGCAACCTTGTAGCCGCAGTCCTCAAGCACTCTTGTAATTATGGCTGCACCAAAGGACGGATGGTCAACATAGCTGTCGCCCATTACATAAACAAAGTCAACCTCGTTCCAGCCACGAACCTTGACCTCCTTAATATTCATCGGTAAAAATGCCATAATATCACCTTTTATTTTTCTTTATAAGAAATTATTCGTCACTTCCCAGAACATTTCTGCGTTCAAGCCATTCATTATAGGTCATAAGCACATCTCTCGGCTTTGAACCCTGATGAGGGCCTATAATTCCCATCTGCTCCATATCGTCAATCATCCTGCCTGCCCTTGCATAGCCAACCTGAAGTCTGCGCTGAATGAGAGATGTGGATGCCTGTCCTGCCTCGATTACACACTTAATGGCATCCTCCATCTTTGAATCAAGCTTAATTTCTCCGTCGCTTCCCTTTTCATCGTTCTTTTTGCCCTGAGCGATTTCTTCTGCGGCAATTCTCTTGATTTTCTCCTCAATCTCAGCATTATACTGAGCGGAAGATGATTTCTTGATAAAGTTTGTAACATTCTCTATTTCTTCATCTGAGGCATAACAGCCCTGCACACGCACAGGCTTTGGAGCGCCGGTAGGAGAAAACAGCATATCGCCTCTACCTATCAGCTTTTCGGCGCCGCCGAGGTCGAGAATTGTTCTTGAGTCCATATTTGAGCTTACCTTGAGCGCAATACGGCTTGGAATATTTGCCTTAATCAAACCTGTAATTACATTAACCGTAGGTCGCTGAGTAGCAATAAGCAGGTGCATACCTGCGGCTCTTGCCATCTGAGCAAGTCGGCAAATGGACTCCTCAACCTCACTCGGAGCAGCCATCATAAGGTCGGCAAGCTCGTCAATGGAAATTACAATCTGCGGCATTTTTTCCTTAGCCACAGGCAGTCCGTTCCTCTCAAGTACAGGCTGCACAAGCTCGCCTTCCTCGTTTTCTTCGGGAGGATTTTCAGAAATATATCTAAGGTTGTCCTCAATCAATTCATTATACGCATCAATATTTTTGCAGTCGTATTCAGAAAAAATCTTGTATCTCTGAAGCATTTCAGACACCGCCCAGCTAAGTGCGCCTGCCGCCTTTTTTGCATCTGACACAACAGGTATGAGCAAATGCGGTATGCCCTTGTACTTTGAAAACTCAACCATTTTAGGGTCAATAAGCAACAGCTTGACCTCATCGGGGGAAGCTTTATACAGAATACTCATAAGAATTGAGTTCACACATACCGATTTACCTGAGCCTGTAGTACCTGCAATCAGCAAATGCGGCATTTTTGCAAGGTCTGTAACCACTATGTCACCCGAAATATCCTTGCCGAGAACACAGGTCAGCTTGCTCTTGCCGCTGCGAAATTCGTCGGAATCAATCAGCTCACGCATTGTTACCATACTTACAACCTTATTAGGTATTTCAATGCCCACTGCGGCTTTTCCCGGAATAGGAGCTTCAATTCTTACGCCGTTAGCCGCAAGGTTAAGCGCAATATCATCTGAAAGGTTTGTAATCTTGCTGATTTTTACACCTGGTGCGGGCGACAATTCATATCTGGTAACTGACGGTCCACGGCAGATATTTACTATTGACGCCTTTACATTAAAGCTGTCGAGCGTTTCAATCAGCTTTGTCGCATTGTTCTGCATTTCAGCCATAGCGTTCTTATCGTTTTTGTTATCTGCGAGTGTAAGCAGCTGAATAGGCGGAAAATGATAGCTATACTCCTGCTTAGCTTCTTCCTCTTTTATATCAACAGGAGAATAGCTTGCGTTTTCAAGCTCCTCTTCAAATTTTGAAAGTTCCTCTTCTGTAGGTTCATTCGGATACTGAGGCTGCTTGTCACTCTTTCCCTTTTTGCCCCGAGAGGGATTTGTCTGTTCCTCGTATGATTTGCTTGCCCTGCTGATTATATTCATTAAATCATCGGAAACAGTCAGATTTTCTTCTGTATCAGGCTCCTCCGGTATGGGGCTTTCAGCCTCTTTATTTTCTTCATTAATTTCTGTCTTATAGTCACAGTCAACCTCAAGCTTGCGGTTGAGCCTTGTTTTGTTCTCTGAATTTTTAGTTTCATCAAGAGGAACATCAATTCCGCTTCCTTTTGCTGTGCGCTTTTTCTTTTTGGAAACAACTATATTTTCGTCCTGCCCATCGCCTGCAATAAACATTTCACGCTGTTCTCTTTGAACTCTTTCTGCTTCTGCCTCTGTGATTCGTCTTTCCCTGATTACCTTTGCCCTTTCCTCACTTTTTTGTTTAACATATGTAACACCTTTGCCCACCTTTGCAGCTGCCCTGGCTATGTCGTTGAGAGAAAGATTTGTGATAATAAATATCATCACAAGCAGTGTGAGAATACATATCCACACGGTAGGCACAGTACCTATCAGCGTAATCATCGGATAGCCGAGCAATCCTCCTATAAAGCCCGCTCCAAAGGTAAAGTAAGCGTCGCTGTTATAAATGTCAAGATAAAGCTCGCCTGCACAGGCAAGATATCCTTTTTCGGAATGGGGGGTTCCTGTAGCAACAAAAATCAGCGTTTCGAGCAGCAGCACTATCAGTATGCTGAGTGCGATTTTGCCTTTCAGGTGATTTATATGCTTTTCCTTTGCTGTCATAATCGCCAGATACAAGAAGAAAACCGGCAAAAGCACCGCTGAAAAGCCAAATACTCCGAACATAGCCGAACGTGCGGCACTCCATAAATTTACGCTCTGAATAATTATTAATAATATGAAGAAGAAAGCCAGGGCGCAGAACAGAATCGCTCTTATTCTGGGAGTTAAAAGCGGCTGCGGCTCAGGTACCGTCTGCTTTTTGGAAACAGCGTTTTTTTTTGAGGAGGCTGACGATTTTGAAGTCTTTTTTTTAGTTGTGTTCTTTTGGGCTGCCAATATGTTCCACCTCCGCTGAAAGCATTACTGAATCATTGCACCCGTAAAGAAGTTTACTCCTGAGTTTAACTCAATGCAGGAAATAACAACGAAAATCAAACCTACAAGTGCAGTATATACAACAAAAATTATCATTTTGTCTGTTTTTAAAAACCATTTAAAAATAAGAATAGCAAAATAGCCTACAAGTGCAGATACCGCCATACCTACTATAATTACAACGGGATCTACCGAGATTCCCTGAGGGCTCTTTATTGCGTCAATGCCTTCAAGCAGAGCAGCGGCAATAATTGACGGAATGCCAAGCACAAATGTGTAATCAAGCGCCTTTTGTCTGTTGATTCCTCTCATCTCGCCCACTGCAAGAGTTGAACCCGAGCGGGAAAGGCCGGGAAAAATTGCGGCTACAACCTGTGTAAGACCTACACAGACAGCGTCAAGGACATTAAAGCTTTCCTTTCCTGCCGAATTTTCGCTGTGCTTGTCAGCCTTTAAATGCTTAAATGATTTACCCTGATTAATCGTTCTTTTGTTGCAGATAATACCAACGGTGAGAAGTATGCTTGTTACGAGAAGTGAAATTGCCGAAACAATTAAATATTTTTCTCCTGTGAGCATATCCGCCAAATCCTTAATTTTCATATCTGTGCCCGGAATAGGCAGGAAAAGCAAAAACAGCGGAAGCAAGCCTATTATGAGCATCATAATAAGATTTCTTTCGTAATTCATTTCTTTCCACTTGAATTTTCCTGTAAATACATCTTTAACAAGAGCAAAAAATTCCTTAATAAGACTCCAAATCAGCTTGTGATAAAAGGCTATAACGGCTACGAGCGTACCGACGTGAAGCATTACATTGAAGAATAGATTATCCTCTGTTGCTCCGAGAATATGCTGAGTTATTGAAAGGTGTCCGCTGCTTGAAACGGGTAAAAACTCAGTAAGTCCCTGCACAATGCCCTGAATGATTGCATCAATAATTGACATAATATGTACTCCTTGTTTCTAAAAAAATATGTAAGGGCGATTTTTAACCGCCCATATAACCGCAATATTAATGTATATGCGGATACTATAAATAATAAATTACCTTCTTACGGATTTTTTCTTATTCTTATTTCGTTTAATCATTGAATAAAGACTGTCTATAGCGTCAGAAACCGTACCGACCTCGTCAATAAGTCCTTCGCTCACAGCCTCCTCGCCCTCTAAAATCGTACCGATGTCCATAACAAGCTCGCCGGTATTCAGCACAAGCTGATTGTAGCGTTCTTTGGAAATATCGGAATTTTCAGCCACAAAGGTAGTGATTCTGTCCTGCATACGCTGAAAATATTCAAAGGTCTGCGGAACTCCGAGGGTAAGACCTGTTGTTCTGACAGGATGAACAGTCATTGACGCACTTGGCGCAATAAAGCTCTTATCTGCAGCCACCGCAAGAGGGATTCCTATTGAATGGCCTCCGCCGAGTACAATAGAAACAGTGGGCTTTTTCATTCCCGAAATAACCTCGGCAATGGCAAGACCTGCCTCTACATCTCCCCCAACGGTATTAATCAGTATAAGCAATCCGTCAATACGCTCATCCTCCTCGATTGATACTAACAGAGGAATTACATGCTCGTACTTTGTGGTTTTATTTTGCTGCGGTAAAATGTAATGTCCCTCAATCTGCCCTATTATGGTGAGGCAGTGTATTATGCTGTCCTTATGAGCGGTAAGCACCGAGCCTGTTTCCTCAACCTGATCGGTATGCTGCTCGTCAATCGGGCTGTCCTTTTCAATAGATTTTCTGTCCGGATGTCCGTTCGGATTATCAAAGGTATTATTATCCTTTGCCTTGAGCGATTTTTTAGCTGTGCTGTTCTTTTCTTTTTCTTTTTGTGCCATAGCAATGCACCTCCAAAAAATATTTTTTCCAAAAGTGCATTAATAATGTATTCAGCAATTAAATATTATAACATTTATAATATTATATTTCAATCTTTTTACTCTTTTTTCTTAAAAACAATAATGATATTATAGAATTATAGTAGTATAAAAGCAATAATATCTTTTGGAGTGAATATAATTGACGTCAAATATAATTATGGCTGTAGTTGTAATGATACTCATTGCACTTTCGTCGTACTTTTCTGCAACAGAAACCGCACTGTCCTTTGCCAATAAAATCAGGATACAAAAGAAAGCTGAAGACGGCGACAAAAAGGCTGCTACAGCTCTGTATGTAATTGAAAATTTTGACAAGGCGCTTACTACTATTCTAATATGCAACAATGTAGTAAACCTCAGCTGTTCATCACTTGCTACGGTTTTATGTATGAACCTTTTCGGCGATTACGGTTCAGCCATTGCAACGGGTGCAACCACTTTGCTTGTTCTCACCTTCGGCGAGGTTCTGCCAAAATGCCTTGCAAAGGAAAACTGCGACAGCTTTACATTAACCATTGCAAGTACAATCAAAACTTTAATGTTTATCCTCACCCCGCTCGTATTTATCCTTGTAAAGTTCAAAAGCCTTGCACTCAAAATTGCAGGTACAAAAGAGGATACCCCAAGCGTTACCGAAAACGAACTTAAATACATAGTAGAAAGCATTGAAGAAGAGGGTGTGCTTGAGGAGAGCGAAAGCGAAATGGTAAGACTCGCCCTTGACTTTGACGAAAAGACAGCGGAGGAAGTAATCACCCCGAGAGTTGACGTAACCTTTATCAGCATTGACTACTCTCAGGAAAAGATTAAGGATATTATTCTTGAAAACAGATATTCAAGAATTCCCGTATATAAGGACACTATTGATAATATTGTAGGTGTGCTTCATACCAGAGATTACCTTGAAAAGCTTGCAGACGGCATTGCGCCCGATGTGCGTGACATAATGCAGTCGCCCTACTTTGTTTTCAGAACACAGCCGCTTTCAAAAATTCTCAGCACCTTTAAGCGCACCAAGGTTCACCTTGCAATCGTTACAGACGAATACGGCGGAACCCTGGGTATTCTCACTATGGAGGATTTACTTGAGGAAATTGTCGGTGACATCTGGGACGAGGACGAAGAAATTGAGCACAACTATTACAAAATCGGCAAAAATGAATTTTTAGTCAACGGCGATATTGAGCTTGACGATATGCTCGCTCTGTTTGACCTTGACAAGGATTATATTGAGAGCGACAGCATAACCGTGGGCGGATATATTCTTGAACACGCAGGTACAATTCCTAATAAACGTGAAAGCGTTGAAGCAGGAGGCTTCCGCTTTACAGTTATGGAGGTTGCAAACCAGCGAATTATCCGTGTTGTAGTAAAAAGACTTGTTGACGGCGATACTGACGAAGAAGCTTCAGCCGATGAAGAAAAAGCAGAAGAATGAACGGCAGCCGGTGGGCTGCACTTATCCGAGCAGATAGTTTGG
>OGOU01001371.1_pt1 | contig 19113 bp, 19 predicted proteins | sample 1552721 | NCBI WGS metagenome assembly OGOU01 (sample SAMEA2580176, study PRJEB22360) | human gut metagenome | biome: human gut; feature: human-associated habitat; material: faeces | place: Denmark | collected 2008/2010
GGGTGGCTGACAAAATATCAGAGGTTTTCAGACGTATACATGAAAATAATACGATGACAGAAACACAGATCAGAAAAAGAGAATTATGGCGGCGATATTATGAGGAGAAAAGCCGGATGTCAAACAATGAGCGCAGAAGGCGAGGAATACCGATGGTAAAACGACCAAAACGGCAGCAGTATAGACCGCCGAAAAAGAAGACGACAAAAGGATAATAAAGGAAGGATGGTGTGGCAAATATGGAGCAGGAAAAGGAAAAGAATGAAGAAACATTCGTGAAGAAGGTGGTGCAGACAGCACTGGAAGCGGAAAGACAGATCCGCAGGCAGCAGGTACTACACAACACACGGATGCTGATGGAAGAATACATCGAAATGAAAAGACATATTGAAAGCGCAGTATCAGAGGAAGAAGAACTGAAGGAAGAACAGTATGATATATTCAGAGGAGAAGGCGCACATCTTGGAAGTGTTCGCAGATCAAAAATGAAGACAGCGATGATGATTGCGAATATTGACAGAGCAATGGAAGAACTGCGGGCAGAATATGAAACGAAAGAAATGACATACAAATACGATGCCTTTAAGATGCATTATATTGATGGGGCATCGTATGAAGAGATTGCAGACATCCAGAACTGCGGAAAGAACACACCGTCCAGATGGTCAAAAGAATTGATCAGGAAAATGTCAGTGAAGTTATTCGGGATAGATGGCGTTGAAAAATATTAAAAAGAAATCCTTTTTGCTTTTCTTTTTGGGGAAAAGTTGGGGAAAAGCTGGGGTTTTAATGGTGGGATGAAAGATGTAAACTGATAGCGTGGAAAGTTGCAAGAAGCGATTGTACAGAAATGTGCAGTCGCTTTTTTATTGCCATTTCCACACCCTTCTGAACACTGCGACGGGCATCTGCAAAGATGCCTGCGTGCAGTGTGTATATAGCACGAAAGAAGGTGATACATAGTGCTATTACACAGATGTAAATGCGGGGCATTGATACCGCAGGAATTACGCCTGTGTCCGGACTGTGAAGCAAAGGAAAGCGACAAGATGTCAAGACATATGGAATACAATCTGCGCCGAAGAAATAAGAAAGCAGCGGCTTTCTATGTGTCGGCGGAATGGCGCAAAGTACGGGCGTTTGCACTGTCTTTATATGACAGCTTGGACATGTATGCGTACTATGTTCAACACAAGATTGTTGTGGCTGACATGGTACACCACATCACGGAGATAGAAGAAGACTGGACACAACGCTTGAACGTGGAAAACCTATTCCCGTTAAGCAATGGAAACCACGGGATCATCAGTGCGCTGTACAAGAAGGATGAAGCAACGAAAAGACAGACACAGGAGTTGCTGCGGAACATTATCCAGCAGCACTGGAAAGGGGTAGGGGGTATCGAAAAAGTTTTGACCGGGCTGGATTAGTCGCGCCCCCTCTATTCTGTGGAGAAAACTCCCCACGGAAATTTCAGATATAAGGGCAAACGGTCATGTGTCAGATTCTGACACAATCCGCAAGGAAAAGCAGCGGGAAAGGAGGTCGATATAATGGCAGGACAACGACAGCCGATCGCGCTGGTACAAGCAAAAGGGAAGAAACATCTGACAAAGGCAGAGATCGCAGAAAGAGAACAGACGGAAGTGAAAGCACCGTCGGACAAAGTGACGCCGCCGTCATACCTGACAGCTACGCAGAAAAAGGCATTCAGAAAAACGGTGAAAGAACTGCGGGCGATCGACCTGATTTCAAACTTGGACGTGGAAGCACTGGCGCGGTTAGTGATCGCGCAGGAGAAATACAGAGAAGTGACAGAAACGATCGCAAAGCAGCCACTGATGGTAACTGTGGCATACGACACAGGGAAAAAAGATGCAGAAGGCTATCCGATCATGGCAGAACATGAGGTTGTGAACAGTCAGGTGGAACGTCTGGCGATCATTCAGGACAGGTATTTCAAACAGTGCCGACAGGGTGCAGCAGATTTTGGACTGACAGTATCGTCAAGATGCCGCCTGATTATTCCAAAAGCACCGGAAGCACCGAAGACAAACAAATTTAAAGACAAGTTTGCGTGATGATGCGATGCAGGACAGAACGACACAGTACGCTGCGGATGTCCTTGCGGGAAAAATAATTGCCGGGGATCTGGTAAAACTTGCCTGCAAGCGTCATCTGGACGACATCGAAAAGTCAAAGGCTGCGCCATATAAATACTATTTTGATGTGGAGCAGGCGGAAAGAATCATTGAATTCGCTGAAACATTGACCATCGCAGAAGGCGAAGAGGAAGAACAGGTCGAATGTTACGCATTCCAGTGTTTTATTCTAGGAAATCTGAACGGATGGCGGACAAAAACAGGCGGACACAGAAGATTCCGAACATCATATGTGCAACTTGGAAGACAGAACGGTAAATCTTTTCTGAATGGAATTCTGGCTGCATATTACGGAAATTTTGAGAAGTACAAATACGGTCAGATATACTGCACAGCAACGAAAAAAGATCAGTCGATGATCGTATTCAATGAAATTGTGAAGTTTATCCGGTCGGATCATGATCTGGATGAGTGTTTCAACGTACACGAACACAACAGCACAATAGATTGTTTACTGACACATAGCAAAATAAAGGCGCTTTCAGGAGATACGAAGTCAATCGACGGATTCCGCCCGTATCTTGGAATTGTCGATGAATACCATGCACACAAAAACGACCAGATGTACAAACTTCTGGAAGGCGGAATCAAGAAGATGAAATCTGCGCTGATCAGTGTGATCACGACAGCAGGGTTCGATCTGAAGTCACCATGTTATGCATTGTATGAATATTGCGTGAAGGTGCTGAAAGGCATTGCACACAATGATTCACAGTTCATATACATCGCACAAATGGATGAAACAGACGACATGTGGACGCCGAAGAACTGGATCAAGGCGAATCCGATCCTGCAATATGATCTGGAAGCACTTGAAAACATGGTTCCGATTGCTGAAACAGCGAAAGAAATGGGCGGATCCAGTTTGCGCGATTTCATTGTGAAACAGCTGAACATGTGGATTCAATGGACGAATGATGTCTATCTGAAAGACATGGAATTGTGGCAAAATGGCGCGACAAAGAAGACACTAGAGGATTTTCGGGGACAGAAGTGCTATGTGGGGCTGGATCTTTCTGCTGGTGGAGATTTGACATCACTGGCGATCGTATTTCCGTTCTTGAAAGATGATGTCAGAAAATATTTTGTTCATGCACACAGTTTCATACCGAAAAGAAGGGTTGAAGAACATATCAAAACAGACCGGACGGAATATGACTTATGGATCCGCGACGGACTTGTGACGGTAACAGAAACGATGGGCGGGGTAAAAACTGACTATCGGTATATTTTAACCTACTTGGAAAAAATCATCACCGATTATGAACTGGATGTGCAATTTATTCTTTACGATCCGCATAATGCGTCAGCTTTCTTGACGGATCTGGAAGCGTTGGGATTCGACAGCGTGGCTGTAACACAGTCAGCAAAAGCACTGAATGATGCAACGGTTGACTTCAGACTTGAAATTGAATCAGGAAATGTGGAACACGATGGAAACGCGATGATCAAATGGTCGATCGCGAATGCAAAGACAACTTCCAACAGTTTCGGAGAAATCAAGATCGACAAAGAGTATCAGACAGAACGAATCGACGTGATAGATGCGATCATTGACGCATGGACAGCTGCAATGAAAGGCGAAGTGAAACAGAATACAGCAGAATCGGTCGAAGAATGGTTGAAACTATATGAAGCAAGTAAGAAAAAACAGGCGAGGGGGTGATGCGGGTTGAATGTATGGCAGAAGTTCAAAGGATGGATTGCAAAAAAAATGAACTTCACCGTGGAAACATCACCAGCGATGAAGGAAGAATCATTTCTTGAATGGCTTGGTGTGAAAAGAAAAAACAAGGATGTGATGGCGGAAGTAACGTACTTCACATGTTTGAAAATGATGTCTGAAACGCTGGCAAAAATACCGTGGAAATATTATCAAAAAACTGAAAAAGGGATCATTGAACCAGAACTGTCGGATGTTGCGAAACTGCTGAAAAACAGACCGAATCCGTTTATGACGCCCACAGCTTTCTGGAATGCCGTGGAAATGAACCGAAATCACTTCGGAAATGCGTATGTATATGTCAGGTCGAAGTTCAAAAGAAAAAAATACGGCGGAGAATACAAAGTCATGGACTTGTGGATTATGCCATCGAACTGCGTGCAGATTGTAGTGGATGATGAAGGATACTTCGGAGGAAGAGGAAAGATCTGGTATGTCTACAACGATAAATACAGCGGGCAGCAATATGTGTTCGGGACAGATGAAGTTCTGCATTTCAAGACATCACACAGCTTGGATGGTATTACGGGGCTTCCTGTGCAGGCGATATTGAAGACGACTGTGGAGGGCGCAGCGGCATCACAGGACTATCTGAACAGCTTATATGAAAGCGGACTGACTGGGAAAGCAACACTGGAATACACAGGAGATCTGAACAAAGATTTAAAAGAAAAACTGGTGCAGGCATTTGAAGAATTCGGATCAGGCGCAAAAAATGCAGGAAAAATCATTCCGGTTCCGCTTGGGATGAAGCTGACGCCACTGGATATTAAACTTTCGGACAGTCAGTTCATCGAACTAAAGAAATATTCAGCACTTCAGATCGCAGCTGCATTCGGAATCAAGCCGAATCAGATCAATGATTACACAAAATCTTCGTACAGCAACAGCGAAATGCAGCAGTTGTCATTCCTAACAGACACGATGCTTTTTGTATTAAAGCAGTACGAAGAAGAGGTCAATTATAAGTTATTGACAGATGAAGAAGCCTTCAGCGAAGGAAAATATTACAAACTGAATGAAAAAGTTCTGCTAAGAACTGACAGCAAGACACAGATGGAGATTTTCGCAACAGGTGTCCAGAATGGAATTCAAAAAGTGAATGAATGCCGACGAAAACTGGATCTGATGGATGCAGAAGGCGGTGATCAGCTGATCGTGAACGGAAATTATATTCCGATCACAGAAGTTGGAAAGCAGTACGAAAAAGCGGGAAATGCACAGCAGCAAAGCGTGCTTCCTATACAGCCGGAAACGGATCAGAAAACGCAGAAGGATCCGGAAGAAGGAGATCAGGCAGACACGACCGGAACAGAACCTGATGAAAAAGAATCGCAGGAAGGAGGGGAAAACGATGAAGAATAAATTCAATTTTTCACGGAGAAATCCAAAAACAAAGAAGATTGAAAATACTGGATTTATGGAATTCAGAAATGTATCGAATAATGCAGCAGACCTGTATATATACGGTGACATTGTTTCTTCAACATGGGAAGCATGGTGCGATGAAGATACATGCCCGCAGGATATATCGGATTTTATGAATCAGATTGAACCGGGGGCTGAACTGACGGTGTACATCAACAGTGGCGGTGGTGACGTATTTGCCGGGATAGCGATTCACAGCATTTTATCACGGCATACCGGACATAAAACAGGCATCGTGGACGGAATGGCTGCGTCGATCGCATCCGTGATCCTGATGGCTTGTGATTCGATTGTAATGTCATCGGGAGCGCAGATCATGATTCACAAACCGCTGTCATGGGCATATGGAAATGCGGATGATTTTCAGCGGCTGATCAGTGAACTGGATAAATGTCAGAAAAGCATCACGGACATATATATGGGACGAGTGAAAGAAGGCGTGACAGAAGAACAAGTCACAGATCTGATCAATGCCGAAACATGGATGACGGCAGAGGAAGCAAAGGAAATCTTCGATGTGCAGATCGAAGAACGTCCAGCGGTCGCCGCCTGTGTTGGCTGGATGATGGAGAATTTCAAAAAAGCACCAGAAGGCATTAAAACACAAAGCGCAGATGATGTGACGGCGAAGATTACAGCCGAAGAAGAAGCAATCATCGAAGAAATGGAACTTTTCGGAATCTAAGGAGGAAAACAGAATGAGCAAAGCAGCAAGGGCATTGCTGAAGAAGATCAATGACAAGAAAAATGCGATCAGAGGTCTTCAGGGGCAGGGAAAAACACAGGAAATGAAGGATCAGATGGCGGAACTTCGTGAGATGCAGGAAGAATTCGACATGCTGATGGAAATGGAAGAAGACGATGACGATGGTATCAAGGATTCTTTACACAATGGGAAGGTGAAGGAAATTGAAGATGGTCAGAAGTCTAAAAAGTACAGCAAAGCGCAGGTGTGCAAAGCGTTTGTAAACAGGATCGTATGTGGTCTTCGTAAACGTGCTATGCCGGAAGAAGATCAGGAAATCATGGACAGCTTCAAAAACATGATGAAGGAAGGCGTAGACGAGGATGGAGGTTTTACGGTTCCGGAGGATGTAAGCACAGACATCATTGAACTGCGCCGTACAGAAAACGATCTGGAACAGTACGTCAATGTCGAAAAGGTAGCGACAATGAGTGGATCCCGTGTGATCGAAGTTGATGCAGACAGTACACCTTGGGGCGACGTGGATGAAGGTGGAGAATTCGGAGAGGAAGAAACACCGAACCTGAAACAGATCAAGTATGCAATCAAGAAAAAAGGCGGAATTCTGAAGACAACACGCGAACTGCTTCAGGACACTGCTACGAATATCCTTGCATATCTGAATAAGTGGATCGCAAAGAAGTCAAGAGCGACAAGAAATGCTGCAATTCTGAATGTGATTAACACAATCACAAAAGGAAAAGAAGTTGCGGTTGCGACTTTTGATGATTTCAAAGATGTATTCAACGTGAAGCTGGATCCGGCGATTGCAGTAAGTTCTATTGTATTGACGAATCAGGATGGCTTTAACTACATGGACAAGCTGAAGGATAAGGATGGCAAGTACATCATGCAGCCGGATCCGACAGATGCAACAAAGACACTTCTTTTTGGCAAGTATCCGGTAAAGGTTGTGAGCAATAAGACACTGAAAAGCACAAATGTATTAAAAGGCGGAACAGGATCTGACAAAAACGATGTGACTGGCTACAAATATCCGGTATACATGGGAGATCTGAAGGAAGCTGTTACCTTGTTTGACCGTGAGAAAATGACGATCGAACTTTCTACTGAAGCGGGAGATCTGTGGGCGAAGGATCTGACGGGAATCAAGGTTCGTGACAGATTTGACGTTCAGCCTGTCGATGAAACTGCGGTTGTTAAAGGAGAAATCAGCGTTGCTGTGGCTGGCTAACAAAAAAGGGGCGTGATGATATGAGCCTAAAGGAATTGAAACAGTATCTGCGCGTCGATTATACAGACGATGACAGCATGATCGAACTAATGCATGATGCTGTCATCGACGAAATGAAGGAACTGATCCCGTCATTCGATCCGGAAAAGCCAACAAATAGGCAGAAAATACTGATCTGTTCGTATGTGAAGGAATTATACGATCACAGGGATCGAATGTACAACAACGGGAAAATCACATCTGATTCAACGGAACGCATCAGGTACGCGATTCAGTCAATGATGCTGAAAGAAACGTTAAGGGGATAGCATGGCAACAGCAAGGATCAAATTTTATAAGCGAAACAAAAGTCTGGAAAACGGACGGCAGCAGGAAAAAGAACCGACACTGTTTTATGAAGCATGGTGTGAGATCAGAAACCTTTACGGGCAGGAATTGTACGAAGCACTGGATGTCAGGCTGGAAAACGCAATCGTATTTGAAGTGAGATATTGCAGACGTATAAAAGAGATTAAAGCACATGCAAAAGATTTCTTGATCGAATTTGAAGGCGACAGATATGACATTTATGCAACGGATTTCAAACAGAATGACAGGCAGTATGTGCAACTGAAAGCCAACAGACGCGACTGACAGGAGGAAATAGAGATGGAAATATCGTTCCGATTTGAAGGATTTGAGGAAGTACAGCGTGGTGTGGAAGCCCTGTCGTCAAGTGCTGAAATCGGAGCGATCAATAAAAAAATATTTCAGAGATCTGCCGATATTACAGAACCGAAGATGAAGGCACACATGGCAAGATCTGCTGACAATTCGAAGTCAGGACGGAATGGATACAGACCGCCGGGACATGCGCGGGACAACATTCCTAAGAAGGTAACGACACAAAAAGGCGAAGTCGGATGGGAATTGAATGGCGACGCGCAAAACTGGTTTTACATGAAGTTTGTGGAGTGGGGGACATCGAAAATGCCGCCGCGGGACTTCCTGAACAATACGAAATCGGAGTGTGAAAGTGAATATCACATGATAGCTGATCAAGAGTACCAGAAAGCATTAAACGAAAAACTGGGAGGATAAAACAGTGGATGTTATTGGATTGGCAGCGGAAGCATTGAAGCCGATTTCGGATGAAGGAACAATCGTACAGCAAGGATGGTATGACGAAAGCCTGAAACGGCTTCATGTGACACTGTGGAAGCTACAAGACACAGAAGATGCACATTCAGATGATGAATGTGAAATTGAAGCAGCAAGCATACAAGTGAATATCTGGTCGCGGAGCGATCAGCAGACGCTTGTGAAAAGAATAAAAAGACTGATGAAGAAAAACGGATTTCTATTTCAGGAAGGAAATGATCAGACTGAAACAGATACGGGGATCTTTATCAATGCGATGCGATTTTTAATTTTGAAAGAAGCAGAGGAAACGGAGGAATAAACATGTCAGGAGAAAAAGAAAAGATCGTGCGAAGCAGGACTGTATCGTTCAGAGATATTCATATCGCAAAAGTTACAACGAATACAGAAACAGAATACGTGGCGGAAACACCGTCAAAGCTGGCACGCGCGATCACAGGAAAGATCAGTGATGAATTTGAAACTGAAAAAATTTACAGTGATGATTCGGTTGAAGATGTAAACATGTCATATAAAGGGACAAGCGTGGAACTGGAAGTGAACAGTTTGGCACCGCAGGATAAGTCGCAGGTGTTCGGGCATCTGTATGAAAAAGGCTTCCTGATTAAGACGAAGGATGACAAAGCACCGGAACTTGCGCTTGGATGGCGTGCGAAGAAGCTGAATGGCAAGTATGAATTCAAATGGCTGTACTGTGGAAGATTCGGTCAGGGATTTGAAGATAATTACGAAACAGAAGGGGAAACAAAAACAACGCAGACAGCAACATTGAAGGGCGATTTTTATGCCCGTCAGATGGATGGAAGATATGAATGCAGCGTTGATGAAAGCAATCTTCTTGCGGAACATACAGAAGCAGCGGCAGCGATCAAAGACTGGTTTTCAAAAGTTCAGGAAAAACCGGATGCAGCATAAAACAGGAGGGAAAAGAAATGGCAGCAGCTAAAACAAAGAAAAGATCAATTATCATCGGCAACAAAGAATATACGATGCCGCAGAAGATGTCCACGATGGCATATTTGCGCTATCTGGAAGTGCGTGACAGCATTATGGACACAGAAGCGAAACAGGCGTTGTACACAAGACAGCAGTTCATGGATATGATGGACGTTATTGTTGAAATGTACGGAAACCAGTTCACAACAGATGACATGCTGGATGCTGAAACCGGAATGACACCGGATTCGATCGTGATGGAATTTGCATTGATGGATGTATCAGTGGGTGAAAAGGTTGATAAAAGAACGGAAGACTTCGCGAAAAATTTTACAAATGGCAAGTGATGCCGGAACTGATTCTGCCGTGTGGATACAAAGAATATGTCTGCACGACGATTTCAGTGGAAATGTATCGCAGATATACGGAAATCATGGAACGGAATGACAGTGATTCGATCAGTGATGCTTTTGAAGCGAATACGAAGATCTTAATGACAGTATTCGGAGCAAGACAGCGGGAGGTGGAAGAAGCCGATCCGGAAGATGTATTGTCAGCTGTGAAAGAAATCCATTTCATGATGCAGGATGTGATCACGAAGAAATTTCTGGATCTTAATCCAGAACATCCTGAAAAGATACAGAAAGAAAAATCTGCTTTCGACGAATATGACGAAGAAAATGGATATAACGATGAAGATCCGGGTGAAAACCTGTGGAAGATATGCAGGGAAAATGTGGATCGGATAGTGAAGATCTGTATCAATCTTATGAAAAACTCATATCAGCAGTGCATAGAAGCGGACATCATGAGCCTTTTAGATCATGCGGCATTCGAGATTAGGACGGTCGATGAGAAGTAAAGAAAGGAACGCGAAACATGGCTAAGACCTTAATTGAGATTAGGGCAGAAACGTCGCAGTATCAGCAGGCGATGCGTCAGGCAGCAGCAGAAATGAAAAACCTGACGGCACAGCATTCGCTGGCTGCGGCACAAGCAAAGTTAAGCGGATCCGCGCAGGACGCCCTGCGTGCAAGAGTGACCGAACTGACATCGAAGATAGATGTTCAAAAGGGGATTGTGCAACAGAATGGACAACAGTATGACAACTTAAAACAGAAGTTGGAACTGCAAAAAACAGCGCACGATCAGCTGAAGACAAAGGTTGAAGCGGCAAAAAAAGCATATGAAGATAGTGCGAAAGCGACAGGCGAAGACAGCGAAGAAACACAGAAGCTGAAGGCAGAATATGAAAAGTTGTCTTCGCAGCTGTCCACCAGTGAAAGCCAGATCACAAAAACAGAAACAGCGATCACGAAGCAGGAAGCGGCAGTGAATCAGTCGAAAGCTGCACTGACTGAAATGGAAGCGGAATTGAAAAATGTGAACGCAGAACTTGCGCGTGCGCCGTTTGATGAATATGCAGCAAAAGCAGAAAAGGTTGGCGGCACATTAACGAGTGCGGGGCAGAAACTTCTTCCGTTATCGACCGGTATTGCAGGGCTTGGAGTTGCGGCTGTTAAGACGACAGCGGATTTTGACAGTGAAATGTCGAAAGTATCAGCAATTTCCGGAGCAACAGGAACGGATCTTGATAAACTGCGAGGAAAAGCCCGTGAAATGGGTGCGAAAACAAAGTTCAGCGCGTCAGAAGCTGCACAGGGTATGCAGTATATGGCAATGGCTGGATGGAAGACGCAGGACATGATGGACGGCTTAGAGGGCATCATGAATCTTGCGGCAGCATCGGGCGAAGATCTTGCATCGACATCCGACATCGTAACAGATGCCCTGACCGCCTTCGGACTTTCGGCAAAAGATTCCAGTCATTTTTCTGATATTTTGGCGGCAGCATCATCGAATGCAAATACCAATGTGTCGATGATGGGCGAAACGTTTAAATACGCAGCCCCGGTTCTCGGATCGTTAGGATACACAGCAGAAGATGCTGCACTTGCGATCGGATTGATGGCGAATGCAGGTATCAAGTCCAGTCAGGCAGGAACATCTTTGCGAGGAGCCATCACGAACCTTGCGAAGCCAACAGATACTGTCGCGGCTGCGATGGATAAGTATGGAATATCATTGACAGATAGTTCCGGTAAGATGCTTTCGCTGCGTGAACTGATGGAACAGCTGCGGCAGAAGCTGGGTGGACTGTCAGAAGCGGAACAGGCACAGGCAGCAGCGGCATTATTCGGAAAGGAAGCAATGTCCGGAATGCTGGCGATCATAAACGGATCAGATAAAGATTTTGAGAAGCTGGCAGGAGCGATCGACAACTGCGATGGATCATCTGAAAAGATGGCAAACACAATGAATGACAATCTTCAGGGACAGATCACGATCCTGATGTCACAGCTTCAGGAACTTGCTATCAGCTTCGGGGAAATTCTGATGCCAAAAATCCGTGATATTGTGACACATATTCAGAACTTTGTGGACAAACTGAATGCAATGGACGAAGGACAAAAAGAAACAATTCTTCGCATCGGAATGTTTGTGACAGCACTTGCACCGATGCTGATGGGATTGGGAAAAGTGATCACGTTCAGCGCAAATGTATCACGCGCACTTGGAACGCTGTCAGCCGGACTTGTAAAAGCAGGCGGATTTTCAGGAGTATTCACGAAAGCACTGGGATTGATTACATCACCAGCGGCGATTGTAGTGGGAGTGATTGCAGCAATTACAGCAGTCATTATTCATTTATGGAATACGAATGAGGATTTCAGAAATACGATCACGGCGATCTGGCAGAAAATCAAAGATGCATTCACAACATTTGCAGCAGGAATCAGTGAAAGACTGTCAGCGTTAGGAATTACATTCAGCGACGTGACGTCAGCAATAAAAACAATCTGGGACGGATTCTGTAATTTGCTTGCACCAGTGTTGGAAGCTGCCTTCAGTACGATTGCAATCGCATTACAAACAGCTTTCGATGTCATTCTTGGAATATGGGATGTATTTTCTGCTGTATTCAGTGGTGACTGGTCTGGTGCGTGGGAAGCTGTAAAAGGAATTTTTTCAAGCATCTGGGATGGTCTGAAAGAATATTTTTCAACAATAATCGGAGCAGTCAAAGGTGTAGCGGACGTTTTTCTTGGATGGTTTGGAACTAACTGGGAAACTGTCTGGAATGGAGTGAAAACCTTTTTTGAAGGAATCTGGAACGGAATTTCTTCGTTTTTTGAAGGAATCTGGAATGGGATTTCAACATTCTGCACAACGGTGTGGAATGGAATTGTTACAAACGTGACGGCGTTCTGCACGACCGTACACGATACGATCAGCACAATCTTTAATGCTGTGAAAGATGTCGTGTCTAATGTGTGGGAAACAATAAAGAATGTGGTTCAGGTTGCGATCATGTTCATAGTGGAAGTTATCAAAGCAGCATTTGAATTGATAACCGTACCGTTCCGGTTTATCTGGGAAAATTGTCGAGATACGATCATAAGCGTATGGGAAACAATCAAAAGCGCGGTACAGACAGCAATCAATTTTGTGAAAGATAATATCATCACGCCAGTGATGAATGCGATCAGCACAACGATCACGACGGTATGGAATGCGATTCAGACGACATTCACGACAGTGATAAATGCAATAAAGTCTGCGGTACAGACGGCATGGAATTTCATGAAGGATAATGTGATCACACCAGTGATGAATGCGATCAGCACAACGATCTCGACGGTGTGGAACACCATTAAAACAACATTCACGACAGTGATAAATGCAATAAAGTCCGCGGTACAGACGGCATGGAATTTCATGAAAGACAGCGTGATCACGCCTGTAATGAATGGAATAAAAACAGTCATCACAACAGTGTGGAATGCGATCAAAACGGCGGTGCAGACTGTCGTAAATGCGATCAAAACGACGGTGCAGACTGTATTCAACGCAGTAAAGACAACAGTGACAACAATCTGGAATGCGATCAAAACAGGAACATCGACGGCATGGAATGCAGTGAAGACTGCGGTGACAACACCGATCAATGCCGCAAAGTCAGCAGTGACATCTGCGATTAACGGGATTAAGTCAACGATAAGTTCTGTATGGAATAGCGTGAAATCAGCAACGTCTTCGACATGGAATGCAATCAAGAGAGCGATCACAACACCGATCAATGCTGCAAAAACTGCGGTAGGAAATGCGATCAGTGCGATCCGATCAAAATTCAACTTCAGCTGGTCATTACCGCATTTGAGACTGCCTCATCCGTCTATCAGCGGATCATTCAGCTTGAATCCGCCATCAGTTCCACATTTCAGCATTAGCTGGTATAAGAACGGCGGTATTATGACGAAACCGACCGCATTCGGGGCGGCAGGCGACACATTGCTGGCAGGAGGAGAAGCGGGAGCAGAAGCAATCCTTCCATTGAAACAGTTCTATGACAGACTGGGCGACATGCTGGATAAAAAGCTGGATGCAATTATGACGGGAACAACGGTATATGTCTATGTAACAATGGACGGCGAAGTCGTGGCAACGAAAGTATATTCAAAAGTGGAAGAAAAATTCACAGATGAAATAAAACGGAGGAGGTAAAGCATGATCATAAACGGGATTGACGTCAGAAGATACGGGGCGACATTGCTGACGGCAGAAACAAAGCCCCCGAAGATGACGGCAAACTATGAAATGATGTCAAAAGCACTTCTTCCGACAGAGTACGACACAGATATTCCGCTGGGTTCTATGACAATGACCATATACTTCAGGGGAAAGAACAGGGCGACACTGGAAAGAACAATGTCATCTTTTATGCAGAATTTCAGGTCATCCTGCATTATGGAAGAAATCAGAGGATTCAAAGGAAAATACAAAGGTTTTCTGGCTGGCGATGATTACGAAAAAACGCTTGAAAAGGAAAAAAGAATTCTGACATTAGAATTTGATGGATTCTTTTTTGACGATGAAGCAGAAGGGATATTTGATCAGGAACTGGAAGGAAAGCTGTACGCAGAAGGAAGCCGGGATACACCTTGCATTATTGAAGTGACAGCAAAAGCGGATCTGACAAACTATAAGATAACACTAAACGGGGAACCGTACACTATTGAAAGCCTGATGGATGGCGAAACGATTGTGATTAACGGGAAGACCGGAAAAATAACAAAGGAAGGGGATAACGCTTTCGGATCCGTGGATCTGTGGGCGTTCCCTAAACTGAAAACGGGAAGAAATGACCTTGCGTTTTCAACGAATGGCGCAAGGGTAACAGTTAGGTATTCCCCGATGTGGTTATAAAGGGGGGATGATAGATGCTTCAGATATATGATGATCAGCATCGGAGAATCGCAGGAATAGATGATCCGGATGATCTGAAAATTGAAAAAACATTATCATCCGGAGATAAGCAGATTTCATTCAGTTATCCGAAAACAGGATCAGAAATTGAAAATCTGCGGGCTGAATATTATATCAGGACAAAAGATGATGAATATGTTCTGAAGGAAATAAACACAGGAGAAAATAAAAACAGTTATGTAGCACAGCTGAATATAGAAGAACTGGAATCACAGGAATTTCTGTACGGATTTGAGAGTGTAACACAGACGGCGCGCGCCTGCTTGGAATTCGCTTTTGATGGAACGGGTTGGACGGTTGGAATTTGCACAGTAACAAAGCGAAGAACAGTCAGCATTGATGAAACGTGCAATGCTTGGGATGTACTTCAGGAGGTTATGGACACATACAGATGCGAATGCAAGATCGACAACATCCAGAAGAGAATAGACCTATATGAAGCGATCGGAATGGATCGCGGAGCGTATTTCATAGAAGGATTAAACCTGCGGAAATTGACACTGAAATCAGATACATATGATTTCTACACAAGAATTTATCCAGTGGGAAAAGATGGGATCACACCGGAAATTATGCTGGGGGTTCCGTATATTGACAATCATCAGTATTCAGATAAAGTGATTCCGCGCTATTGGAAAGATGAACGATACACCATCACTGAAAATCTGATCGAAGATGCGACTGCGAAGCTAGACACAGCATCGAAACCGTATACAGCATATACTGCTGACGTTGCGGATCTGGCATCGCAGAAAAAAGAATACAGCATTCTGGAATATGACATCGGTGATACAGTGCATCTGATTTCAAAAACGGAAGCTACAAAAGAAAAGCAGCGGATCGTGAAGATGACGGAATATCCGCAGCATCCGGATAAAAACACCTGTGAACTTTCTAATGTGACAAAGAGTTTTGCACAGCTTCAGGAAGAAACAGAGGAAAAAATGAAGTCCGATGCAGTGGATCAGGCACAGGCAAGGACAAAGAAAACGCTGAATGAAGGATACTGGACAATCGAACAGGCGCAGGCTGCAATTAAATCTTCAGAAAGTGGGATTATGACATCGGTTCAACAGGTCAGAACAGAACAAAGGGATCTGACCTATGCAGCAGAACAGGAAGCGAAAGACTATGCTTCACAACTGAATGAAAAGGCCATTGAAAGAATGACAAATGAATATTCAACAGCACTGAATCAGACTGCAAATTCATTTGATATGTCTATTAAGTCGGTCGAAGAAACTGTGACATCGCAGGGCGACGAACTGGAAGAATTCAGAAGAGAGAATGAAACATATTTCCATTACACGGATGATGGAATGGAGATCGGAAAAAAGCAGGATGGCGGGGTACTGCCGTTTTCGACATTGCTATCCGACAAAAGACTGGAATTCAGGCAGGAAGGCATTCCGGTGGCATATGTGCAGTACAACAAGCTACACATTGAAAATGTCGAAGCAGTGCGAAGGTGGTCAGTCGGAGCAGCAGACGACGGCGGATACTTTGATTTCATATCCACACAGTACGGGATGGGCGTGAAATGGAGAGAAGCGGAGCAGGTGGAAGAAACGGCAACACAGAGCGTCAAAAGGCAAAAACGGAAGCAGGAATACAGACAGCTGATCGACGATGATGGAATATTCGAGGTAGTAAAAGTATGAGTACGACAAGAAGAGAAGTACCAGTCACAAGTACATATGCGAAGGCTGTCTTCACCGGGAATGTCAGCGGAGATGTAACAACAATCACATCAGTAACATTCACGCAAAATGAAGATGATTGGCTGCTGGGCGTAAAAAAAGAAGATATGCCATCAGTCATGATCATTGATGGAAAACAATACAGATGGACAGTGAATTCCTACTTTACATTAAATACCATCGTAGCACAAGGAACATGGGTAAAAAAAGCAACACTGAACATTGGAACAAAGCTGACGATCAGAAAACCATTCTTCAAAATTGTATACGGTCAGAATCCGACACAAGAAGGAACAGAAATGACCTTTTCATTTTACGATCTGGGATCATTTGCACCATACGGATTTGATCCGGGGGCTTCGGAATTTGAAATTGATGGAAAGACGGCAGTTCCTATCAATATAGAAAATGCAGATGAAGATTCACTGTTTTCTGTGAAACTGTCATCTGATGCAACGTACAGATTCAAGTGGGCGATTGGATCAAAGTCGTATACACTGGACAAAAAAACGTCCGGAGCGACAAGGATCAATACAAGCTATACTATACCGAAAAGCTGGAATGAAGAGATAAAAAACAGTACAGCGGGTTCCTGTACACTTTCAGTTCAGGTACTGTTTGGATCGCAGGTATATCAATCAAGGGATACTGCGGTGAGGGCGACAGTCCCGGATGATTGTGTCCCGGTGATCAAATCCATATCCATCGCAGATACAAAAGGGCGTGTCCCTGCGGCGTGGGGGATGTTCGTGGAACATAACAGCAATATAGCCATTACAGCAGCGAATATCACAAAGTCATACGGTGCGGATATTGTATCAGTCAATATGGAACTGAATGACAGGACATATTATGGAACGCCTTCTGCATTGCCACAGTCATATATGTTGGAAGACTATGGGATCATGGACGTGACAGTGAAGATCCGTGATACAAGAGGACGGACGGCAGAAAAAACTGCAAAAGTGACAGTCGTGGAATATAATCCGCCGAAGATTCAGGTGGATTCTATGAGGTGCGGACAGGATGGAACACTGGAAAATGAAGGCGTATATTTTTTAGCGACGACAGACAGCACATATTCAACCTGCAACGGAAAGAATAAAGCAACACTTCAGATGCAGTATAAACTTTCAAGTCAGGGCGTATATACGTCAGCAGTAAAAGAACTTCCGATTGGGGAAGCGACAACTGTTTGCGGCGGGGATCTGAATACAGAATTTTCATATGATGTTCGTTATGTGCTGAAAGATACATTCAATACAGTGACCGTCATTGACTTCGTATCAACAGCGGTATATGCAATGCATTTTTTACATGGTGGGCGCGGTGTGGCTTTTGGATCGAAGGCAACCGTGGAAAACGCAGTGGATTTTACGTTTGATGCGATATTCAGGCATGGGGTGAAATTCATAAAATCAGATGGATCCGAAGTGACAATGCAACAGATCCTGAACAAACTCGGATTATAGAAAGGAGGGAAGACAGTGGCACTTGGAAAAGTAATTCAGCGAATTGAAATTGAAATGTCGGGTGGGACAAAACAGTATATGGTGTCTGCAAAGCAGGGAGATCGGGCAACAAGATATGTCGAAACCGTACTACTGAATCATGGGGAACCGTACACGATCCCGGCAGGATCCAGCGTCACAGCTTTCATCAGAAAACCAGATAGACACAGGGTATATACACCGTGTGAATTCACGGACAATGTTGTGATGGTGGAATTGGACAGTCAGGCACTGGCGGCAGCGGGAACGGCATTGTGTGAAGTGGAAGTGAAATCTTCAGATCTGATGCAGGTGGTAACATCGGTCACTTTTGAAATAGAGATTGAAGCAAAGGTGAAAGATGAAGATGCGATCGTTTCGGGCGATGAACTTTCTATCTTCGATAAGACAATGAAACAGTATGCTGATCAGGAAACGAAACGTGTGAACGCAGAAGAAGCCAGAGTGCAGGCAGAAACAGGTCGCGTGAAGGCAGAGGAAGCCAGAGTGCAGGCAGAAACAGGTCGCGTGAAGGCAGAGAAAGCCAGAGCGCAGGCAGAAACAGGTCGTGTGAACGCGGAAAAAAGCAGAGTGTCAGCAGAAAGTGATCGAGTCACGGCAGAACAGGAAAGACAGAAGCAGGCGAATGAAGTTCTGGATAAGGCAAATGAAGCTGTAAAAATTGCGGGGCAGATCAATGAAGCGTCATATATGTTGGATAAAGATGAAAATATAAAATATGCATATGCAATTTTATTTGAACGTCCAACTCTTCCTCTTAATTGATATAACTGTGATAATCCCATTTTATCTGCATTGTTTACTATAATGGTATTAACATTTTGAATATCTATACCAGTTTCTATAATTGTTGTACAAACTAAAACATCATATTCTTTTTGCATAAACTTAATCATTTCAGCTTCTAGTTCTTTTTCAGTCATTTGGCCATGAATAACACCAACTTTACATTCAGGAACTAGTTCACTTATATAATTTGCCATACCTTGTATACTTTCAACTCTATTATATACAAAGTAAACTTGACCTTCTCTTGCTACTTCCCTTAATATAGCATCTCTAATTAGTTGATCGTTTTGTTCAAGCACATAAGTTTGAATTGGGAATCTTTCTTCTGGTGGTGTTTCAATAACCGATATATCTCTAACCCCAGTTAATGACATATGAAGTGTTCTAGGAATAGGTGTTGCACTTAATGTTAATACATCAACATTCTTTTTAATAGATTTTATCTTTTCCTTTTGA
>OGOU01001375.1_pt1 | contig 19075 bp, 18 predicted proteins | sample 1552721 | NCBI WGS metagenome assembly OGOU01 (sample SAMEA2580176, study PRJEB22360) | human gut metagenome | biome: human gut; feature: human-associated habitat; material: faeces | place: Denmark | collected 2008/2010
TGTGCCTGAGGTTGACGGAATAGCGCAGAACTTAGCCTTCTGTCTGAGTGTTGGGAAGCTGAACGGTGTGATAAGATCCTCAAAAGTAATTTCAGGATACTCATAGAAAGCCCACATAGCCTTTGCAGCATCAATAGGTGAACCGCCGCCCATAGCAACAATCCAATCAGGCTCAAACTCTCTCATAACAGCAGCGCCCTTCATAACTGTGTCAACAGATGGGTCAGGCTCAACGCCCTCAAAGAGTTTAACCTCCATACCTGCTTCCTTAAGGTAATCAACAGCCTTATCAAGGAAGCCGTTGCGCTTCATAGAGCCGCCGCCTACTACAACAATAGCTTTTTTGCCAACGAGTGTTTTTAAACTTGAAAGAGCATCTTCACCGTGATAAAGATCTCTTGGTAACGTAAATCTGTACATTTTAAAGTCCTCCTGTTAGGAATTATTAGCCACATTTCTTTTGACTATCGCTATTATAACACTTTTTATTTTTAAAGTAAAGAGGTTTTGTGTGAAAAGTGTGTGATTTTATTGAAAAATTTTCATTCACTCGCAGTTTTATTATATATTTTTACAAACTACGACTTAAAGTCCGTAAATATTATCCACATCGTTGCAGTATTTACTGACCAGCTCAAGAAAATGCTTGGAAACAGGGTTTGCAGCGGCTTTATTCCACGCCATTACATAGGTAATGCTGGTATCGGCATCGCTGAGCGGAACACAGGTACAGCTTTTTACAGATGTAAATTCCGCAAGTGAGCTTGGCACTATAGATATTCCCATTCCTGAAGCCACAGCCATATACATACTTTTTACATCGTCAAAGGTGCCTGCAATATCGGGACAGATATGAAAGGTGCGGTACAAATCCATAATCTCCATATAAAGAATAGGAGAAACGTTTTCAGATAGAAGTAAGAGCTTTTCATCGGCTAATTCCGCCACAGAAATGTTCTTTTTCTTTGCGGTGCTGCTCTTTGCTTCTGCAACAACAAAAAGCTGCTCGTTGTGAGTTACTATTGATTCTACTCCTGAGCTTTCAGGCAGCATATCTCTCGGCATAAAGCAAAAATCAAATTCTCCGCTTGTTATATTTATATTTCCCGAGCAGTCAAGCTCTTTTACGTCAACGGTGATGTCGGGATATTTTTTCCTAAATTCCCTGATACACTTAGTGGGAAACGCAAAAGAGGTGGGGTCGCAGGCAGCAATGATTCTTCCCTTTCCGCCGTCATGCATTTGCTTGATTATTGAAGTTGCTTTTTCGAGAGTTTCTACAATTTCTATCGCATACGGCAGCAGAGTTTTTCCCTCATTGGTGAGCAGTACGTCACGGTGTGAGCGAATAAAAAGCTGAACACCGAACTCCTTTTCAAGCTCAATAATATATCTGCTTACTGTTGACTGCGATACATAATTCCTTCTTGCAGCTTCCGAAAAATTCAGAGTCCTTGCGACAGAAATAAAACATTTTAGCTGATTTATGTCCATTAAAATACACCCTCCGTTTACTTTGTTTTATAGGCGAAAATCAATATGTCGACTTTATTTTCATTTATAAAATGTTATTATGCAATAAGTGAATAGATAAGGTTAATTTGGTAAATAATTACATTATGAGCTCAGTTGACCTCAGCCGTTGTTTCTGTTATAATTTGAGTATAGCATAATAATATGCAAAAATCAAATAATAATAAAATTAATCGGTGAGGCGAAATTATGAAAAAAATAGTAATAACAGGTATGGGCGCAGTTACCCCGATCGGCATAGGTGTTGACGCTTACTGGAACAATGTTACAGCAGGCAAATCGGGCATTGACACAATCAAAAGCTTTGATCCCTCTGAGCTTGCGGTACAGATTGCAGGCGAGGTAAAAAACTTTAATCCGTCAGATTATATGCCAAAGGATTTAATAAGAAAAACCGATCCTTTTATGCAGTACGCTTATATTGCAGCCGAGGAGGCATTAAAGCAGAGTAAGCTTGAGATTGAGCCTGAACGCACAGGTATTGTAATGGGCACAGCTATGAATGGTATAGCTACTATCGCCTTTACTCAGGACGCACTTTCAGGAGCAGCTCACAAAAAGGTCGGTCCCAGATTTATTCCTAAAATTCTCGGCAACATTGCAGCGGCAACCATTGCCATTGAGCATAACATTCAGGGTCCCAGCCTCACCGTGGGCACAGCCTGCTCATCAGGCGGCGACGCCATTAACACAGCTTGTATGTGTATCCACCTCGGCAAGGCGGATGTAATGCTCGCTGTTGGTGCAGAGTCTGTTCTCTGTCCCCTTGTTATCTATTCACTTGCAAACGCAAAGGCGCTTTCTCGCAGAAACGACAGCCCGTCAACGGCAAGCAGACCGTTTGATGTAACCCGTGACGGCTTTGTAATCGGCGAGGGCGGCGGTGCTCTTATACTTGAAACTGAGGAACATGCTCTTGCAAGAGGAGCTAAGATTTACGGCGAGGTTCTTGGCTGCGGCAACACAAGTGACGCTCACCATGTAACCGCACCGCACCCCGAAGGACGAGGCGCTATTGCGTGTATGAAGCAGGCTATTGAAGAAGCAGGCATCAGTGCTGATGAAATCGGCTATGTAAATGCTCATGGCACGTCAACCCACAAGGGCGATGCAGTTGAAACGTCCGCTATCAAAACAGTATTTTCCGAAAAGCTGCCTTATGTAACTTCTACAAAGGGCGCAACAGGACATATGATGGGTGCAGGCGGAATTACAGAGGTTATTACCTGCGTTAAGGCTATTGAAACAGGTGTTATACCGCCTACAATCAACTTGACTGAGGTTGACCCTGAGTGCAGCGGAATTGATTTTGTGCCTAATACAGCAAAAAAAGCTGAAATAAATTACGCTATGTCAAATGCATTCGGTTTTGGCGGACAAAACTCCAGTATTATTGTAGGCAGATACAAGGCATAAAAAGCAGTCTGTGGGCTTCACTTATCTGGGCAGAAAGTATCATATAATCTTTTGCACTCTTGTGCCCGACAGCCACCGAGCGGATTCCTATATTCCTTGATTATCTGCCGGAATAAAGAAAGGGATAAGTCTATGAAGTTGACCTATGATTGTGAAATGTTTGTAAAAACCTTTGAGAGTGAATTTACTTGGCTCAACGGTTTTATGAGAAATGTGCGCCGTTTTGGCAGTAATAAAGCTGTAATCGACCCACAGCGTAATATTTGCCTGACATACTCAGAGCTTAACGCACAGGCAAATAAATTCGCAAATGCTATGAAGTCGGACGGTGTTAAAAAGGGCAATATTGTTTTTATGCAGCTTTATAATTCACTGCAATTTTTACTCGGATATATTGCTCCACAAAAGCTGGGTGCAATCGCAAATCCTGCAAATTTCAATCTTTCTCCGGGTGAAACAGCAGAAATTATGGAACACAACAAGCCGTATGTTTATATGTATGATGCAGAAATCATTGAAACAGCCGTAAAAGCTCTTGAAATTTCAAAGCACAAGCCTGAGATAATTATTGCGGTAAATAATACGGGTAAAAATGTTGCTCTCCCCCACGGACATATTCTTTTTGAGGATTATATAAAAAATGCGGCCGATGAAAATCCGCCGATTGATTTTGAACCGTATATTTATGATGAGGTAGTGCGTTTGCAGACCTCCGGTACAACCGGTACGCCAAAGGGAGTGCCGCTCAACAACATTAACGAGGTGCTTTCCGCCCATGATGTTATAATGCACTTTCCACTTAACCCTACAGACATTACTATGAATATGACTCCGTGGTTTCATAGGGGCGGCTTACATTCTGGAGGTCCTACCCCTACTCTCTACGCAGGCGGCTGTATAATAATTATGAGTGTGTTTAATCCAAAGATTTGCCTTGATTATGTAGAAAATTATAAAATTACATTTATTACAGGTGTTCCGGCGGTTCTTACTCTGCTTGCAAACAGACAGGAAAAGCTCCATAAAAATATTTCATCCTTAAAGGGTATAGTAACTATGGGAAGTCCGCTTGAAAAAGAGGCTTGCATACGCTTTCAGGACGTGCTCACGCCTAATATTTTTAACGGTTACGGCACAACGGAAACATTCTGGAACACATTCTTACGCCCTTACGATTTACCCGAGATGTCAGGCAGTGCAGGTCGCTCCTGCACCGATGATGAGGTAAGAATTGTAAATATATACGACGACAGAAAGGCAAGTGCTGACGACACAGTTCCTTGTGACAACAAAACCGAGGGTGAAATTATTATTAAAAGCCCCACAAAAACAACCTACAACTATGTGGGCAACGAACAGGCAACAAAAGAAAAGTTTGCTGACGGCTGGATGTACACAGGAGATATTGGTGTTTGGGACGAAAATCAGTTTATCACAATTTGCGGCAGAAAAGATGATATGATAATCAGCAAGGGAGAAAATATCTACCCTGCACGAATTGAGGAAGCTATAAACAAGCATCCAAAGGTTGAGGAATGTATTGTTACCGGCGTTCCCGACAGCGTGAGGGGTGAATCCGTTGCGGCATATGTAATACCTAAAGACGATACCCTCACAGCCGCAGAGCTTTTTGAGTTTTGTGCAGCTTCTCCCGATATTTCAAAATATCAAGCCCCCAGATACTATCGTTTTGTATCAGAGCTGCCGCACACGGCAACGGGGAAAAAGCAGCATTTTATAATCAGACAGCAGGCAAAGCACGACCTTGAAAACGGCTTACTTTTAAGAAAATAAGGGGATGATAATTTGCAGTTAAAACCATATTTCAGAAAAATAAATTATTATGAAACAGATATGATGAGCATTGTTCATCATTCCAATTATATCAGATACTTTGAAGAAGCAAGATGCGACTTTATGGAGCAAATAGGATTTAGCGTAAGAGAGCTTGAGGACAAGGGGATTTCCATAGCTGTTGTTGACGCATATTCAAAATATATTGTTTCTTTAAGGCTTGACGACAAAGTTAATATCTATATAAAGCTCAGCAAGCTGACACCCTCAAAAATGGAATTTGAATACGAGGTCAGATTTGCCGACACCAATGTTCTTGCGGCAATCGGCAGAACCACTCACTGCTGTGTAAACTGTGACACTAAGCCTATGCCAATAAAAAAGGCGGACGCTGATCTGTACGAGGCTTTAAAAAAGCTTGCGGCAGAGAATAACAATTAATATAAAATAATAAGCCTCCGTAGTATTAATGCGGAGGCTTATTTGTTCTTAAATTCATATCATCTTGCTTTTGTCAACAAAATGGCTGATAATATCCTTACGGGTTACAATACCTATAAATGTGCCCGAGTCATCGGTTACGGGTATAAAGTTCTGATTTAAAGCTCTGTCATAAAGCTCATTCATATTAACGCTTATTTTAACAGGCGGATTAAAATCGGCTCTTATTAGATCACGCACAAAATATTTTTCCTGAGATTTCATTCCCTGCGTCTGTTTTTCTACAATATACCACAAAAAATCGCCCTCGCTTACAGTACCTATATATTTTCCGTATTCATCGATAACAGGCACGGCTGTATAGCTGTGCACCTTCATTTTTTCAAGAGCCTGCCTTATGGTGCTGTTCTCATATATGTAAGCGATTGTTTCCTTTGGCTTTAAAAGCATTACTATATTCATAATTTTCTCCGTTTGATTTAATCTTTATTGCCCTTGTTAAAATATAACAGTTGACATTTTGGTCATATTTTCTCTCATTTTATCATAAATTATATGATAATTCAAGCATTTCTGAATGATTTTACGTAAAAATTAGGGCTTAATTAACAAAATTATATAGGTTACAGATTTGTAAATTGATTTTTCACTGTATAGGCGGTATTATAAAGTTGTATGATTTTAAATAGTACAAAAAGGAGGGCTTCTTTTGAATGACGGTAAAAAACATCGACGATTAAAAATAAGCGGTAAGCTGATTTTTAATATACTTGTTCTTGGAATTACCTTTTATCTCATAATATTCTTTTGCATATCCGAAAACGGAATGATTGACCTTCTCTCTTCCCCCGACGGATTTTCGTGGATATGGATAGTTGTGGCTCTTATAGTTTACGATATGAACATCGTTATTGACACAATAGTAACTCAGATATTAATACGGACAAGGTATCCGGATTTCAGGTTTATTGACGCACTTAAGGTTGCTTTTGTCGGTGTGTTTTTCGGAGCGGTAACTCCCTCCAACACAGGCGGTCAACCAATGCAGCTTTACCTTATGTCTAAAATGGATGTATGCGTTGGCTTTGGTTCGGCTTGTATGACGCAAAAATTTGTGTATTATCAAATTGTTACAGGCGTTTTCAGTGTGCTTGCCATAATAATTAAATTTGATTATTTCAGCTCTGCATTTACAAACATATGGACTACGCTGTTTATTATTATCGGATTTTTGTCACAGTCTGTAATAACCGCTCTCTTTCTTGTCGTTTCTTTCAGCAGTAAAATAACAAATAAGCTGATAAAACTGGCTGATAAAATTCTGCACAAGCTCCGCTTTATAAAAAATCCCGACAAAATGGTTAAATCTCTTAAAGAACAGGTTGAGCTTTTCCATTCGGGCAACAAGGAGCTTTATAAAAGCAAATCCCGTATGATTATGTTGTATGCGCTTGTTTGTTTGCAGGTATTAGCTATTCTCTCTGTACCCTACTTCGTATATCTTTCGTTTGATATGCAAAGCATTGCAGTTATGAATAATCAGGTTCCGCTGACATTTCTTGACGCAGTGTGCATACAGTCATTTGTACTGTTCACCTCAAACCTTGTTCCGCTTCCGGGTGCTTCGGGCGGTGCAGAGCTTGCATTTACTATGTACTTTGGTAATTTCTTTGTTGTAGGTGCGGCTAACAAAATTAAGCCAGCTATCCTGTTATGGAGGTTTGTAACATACTACGGCGCAATTATTATTTCGGCTCCTTTCTCATACCTCACCAGAGGCAAGAAAATTGATGACGCCATAAATGAATCGTCTAAGCTTGAAAATGAAGAGCCTGTAAATGAAAAAATATGCGAAGAAACACAGGTTACAAAATAGAATTTTATGCTGTTCTGCACATCAAAAGCAGCTTTGGTGTGCAGAACTTTCTTTTTGTACTCATAATATTGAAACGGCAGATATATTTTTGCAATATTTTTTAAGAAAATTGCAAAAAAACTTGTTTTTATGCAAATTCTGATTTATAATTAAATGGTATCAAGAGTGAAAGAGGAGATATTAATGGTTACACTTGATAAGATTTATCACGCATCCTATGTTTTAAAGGATGTACTTGTCCCTACGCCGCTTGTTAAGGCTAATGCTCTGAGCAATGACTGCCAGATTTACCTCAAGCCTGAAAATTTACAGGTTACAGGCTCGTTTAAAGTAAGAGGTTCGGGATATAAGATTTCTCAGCTCACAGATGAGGAAAAGAAGCGTGGCGTTATAGCCTGCTCAGCAGGAAATCACGCACAGGGTGTTGCTCTTGCAGCTACAAAATACGGCATTAAGTCGCTCATTTGCCTGCCTGACGGAGCACCGATTTCTAAGGTAGAGGCTACAAAGGGCTACGGTGCCGAAGTTTGTATGGTACCGGGTGTGTATGACGATGCCTACAACAAGGCTTGCGAGCTCAGAGATGAACACAACTATACTTTTATTCATCCCTTTGACGATGAAAATGTAATTGCAGGTCAGGGTACTATCGGTATTGAAATTCTTGAGGAGCTTCCGGATGTAGATGCTGTAGTATGCGCTATCGGCGGCGGCGGACTTATATCAGGTGTTGCTTGTGCAATCAAGAGCCTTAACCCCAACATCAAGGTTTATGGTGTTCAGGCTGAGGGTGCTCCGTCAATGTACGAATCAATCAAGCAGGGCGAACCTGTACACCTCGACAATGTTTCAACTGTAGCAGACGGTATTCAGGTTAAAGAGCCGGGAGCGCATACTTTTGAATATGTACAGCAGTATGTTGACGATATTGTAACAGTTACAGATGACGAAATTTCTTCTGCAATTCTTGCGCTTATTGAAACACAGAAGATGATTGCAGAGGGCGCAGGCGCTGCTCCGCTCGCAGCAGTAATGTTCAATAAGCTTCCGATAAAGGGCAAAAAGGTTGTATGCGTAATTTCAGGCGGCAACATTGATGTTACAATTCTTTCAAGAGTAATCAAGCGTGGTCTTCTCAGGTCAGGCAGACAGCAGACTCTCTGCATTGAGCTTCAGGATAAGCCGGGTCAGCTCAAGCAGGTAGCAGATATTCTTGCAGACAAGGGCGGCAACGTTATTTCTATACATCACGAGAGGGCCAGCGAGGGTACAGATATTAACGGCTGTTACCTCAGAATTGTGCTCGAAACCAGAAACTTTGATCATGTAAAAGAAATTACAGACGCTCTCACCGAAGCAGGCTTTAAGCTTGTATAAAATATGGAGGAAATTATTATGGAAAAAATCTATACAAAAAATGCTCCTGATGCAATCGGCCCGTATTCTCAGGCTGTAGTTGCAAACGGTCTTGTATTCACCTCAGGTCAGATTGCAATCAATCCTGCAAGCGGAAATGTTGAGGCTGATACAATCGAAGCTCAGACAGAACAGGTTTGCACAAACCTTAAAAACGTACTTGAGGCTTCAGGCAGTTCTCTTGAAAAGGCTGTAAAAACAGTATGCTTCTTAAAGGATATGAACGATTTCGCTGCATTCAACGCAGTTTACGGCAAGTATTTTACAGAAAAGCCTGCTCGCTCCTGCGTGGCTGTAAAGCAGCTTCCAAAGGATGTTCTTGTTGAGGTTGAAGTTATTGCCGAGGTTTAATTTAAAATATAATTAATTAAAAAATCTGCATTCCAAACGGAGTGCAGATTTTTTTGCTCGAAATATTTTGTAAGATAATATCGTAATATCTAACCGGTTAGAGCTATTCAATTACAAGCTCTACGGGGCAATGGTCACTGCCGAATACCTCAGTGTGAATGTCAGCGCTTACCAAGCGTGAATTGAGCGACTCTGACGTTAAGAAGTAATCAATACGCCAGCCTGCATTCTTCTCTCTTGCTTTAAACCTGTATGACCACCATGAATATATTCCTTCTTTGTCAGGATAAAAATATCTGAATGTATCAGTAAAGCCGCTGTCTAAAAGCTCGGTCATTTTTCCTCTTTCCTCATCGGTAAAGCCTGCATTTCTGCGGTTTGTTTTAGGATTTTTAAGGTCAATTTCTTTGTGCGCAACATTGAGGTCGCCGCACACAATAACCGGCTTTGACTTCTCAAGATTTTTCAAATATGCCCTGAAAGCATCTTCCCACTCCATACGGTAGTCAAGCCTTAAAAGCTCGTTTTTGGAATTAGGCGTATAGCAGGTCACAAAAAAGTAATCCTCAAACTCTGCAGTTATCACTCTTCCCTCTTTGTCGTGCTTCTCAATTCCAAGACCGTAGGTTATGCTTATGGGTTCTTCTTTGGTAAAAATTGCAGTACCCGAATAGCCCTTTTTCTCGGCATAGTTCCAGTACATATGATAGCCCTCAAGAGGCAAATCAATTTGCCCCGCCTGCAATTTGGTTTCCTGCAGGCAAAAAACATCTGCGTCAGCTTCCTTGAAAAAATCAAGGAAGCCTTTTGTAACACAAGCCCTTAAACCGTTTACATTCCACGAAATAAATTTTTTCATAAGTATTACCCCTCTACTCCTAAAACGAGCTTCCACTCTGCCTCTTTAAAGCCGATAAGTACCTTGTCGCCGACAATCAGCAGCGGACGTTTTACAAGCATACCGTCGCTTGCCAAAAGCTCATACTTTTCTTCAAGCGACATTTTTTCAAGCTTATCCTTTAAATTCATAGACTTGTAAAGCATACCGCTTGAATTAAAGAATTTTTTTATATCAAGACCGCTGAGCGTATGCCACTGTCTGATTTCGTCAGCCGTAGGACGGCACTCAACAATATGTCTGTCCTCATACTGAACATTGTTGTTATCTAAAAAGCTCTTTGCTTTTTTGCAGGTAGAGCATTTTGGATACTGTAAAAATAACATCAAATCACTCCCCGAAAAATATATTTATAGTATAAAATATTTTTCATTTTAAATCAAGATTTTTGCCCCTTAGCTTGAAATTATTTTCAAATACATATATAATATTTAGTGTTATGAATAAATTTGACATTTTAAAGCAGTATTTCGGTCACGAAAGCTTTCGTGAAGGACAGGAAAATATAATAGACAACATCACAGACGGCAGAGATGCGCTCTGCATTATGCCGACAGGCGGAGGAAAATCAATTTGCTACCAAATCCCTGCGATTATGTCAGATGGTATTGCAATCGTGATATCACCTCTCATCTCACTGATGAAGGATCAGGTTACCTCGCTTAATCAGAACGGAATAAGAGCGGCTTATATCAACAGCACACTGTCACCAGCTCAACAGTCAAGGGCAATTTTTAATGCAAAATCAGGCGAGTATAAGCTGATTTATGTTGCGCCCGAAAGACTTGAAGCGCCTGCATTTTTAGATCTTTGCAACAGCATAAAAATATCTCTGATTGCTGTTGATGAAGCGCATTGCGTGTCGCAGTGGGGACAGGATTTTCGCCCAAGCTATCTCAAGATTGCGGAGTTTATATCAAATCTCAATACCCGTCCCGTGGTTGCGGCATTTACAGCCACCGCAACCGATGCAGTAAAGCGTGACATTTTAAACCTGCTCTCTCTTAACAACCCATTTCAGATTACAACAGGTTTTGACAGAAAGAACCTGTTTTTTGAGGTAAAACGTCCGAAAAGCAAGCAAAGAGAGCTGCTTGCGATAGCGGGAGAGCATAAGGGCGAAAGCGGAATTATTTACTGCGCCACCCGGAAAAATGTTGAAAAGGTCAGCGATTTTCTCAATGAAAACGGGCATCGAGCACTTATTTACCATGCAGGCTTGCCTGCCGAAATACGCAGTAAAAATCAGGAGGATTTCATCAATGACAGCTGTAATCTGATTGTTGCAACTAACGCATTCGGAATGGGAATTGATAAGCCTGACGTGCGCTTTGTGGTGCATTACAATATGCCTAAAAATCTTGAAAACTATTATCAGGAGGCGGGCAGAGCGGGACGTGACGGCGAAAAATCCGACTGTATTCTGCTGTACAATCCAAGCGACATTTACACCCAAAAATTTTTTATAGAAAACAATGATGACAACACAGAGCTTACAGACGAGCAGCGAGAAAAAATAAAACGGAATGATTACCAAAAGCTCAATAAAATGGTTGGCTACTGCACCTCTACAACCTGCCTCAGAAATTACATTTTAAATTATTTTGGAGAGTATCACTCCACTGAATGTAAAAACTGCTCGGCTTGCCTGAAGGAATACAGCCTTGAAGATGTCACGGTTGACGCTCAAAAAATTCTCTCGTGTATTATACGAACAGGTCAGCGTTACGGCACATCGGTTATTACAGGTGTTCTGTCCGGCTCAAAGCGAGAAAATATTTTAAACGCAGGACTTAACAAGCAATCAACCTACGGAATAATGAGCAATACTAAAAAACAAGTTATATCTGAGCTTATTGAAAGGCTGATTGACGAGGAATACATATATAAAACCGAGGACGAATATCCCATTTTAAAAGTAACTCAAAAGTCATATCCTATTCTGAGAGGAAACAAAACTCTGAGTATGAGAGTTGCCGCAAAGGAAGAGCTTCACAGAGAAATTCATCAGGCTGAAATTAATCCCGAGCTGTTTTCAAAACTTAAAGAGCTCAGAAAACGCCTTGCAGACAAAGCAAGCGTTCCTCCATATGTTATTTTTAACGATGCTACACTGCGTGAAATGTGCGAAAAGCTGCCGCAAAACGAAAACGATTTTCTTAGAATTTCGGGAGTCGGAATCAAAAAGCAGGAAAAGTATGCATCGCAGTTTATCCCGATTATCAAAAAGTTTATAGAAAACAAAGCATAAAAAATACGGCGCACCTGAAATTTTGGTGTGCCGTATTTTTTATAAGTCCTGCAAATCTGCAGCCGTAATGTCATTTTCAAGATTATCTCTTGCCAAATCGTTGTCGATATAGGAATAAAAATCAGAAATTGGTTTTTCACTGTGCGGTTTTGAATGATACACCTTTTGAGAAGGCGGCTCAGTACCTGCAATAATCGGATTTGCTTTTTCGCCGCTCAGCTTTGCTTTTCCCTGAAGTTCCGGTACGATTTCTGCTTTATTTTTCTTTTGCTCGTGGATGTCATCAATTCTGTGCATACCTTTTTTAGCCATAAAATCACCTCAAAAGTATTGTGCACAGGAATACGGATTTTATGAATACGCATATAAAATCACAGTTGTAATCCGGCTATATAAACTCCCTGCAATCCAATAAAGCACTGCACGGTGTTGTCGGACTCATAAACATAGACCTCCGCCTGTAAAAGCTGTTCCCGAACAGTCACAAAATTTGATTTCCAATATTCTTTTGGGATAAAAGGATGTGCGTCCTCGTTCCCGTTTAACCATATTTGCATAACCTGTGCGATGTCTGCATTTTGCAATTTCAGAATGATAATCTGTTTTCCTCTAAGTCCTGACAAAAAAGGTGTAACCCCATTTCTAAGGTTACACCGTCATCTTTAAAACGCTTCCCAATCAGCACAGGCTGAATCAGGCAGTATTTAATTTAAATTTAAGGAGTTAATTAGCAAACACCCTGAGCAATCATTGAATCTGCAACCTTTTCAAAGCCTGCAATGTTAGCGCCTACTACATAGTTGCCCTCATAGCCGTACTTCTTAGCAGCGTTATCAATATTGTGGAAAATGTTTACCATAATGTTCTTAAGCTTAGCGTCAACTTCCTCAAATGTCCATGAAAGACGCTGTGAGTTCTGTGACATCTCAAGAGCAGAAGTAGCAACACCGCCTGCATTAGCAGCCTTACCGGGAGCAAAGAGTAAACCTGCCTCCTGAATGAGCTTTGTAGCCTCAAGAGTTGTAGGCATATTAGCACCCTCAGCAACAGCATAGCAGCCGTTAGCAATCAATCTCTTAGCGTCCTCTTCATTAAGCTCGTTCTGAGTAGCGCAAGGAAGGGCAACGTCACACTTAACAGACCAATCGAATTTGCCCTCGTGATACTCTGAATTTGGACGGTAGTTCTTGTACTCTGAAAGACGAGCTCTCTTAACCTCTTTGATTTCCTTAACAGCGTCAAGGTCAATGCCCTCAGCATCGTAAACCCAGCCTGTTGAATCAGAAAGTGTAACTACCTTAGCGCCGAGCTCAGTAGCCTTCTGTGTAGCGTAAATAGCAACATTACCTGCACCTGAAATACAAACTGTAGCGCCTTTGATGTCCTTACCGTTGCACTTGAGCATTTCCTCAGTAAGGTAAAGAAGACCGTAACCTGTAGCCTCTGTTCTTGCTAAAGAACCGCCCCAGTTAAGACCCTTACCTGTAAGAACGCCTTCGTAAACGTTTCTGATTCTCTTATACTGACCAAACATATATCCGATTTCACGAGCACCTGTACCAATATCACCTGCAGGTACGTCAGTGTCGGCACCGATGTGCTTGCAAAGCTCTGTCATAAAGCTCTGACAGAAAGCCATAACCTCGTTGTCGCTCTTGCCCTTAGGGTCAAAGTCAGAGCCGCCCTTACCGCCGCCGATAGGAAGACCTGTTAATGAGTTTTTAAAAATCTGCTCAAAACCAAGGAACTTAATAACGCCGAGGTTTACTGACGGATGTAATCTTAAACCGCCCTTGTAAGGTCCGATAGCGCTGTTGAACTGTACACGGAAACCACGGTTTACCTGTACCTTGCCGTTATCGTCAACCCAGGGAACTCTGAACATAATAACACGCTCAGGCTCGGTAATTCTTTCAAGAATACCGTTCTCCTGGTACTTTGGATTAGCCTCAAATACAGGCTCAAGTGATGTTAAAACTTCTGTAGCTGCCTGAATAAACTCAGGTTCATTTGGATTTTTTGCTTTAAGCTTTTCGAGCTGTTCGCTTACATACGACATTGTATGCTTCCTCCTTAATAATTCTTACAATTTATCGCAGCCTGAGCTAAACTCATATATGCTGCTGACATATTTATAATACTACTTTTTTATTCGTTTTGCAAGTTTTTTAAATAAAGTTTATTAAATTGATAAAATCTTACCAGTATTTCGGCAATTTTCAAAATATATTACCTACATCGTGAAAGTTTTTTGAGCTTAAATTTCTTTGGATGAAGTTTTCAACATTAAAATACCGTTTTGTATAATTCAGTTTTTGAGTTTTAACATTTGTTTCAACATAATTTTAGTTGCAAATGCACATAAGATATGTTATTATACAAATAGTAATATTTCTAGAAAGTGTTGATACTATGGACTATACCAAAAAATTAAAGGAGCTGCGCATTAAAAACGGTTACACTCAGGCGCAGATTGCCTTTCTTCTCCACACCCGACAGGAGCAGTACAGCAAATACGAAAGGGGCGAACGGGAATTGCCTATTAAGCATTTAATCGCTCTATGTCACATTTACCGTGTGTCAAGCGATTACATACTCGGACTTGAAAAATACAACACATAACTCCTCCCCTGATTAATTACAGGCATACAAAAAGCTCCGCCGAACTGCTATATCCAGCGGAGCTTTTTACTATTTTGTTTGCTAAAAAATTGATGTATTATTATATATCGTTTTTCACTATATCCTCATAGCTTTCACGTTTAACAATTACTCTTGATTCGCCGTTGTTTACCATAACTATAGCAGGACGGGGAATCCTATTGTAATTAGAAGCCATTGAATAGTTGTACGCACCTGTAGAAAGAACTGCCAGTGTATCGCCAACTGTAACTGGCGCAACCTGAGTGTGCTCCTGAACAAGGTCGCCGCTCTCGCAGCATTTGCCTGCAACTGTAATTGTCTGAGTTGCTTCCTTGTCAGCGTGACTGGCATTTACCACTGTATAATCAGACTGATAAAGAGCATATCTGATATTATCTGTCATACCTCCGTCAACAGAAACATAGGTTCTGATGTCGGGTATTTCCTTAATTCCGCCCACTGTATAAAGGGTGATTCCTGCCTCGCCGACAATGGAACGACCCGGCTCAATGAAAATATAAGGAACGGGTACATTGTGCTCCTCTGCCTTTGCCTTAACAGCGGCAGAAACCTTTTCCATGTAATTTGCGTAAGGCACAGGCTCGTCACTGTTTACATACATAATGCCAAATCCGCCGCCGAGATTCAGCTCACTGATTGTTACATTGAGCTCGTCCCTGATTTTGCCGATAAAATCCATCATAATTTCTGCGGCAGTAACAAACGGATCAATATCAAAAATCTGTGAACCGATATGACAGTGAAGCTCAGTAAGGTTTACATTTTCGTATGTAAGAGCCTTTTTTACAGCCTCAAAGGCTTCGCCGGTTTCAAGAGCAAAACCAAACTTAGAGTCAATCTGACCTGTTCTTATAAAATTATGTGTATGAGCGTCCACGCCCGGCTTGATTCTGAAAGAAATCTTTGCTGTTTTGCCGAGCTTGCCAGCAATTTCGTTTAAAAGCTCCAGCTCATAAAGGTTATCGACTACAAAAACGCCAACACCCGCATTAAGTGCGAATTCAATCTCCGAGGCGGTCTTGTTGTTGCCGTGGAAGTGAGTTTTTTCCATTGGAAATCCCGCCTGCAAGGCAGTGTAAATTTCGCCGCCCGACACTACATCGAGTCCAAGGTGCTCCTCATTTGCAATTCTGCAAAGTTCCTTACAGCTAAGAGCCTTGCTTGCATAAAGCGGCATACCGTTGCCGTTATAAAATTTCTTAAATGACTCAACGTACGAGCGGCAGGTTGTTCTGATAGTATTTTCGTCAAGAACATACAGCGGTGTGCCGTACTTCTTTGCAAGCTCAACCGTGTCGCAGCCGCCAATGGTAAGATGTCCATTTTCATTTATATTTAAGCAGTCATTTACAAACATTTTCTCATACCTCCTAAAATCCCAGATTACTTTGTCTGTGTTATATACTTTTCAATGAGAGATTGAATTTCCTCTTTACCGTATCCGTTCTGCGCCGAAAACTCAATCATCGGCAGATTTTCTATTGTGCTGAAAATATCCTGATAATACTCAAGCTGTGCCTTTTGGTTCGTTTTGTTGAGCTTATCACGCTTTGTAAGCACTACAGCAAACGGATATTCGCTCCTATACAGAAAGTCAACCATTTCAAGGTCGTCGTCCGTGGGAGGATGACGCATATCAAGAATCTGGATTATAAGCTTTATATTTCTCGGCTGCGCAAAGTATCCCTCTACAAGTTCAGCCCAACGCTTTTTTTCGTTTTTGGAAACCTTGGCATATCCGTATCCCGGCAGGTCAACCATACGAAACTCTCTCAGCTTATAAAAATTAATAGTTGCGGTTTTGCCCGGCTGAGCGCTGACTCTTGCAAGAGCCTTTCTCTGCACCAGCTTATTTATAAGCGAGGATTTTCCCACATTAGAGTGTCCCGAAAAAACAATTTCAGGCATATCAGACTTTGGGAGCTGCTCCTTAGTGCCTGCGGCAAATTCAAATTGTACTTCGTTAAAATTCATTTACCTATCTCCTATTGTCTGATGCTCTTTGGTTCTTCTGCAACTGTATCGGACAAAACAGCGTTCCATTGTTTTTCGGAAATCACGGGTACATCAATAATTGCACTCGTAACAACCTGAGAAAAGCTTGTAACAGGCACAAAGATCAGCTTTTCTTTTACAACAGGATCAATATCCTGCAAATCGGGTTCGTTTTCCTTTGGAATAATAACTGTTTTTATTCCCGATTTATACGCCGCCATAGTTTTCTCTTTTAAGCCGCCTATAGCCATAACATTTCCTCGCAGGGTAATTTCACCTGTCATTGCTACATCACGTCTGACAGGCTTTCCTGACAAAGCAGAATATATAGCGGTTGCCATAGTAATGCCGGCTGACGGGCCGTCCTTTGGAACAGCGCCCTCGGGAGCGTGAATATGAATATCCTTATTCTTGTAAAACTCAGCATTGATTTTGAGCGAATCAGCGTGACTTCTGATACAGGTTACAGCCGCCTTAGCAGACTCCTGCATAACGTCACCCAGAGAGCCGGTAAGCTCAAGCTTGCCTGTACCCTCCATAACTGCAACCTCAATCGGAAGCAGCTCGCCGCCCACGCTTGTCCACGCAAGTCCGTTTACCACACCGATTTCGTCTTTTGAAGGAATTGTGTCTGTAGTGAACTTTTTATGACCGAGCATTTCAAGAACTTCCTTATCGGTAATCTTAAAGGTTTCCTGCTCTTGCTCGAGCGAAATAACCGCACATTTTCTCAGTATATTTCCGATTAATCTTTCAAGAGTACGCACACCTGCCTCTCTGGTATAAAAATCAATCAGAAAATACAGTGCAGACTGAGTAAATTTAACTTCTTTTGAAGTGAATCCGCATTTTTCAAGCTGCTTTGGAACAAGGTGCTTTTTTGCTATATTAAACTTTTCTTCTCTTGTATAGCTGTCAAGCTCGATTATTTCCATTCTGTCACGCAGTGGCGCAGGAATTTGCGAAACATCATTTGCAGTGGTGATGAACATTACATTTGACAAATCAAACGGAATGTCAATGTAATGGTCGCAGAATTTATTATTCTGCTCAGAGTCGAGCACCTCAAGGAGTGCCGATGTCGGGTCGCCTTTGTAGTCGCTTGCAAGCTTATCAATTTCATCAAGAATAAGTACAGGATTGTTAGAGCCTGCATTCTGAATTGCTGTCATAATTCTGCCCGGAATTGAACCGATATAGGTTCTCCTGTGGCCTCGTATTTCAGCCTCGTCACGCACACCGCCCAGTGCAATTCTCTGACTTTTTCTGCCTATCGCCTTGGCAATAGACTGTGCAATGGAGGTTTTGCCCACACCCGGAGGGCCTGCAAAGCAGATTATCTGCCCGTCCTGTGAGCCTCTCAGCTTAGTAACAGCGAGCTGCTCAATAATTCTTTCCTTAATTTTTGTAAGTCCGAAATGCGACTTATCAAGCTCTTTTCTAAGCTTGGGAATAGAAATTTTATCCTTTGTTGCGGTATTCCAGGGGAGGTCAAGCACTGTATCAAGATATGTTCTGATTACAGAAGCCTCCTGACTTCCGTATGGCATACGCAAGAGCTTTTTACATTCCTTAATAAGTACGTTTTTTTGCCGTCTCCACGTTGGTCGATTCTGCCTTGTCATATGCTGCCGCAATCTTCCCCAGCGCTTCAATGTACTGCTTCATGAGGGCTGCGAACTTCGTCCACTGCTGCTTGTCGTTGTTAAAAGCGGCGTCAAACGCATTGTTTGCATCGCCCTGCCACATACCCTTCAGCTGCTGCTGCAGTTTCTCCAAGTCGCTCACTCTCCTGAGAAACTCATCGTTATAGGTTGTCAGCTGGTTCTGTACCTGGGTCAGCTGTGCGCTGGTTACTACATACTGATACTGTGCCATAATTTGTTCCTCCTAAATCAATTACCATGTGTTCTTTTTTGTGCCAATTCCACTGCCGTCATCTCTGCGTCATAGTAATTCTTCGCCGCCTGATGAATGGCAGTTGATACCTTTTCCAAGTGATTTGCGCTGTTGTTCAGTTTCCCACCCAATTCTTCGCACTTCTGACAGTATAGATCAGCGCTCTCGCCCTGCCACTGTGCGCGAAGCCCAGCTGTCAAGTCTTGCAGTTGCTTCTCGATGCTGCTCAATTCGCCGGCACACTCTTCCAGCGCCTTCGCCTGCTCTCTGACTTGTCTAAATTCGACCAGAATCGTTCTTGCTGATTTTCCCATTGTTTCACCCACTTCTTTCGTCACAGCTCACTTGTCGGCAGTACCTCGCTGATCTCCTCATTGAGCTGCTCGACGCTCACATACACGCCCGCCATTTCTTCCAGGTCCTTGACCTGCTCCCGATACCGGCGGAGGATAGTCTCGATCTGCCCCAACTTGTTCTGGTACAGTCCCCGGTGATGCTCGCCTGCCTCACCGATCCAGAAGTTCGTTGTCCCATCCACCAA
>OGOU01001384.1_pt1 | contig 18992 bp, 19 predicted proteins | sample 1552721 | NCBI WGS metagenome assembly OGOU01 (sample SAMEA2580176, study PRJEB22360) | human gut metagenome | biome: human gut; feature: human-associated habitat; material: faeces | place: Denmark | collected 2008/2010
ATAATAGAGCATTCGGATTCAGTAATTGATATTCATGAGGAACCGTCTGAGATTTTAAAAAGCCGTAATGATTGCTCAATGGCTGTAGGGCTGAAATTGTTAAGCGAGGACAAGGGAGATGCATTTGTGTGTGCAGGAAGTACCGGAGCGCTGGTAGTCGGTTCTACATTTATAGCCAAAAGAATCAAAGGTATAAAAAGAGCTGTGCTTGCGCCTATTCTGCCTACGGCAAGGGGACATGTTATGCTGGTGGACGGAGGAGCGAATATTGACTGCCGACCCGAAATGCTGGTGCAATTTGCTTTAATGGCGTCTGCATATATGGAAAAGGTAAAAGGTATAAAAAAACCCAAGGTAGGTCTTATAAATGTGGGTGCAGAAGATACTAAGGGACGTGAACTGGAGATTGAAGCATACAAGCTTCTTGAAAATGCTCCTGTTAATTTCTGCGGAAACCTTGAAGCCAGAGATCTGCCAAAGGGTGATTTTGACGTTGCAGTATCCGACGGTTTTACTGGTAATGTAGCGCTGAAGTTATATGAGGGAATGGGTTCGTTTTTTTCCGGAGAGCTGAAAAGTATTTTTTCCGGAGGAATTTTGTCAAAGCTTTCTGCTCTTATGGTTATGGGTAAAATAAAAAAATTCAAAAAACGTATGGATTACACCGAAGAGGGCGGAGCAGTTTTAATGGGAATATCAAAACCTGTTATAAAGGCTCACGGAAGCTCTGACGCCAAGGCTTTTTATAATGCTGTCAGACAGGCTAAAAATTGTGTTGACGGCGGTGTTACGGAAACCATCGTTAAATCCATAAAAAAGTAAACAGAGGAAAAGTGATATGGAAAATTTAGACAAAAATTTGGAAGAATTTCAAGGAAAAATCAGATATTATTTTAATGATAAGGAATTGCTTATAGAAGCTTTATCTCATTCTTCTTATGCAAATGAAAAAAGAAAAGGAAGAAATAGCAATGAACGTCTTGAATTTTTGGGGGACAGCGTTTTATCAATTGTTGTTTCACAGTATTTGTTTGAACACTTTACGCATCTTCCGGAAGGAGAGCTTACAAAAATAAGAGCGTCGCTGGTATGTGAAAAATCACTTTATGAATTTGCCAAGCAGATAGATCTAGGAGAGCATATTCTTCTGGGAAAAGGCGAGGAAAATACCGGCGGACGTGAAAGAGTGTCTATTCTTGCGGACGCTTTTGAAGCGGTAATAGCGGCGGTTTTTCTTGACGGGGGTCTTGAAGCGGCAAGAAGACATATTTTAAAGTTTATTCCTAAGGATATTGATGACCGTAAACCAGTATCTTTCAGTGATCATAAAACTATTTTACAGGAAATTATACAGAAAAATCCTGAGGAAAAGGTTGAATATAAGCTTGTAGGACAGTCCGGACCGGATCATAATAAGGCGTTTAAAGTTCAGGTACGTCTTAATTCAAACGTTATAGGAACGGGCATTGGAAGAAGCAAAAAGGAAGCTGAGCAGATGGCTGCAAAGGAAGCTCTGGAGCTTATGGGTTATGAGTCATTGTAATATTTCTATTTTTGTACCCCATGCAGGCTGTCCTCATCAGTGCAGCTTCTGTAATCAAAAAACAATAAGCGGTCAGTCATATGCTCCGAAAGCAGATGATGTACATCGGATATGCCGTCAGGCTGTAACAGAGGTAAAGGATAAGGAAAACAGTGAGATTGCTTTTTTCGGCGGCAGCTTTACTGCAATTGACAGAGATTATATGGTTTCTCTACTTGACGCTGCAAAATGCTATTTGGGTGAATACGGTTTTAAGGGAATAAGAATCTCCACACGTCCTGATTTTATAGATAGGGAAATTCTTGATATTTTAAAATCATACGGTGTGACATCAATAGAACTTGGTGCTCAGAGTATGGCAAATCATGTTCTTAAGGCAAATGAAAGAGGTCACACGGCTGAGGACGTTTATAGAGCGTCGGTTCTTATTCGTGAATACGGCTTTGAACTGGGACTTCAGATGATGGTTGGTCTTTATAAAAGCAGTGTTAATGACGAACTTAAAACTATGGAAAGTATTATTGAAATATGTCCCGATACAGTCAGAATTTATCCGGTCGTTGTACTGAAGGGAACTAAGCTTGCAGAACTTTATGAAAGCGGAAAGTATAAATTAATGTCTTTTGATACGATTGTTGAGCTTTGCAGTAATATGCTTGAGGAATTTCATATGCAGGGTATTGATGTTATAAAGTGCGGACTTCATGCGTCTGACGGGGTAGAGGGTGATATGATTTCAGGATTTTATCATCCGGCGTTTAAAGAACTTAGTGAGAGCAGGATTTATCGGAGAAAAATGGAAAAAATCATTGCTGAAGGTTATAATAACAGTATAGTAAAAGTAATGAAATGCCGATTCAGTCAAGTGACCTTTGCAGTGAATCCGTCATGTATAAGCAAAGCGCTGGGGCATAAAAAGTCAAATATAGAATATTTCAGAAAACAAAATAATGTAGATATAAAAGTAGTGGGAGATGAAGATATCCCGAAATATCAGTGTGAAATCAGAGGTTGACATATGTATTTAAAATCATTGGAATTACAGGGCTTTAAGTCCTTTCCGGATAAAATAAAGCTTACCTTTGACAAGGGTCTTACAGCAGTTGTAGGACCCAACGGCAGCGGAAAAAGTAATATCGGCGATTCTGTAAGATGGGTTCTGGGGGAGCAATCCACTAAAACACTTCGGGGAAACAAAATGGAAGATGTTATTTTTTCCGGTACTGTTGCCAGAAAACCTGTAGGTTTTGCTATGGTAACGCTGAATATAGATAATTCCGACAGGGAGCTTAACAGTGATGATGACGAAGTAAGCGTTACAAGAAAGCTTTACAGAAGCGGTGAAAGCGAATATAAAATAAACGGCAAAAACGTACGTCTTAAGGATATAAACGAGTTGTTTATGGATACTGGTCTGGGACGTGACGGTTATTCGATCATCGGGCAGGGAAGAATTGCCGAGATTGTCAGTGCAAAGAGCAATGAACGGCGTGATATATTTGAAGAAGCGGCAGGCATTTCCAAGTTCAGATATAAGAAAGTCGAGGCGGAAAGAAAGCTTGCTGCCGCACAGGATAATCTGTTAAGGCTTAACGATATAGTAGCAGAACTTGAAGGACGTGTAGTGCCTCTTAAAATTCAGTCTGAAAAGGCAGAAAAGTTTGTTGTGCTTGCCCAGCAGAAAAAGACGCTGGAAATTTCCGTTTGGGTCAATCGTCTGGAGGAACTTAGATCAAAGCTTGACGAGCTTGAAAACGCACTGCTTATCAATAAAACAGAATATGAAAATATTCAGAATGACATTGAGCGTGAAGAACTCAAAATTCAGGACGGTTACAGAAAAATTCAGGAGAGTACCGTAAACATTGAAGATCTGAGAGAAAAAATTCTTCAGACCGAACAGTTTTCTTCACAGTATAAGTCTGATATAGCGGTATGTGAAAATGATATTGCCCATAGTGAAGGCTCTTTGGCTTCTGTGAGGGAACAGCAGAAGAATCAGTCGGCTTATAAGGAAAAGATTAGTAAACAAATTGAAGAAAAAATAACACAGATTGAAGAAATAAAAAAACAGTCTGAGAGTATTGAAACGCAGCTTGAACAAGTTAAGAAAAGTTTTGAAGAAGCTCAGCGTGAAGCGGACAGTATCGGTAAAAGCTCTGATATGACTGGTAATGAAATAAATAATCTGTATATAAAGCTCAGTGAATTTCGTTCGGAAATTGGCAATTCTGATTCATCGGCACAGGACGCTGACGAACAGCTGGAAATGCTGGAAAATCAAAGGAAACAGCTGAGTGAACTTGCAGAGCAGTACGGTAAAGAGAAAGATGAGATTTCCGACGGTATAAGAGTATTGAAAGAAAAGTCCGAGGAATTGAGAAACAAATTTGCCGGACTGACAAAGCTTTATAATGACAAGCAGAAAAAGCTTTCCGATTACAAAAAAGAAAGTGAAAACATACTTTTTGATATAAGATCAAAAGAACAGAGAAAAAAACTTCTGATCGACCTTGAAAATAATATGGAGGGTTTTGCCAAAAGCGTCAGGGAGATAATAAAAGCATCCTCCGGAGGAAGAATAAGCGGAATAAGAGGAACGGTAGCTCAGCTTATTAATGTAAAGCAGGAATATGCGACCGCTATTGAAACTGCTTTGGGCGGAGCTATGCAGAACATAATTGTTGAGGACGATACTGCTGCAAAACGCTGTATAAGAATGCTTAAGGAACAGAGAATGGGACGTGCCACATTTTTGCCTATGACTTCGGTTAGAGGAAATGTGCTTAATGAACAGCGTCTTTATTCGGAAAACGGTTTTGTTTCAATGGCAAACGAACTGGTTGAATTTGACGAGCAGTACAGAGGAATTGTCAATTCTCTGCTGGGACGTACTGCAGTAGCGGACGATATTGACAGTGCGGCAATGATCGCTAAAAAATTCGGCTATAAATTCAGAATAGTAACTCTGGACGGTCAGGTAGTCAATGCCGGAGGTTCGTTTACGGGCGGTTCTGCCGTGCATTCAGCCGGTGTGTTTTCACGTAAAAACGAGCTTGACAGTATTGAAAAGGATATAGAAAGTTTGAATGTAAAGCGTTCGGAAGCAGAATTGAAAACTCAGAGGCTTGCCGATGAAACAGCAAAGCTGGCAAGGCAGTCTGAGGAAATAAAGGAAGAGTTGGCTGTACTGACTCAGGATAAAATCAGATTTGATTCTGAGCTTGCCCGTGTATGCGCACTGGAAAAACAAACTTTTTCTCAGGCTGAGGATTTTGAAAATCGATTTAACAGTTTGCAGGAGAAAAAGAAAAATGCCTTGGAAAATGCTAAGAATGCAAATGAGAAGTTTGAAGAAATAAGAGACCGTATCCGTATTGCAGAGGAAAATCTTGTTAAGGAACAGGGCAGAAAGGAATCTGTGAGAAACCGCAGAGAGTCTCTTTCTGCTGAAATGTCAGAACTGAAAATAAAATCTGCTGAGCTTGCTAAGGATTATGAATCTTCGCAGAGAGAGCTTGAAACCTTGAAATCCGGTATGACTGATACGGCTGAAAATCTGGGTAGACTGTCTGAAGAAGAAAAAAGCCTGGAACAGACTATTAAAGAAAAGAAAGAACTTATAGAAGAACGCAAACAGCAGCTGGAAAATGTTAAAACTACTATTGAAATTTGCAATACCGATATAAAAAAGTGGCAGAATATTCATCGTGAACAGGATATGTATGTTACAAATTTAAGAAACGGAATGAAGGCACTTAATGACGCTAAAGAAAAGTATTCCGGTGAGATTTCTAAAATTGATGAACGTAAAATATCTGCGCAGCGTGATTATGACAGTATAATCAATCAGCTTTACGAGGTGTATGAGATGACTCGTTCTGAAGCGGAAAATGCGGCTGAAAAAATTAATGACCGTATGGCGGCTCAGAAAGAGCTTAATGAAATCAAAATGAAAATACGTGCTCTTGGAAATGTAAACGTAGGCGCTATTGAAGAATACAAGGAAGTTTCTGAAAGATTTAAGTTTTTGTCCGAACAGCTTACAGATGTCAGAACCTCAAAGCGGGATCTTGAAAAGCTCATTGAAGATTTGACTGGAGATATGTGCCGTATATTTGCGGAAAGCTTTGTGATTATAAATAATAACTTCAAGTCTATTTTTACGGAGTTGTTCGGAGGCGGAAAGGCAGAGCTTGTACTTACCGATCCTGAAAATGTTCTGGAATCGGGGATCGAAATCAGAGTAGCGCCGCCGGGAAAGGTGATAAAAAATCTTATTTCACTGTCCGGGGGAGAGCAGTCATTCGTTGCAATATGTATTTATTTTGCTATACTTAAACTTAAGCCTGCGCCTTTTTGTATTCTTGATGAAATTGACGCCGCACTTGACGAAGTCAATGTTAAGAAATACGCACAGTATCTGAAAAAGTTTACAGATAAAACTCAATTTGTACTGGTAACTCACAGGCGAAGCGCCATGGAGGAAGCTAATGTTCTTTACGGCGTTACAATGCAGGAAGACGGTATTTCAAAGCTTCTGAAAATGGAACAGGTTGATATTGAAAATACAGCTCAATAGTCGGGAGGATTTAGATTATGGGATTTTTCAGTAAGATTAAAGACGGTCTTAAAAAAACCAAGGAATCAATGGTAAAGAAGATGCAGAAGGTTGTAAATTCCTTTACCAAAATTGATGAGGAATTATTTGAACAGCTGGAAGAAACAATGATAATGAGTGATATGGGTGTCGAAACTTCTGTTCAGATATGTGAAGAGCTCAGAAAAAGAATCAAGGAAAGAGGAATTACAGATCCTTCTGTTATAATGGAACTTATTCAGGAAATTGTTGCTGAAATGATGGGAGACGATATTGAACTTGATTTGTCATCAAAACCGTCTGTTATAATGGTTATAGGCGTAAACGGTGCCGGAAAGACTACTACGATCGGCAAGATGTGTCATCAGTTTATAAATGACGGTAAAAAGGTCGTTGTTGCCGCAGCTGATACCTTCCGTGCCGCAGCTATTGATCAGCTTCAGGTATGGACTGACCGTGCCGGTGCAGATATTGTAAAGCATGCGGGGGGTTCTGATCCGGCGTCTGTTGTATTTGACGCTATTGCTGCCGCTAAGGCAAGAAACTGTGATGTACTCATATGTGATACCGCAGGCAGACTTCACAATAAGAAAAATCTCATGGACGAACTTGCCAAAATGAACAGAATTATTGAAAGGGAAGCCCCGGACAGTTCAAAGGAAGTTCTTCTGGTGCTGGACGCTACGACCGGTCAGAACGCTGTTAATCAGGCAAGACTGTTTAAAGAGGTTGCACCTATTTCAGGTATCGTACTTACTAAGCTTGACGGTACAGCAAAGGGTGGTATTGTAATTTCTATTAAAAATGAATTGGGGATACCTGTTAAACTGATCGGTGTCGGAGAAAAGATTGATGATCTTCAGCCTTTTAACAGCAGAGATTTTGTAAGGGCATTATTTGAAAGTACTTCACAGACGGTACAGACAGAAGAGGAAAATGAAAATGAGCAATAAAAAAATAATTCTTGCAAGCAACAATAAGGGAAAAATCAGGGAAATTCAAGAAATACTGAGCCCCTTGGGATATGAAATTATTTCCATGAGGGATTCGGGAATTGATATTGATATTGAAGAAAACGGAAAGACTTTTAAGGAAAATGCAGGAATAAAAGCAAAAGCAATTTATGAGATCAGTCATACAGCAGTTATTGCCGACGATAGTGGTCTGGAAGTGGATTATTTAAACGGTGCTCCGGGAGTATATTCTCACAGATATGCCGGAGAAAACGCTACAGATGCAGACAGAAACAACAAGTTACTATCAGAACTTTCGGGCATTTCTGAGGAAAAAAGAGGAGCGGCATTTGTCTGCGAGATTTGCTATATTGACGAGACTGGCACAGAGCAGTATGTAAGAGGAGAATGCAGAGGTAAGATAGGGTATGAACCTATAGGCGAAAATGGTTTTGGGTATGATCCGCTTTTTATGTACGGTGAAAAATCATTTGCGGAAATTTCAGCAGAAGAAAAAAATAAAATCAGTCATAGGGCAGACGCTTTAAGAAAGCTTTGCAGTATTTTGAAATGATGAAAGGAAAAATAAATGCTAAACAGTAAACAGAGGGCATTGCTGCGTGGAATCGCGAGCAATTACGAAACAATATTTCAAATCGGTAAGGGCGGTATTTCCGAAACCATGATTTCACAGGTGGACGACGCACTGAGAAAAAGAGAACTTATAAAGCTTCGTGTACTGGACAACAGTATGTATACAGCCAGAGAAGCAGCAGAAGAAATCGCATCAAAAACAGGCGCAGATGTTGTTCAGGTGATCGGCAGCAGATTTGTTATTTTTAAGAGAAATCCTAAAGAGCCTGTAATAGAAATTAAACTGTAAAATGGCGAAAATCGGACTTTTCGGAGGAAGCTTTAATCCGATTCATAACGGACATATAAATCTTGCAGTAAGCGTCAGAAATGAATTGAAGCTTGATAAGGTAATATTTATTCCGTCGGGAACTGCTCCTCATAAATCCAGTAATGAGTATGTATCGGCTGAAGAAAGACTTGAAATGTGCCGTCTGGCACTTGAGGAATATGATGACTTTGAAATAAGTGATTACGAGATACGCAGACAGGGGAAGAGTTATACTGTATATACAGTAAGACATTTCAAACAGCTTTATCCGTATGATGAATTGGTTTTGATGGTCGGAAGCGATATGCTTTTGACTTTTGATCAATGGTATGAATATCGTGAAATACTTGGGAAAGTAACTTTAGCAGCAATTTCACGTTGTGGTACAGATTTAAACCAATTGTATAAAATGTCTGAAAAGTTGAGCTTGTTTGGCAAGACAATTGTTGTAAATGCCAGTGCCGTGACAATATCCTCCACAAAAATACGAAAAATGATAAAAAATAATGAAGATATATCTTGCTATTTAAACGGAAAAGTAGTAAAATATATTATGCTGAAAAATCTGTATTCATAACAGCAGGATTTAGTATTAAATATTAAATTGGTATTTTTTAAACCGGAGGAATATAATTATGTATTCTTTGGAAGAATTAAAATCTTTTCTTAAAAAAAGACTTTCCAAAAAACGCTTTATTCATTCGCTGAATGTGGCAGACGAAGCTTATAAGCTTGCGGGAATGTATGGGGAAGATCCCGACAAAGCTTATCTTGCAGGACTTCTTCATGATATCTGTAAAGAAAGTCCGGCGGCAGAACAGGAAGAACTGATGCTTAAAGGGAATATGAATATTTCCGGAACTGAATTGGCGTCAAAAGCTTTGTGGCATGGTCCGGCAGGAGCTTATTTTATTAAATCTGAATTAGGGATTAATGACAGTGATATATTGAATGCTGTAAGGTATCATACAATAGGAAGATCAGGTATGTCAAAGCTTGAGGAAATTATTTATATGGCTGATCTTATTTCCGATGACAGGGACTATAAAGATGTTGATAAGATGCGTAAGCTTGCATATTCGGATTTTGAGAGGGCTATGTATGAAGCAGTCAGTTATTCAATAGAAAGCGTTTTAAAAAAGCAGGGTTATATTCCTGAATGTACTGTTAATTTATATAATCAATATTCATATATCTATTCAGTGCACAAGAAGAATAAGGAGAAAAATGATGGCAAAAAATAATAAGAATACAAGTAAAAACCGCATGTCCGATACGGTTAATAAAAAACCTAAGATGAAAAAGAAAAAATCTTCCCTTAAGGAAAAGATCATAATTGCAGTATCGATTATTGCTGCTGTAATAATAATTGCTGTCATGGTTCTTAATATTCCGATAATTCCTGTTGAAAGAACAAAGGACGGTCTTACATATACAGAGCATATCTCTATAATAAGATGGATAAAGGAACTTCAGCCTATGGCAGGTACAGAAGGGCTTTTATCCGCCGACCCGAACAGTTATGAATTAAACAGCGGTGCGGAATCAGTTGACGATAAGCGTGATTTTACGAACGATCAGATAATTGAAGGACAGTTTACGGTTCTGCTTCTGGGATTTGATGAGGATCGTTCAAATTCGGATGTTATGATGCTGTTCCATTTTGATATTATCAATGATAAGATAAATATTCTTCAAATACCAAGAGACAGTTTTGTACCGGATTATACGTACAGTGAAAATGGCAAGATTAACAGCGTGTATACGTTAGGTGATGAAAATCTGATACCGATCCAGCGAGTTGTTGATGCCGTAAGAGATACTTTCGGCATTCCAATCGACAGATATATAACTACAGGATGCGCTGATATTGTAGATATGGTTGATTTGGTCGGAGGCATTCCGATAGATCTTCCTGAAGATGTATTCTATTCATATGATAAAATTCTTTATGCCGGTGAACAGGTGCTTAACGGTGAACAGGCAGAATTGTTTGTTCGTGCAAGAAAAGGATACATGGAAGGCGATATCGGACGTGTAAAAGCACAGAGAATATTTATGGCTGCCTGTATGGAAAAAGCTCTTAATATGGGAACAGTTGAATTGACTAAATTCCTTACAGAAGTGTATAATAAAGGATATATAGGCACTGATCTGACTTTGCAGGAAATGAGTATTCTTGCAGACTTCGGAAGCAATATGAATCTTGACGATGTTACGGTTCAGATGGTTCCGGGTGAAGCGACCGAGTATAACGGATATTCAGTGTGGTCTATCCATAAAAATGCAACTATTGATGTTATAAACGAATATTTCAGACCGTATCAGCCTGATTTAAGCTATGATTCTCTGCCTATTACAGAGCTTATTGAAAGCGATTATTATACTACCGATGTTTATGATGAGAATCAGGATACTTTACAAGATATTGCAGACGGAGCTACCCCGGGAGAGAGCAAAAAGAAAACTACGGAAACTTCATCTTCTGAGGAAAGCAGTTATGACGGCTATGATGATTATGATTATAATCAGGAGGAAAACTACGGATACTAATTAAACGTAAAGGAGATAATATATGACTCAAAAGGAAATGCTGAAAACTATAATCAGTACTCTTGATAAAAAGAAAGCGGAAAGTATTCAGGCTATAAAAATTTCAGATCTGACTATACTTGCAGATTATTTTATTATTGCAAGCGGAAATAGTTCGACTCAGACAAGAACTTTGGCAGAGGAAGTTGAGTACCAAATGTCTCAGGCAGGTGTCGAGCCAAACAGAAAGGAAGGCTATAACGGTTCAAACTGGGTAATACTTGATTACGGTGATATAGTTGTTCACATTTTTTATAAAGAAACAAGGGATTATTATCAGCTTGAAAGACTGTGGACTGACGGTGAAAAAATAGACATTGAGGAATATGTAATTGAGGAGTGAATTACATGAATACAAACAATCAGACGGGACGAAATATTTCATTGATAGTCGGCGCTTATTTTATTTTAAAATCAGTGATTAATCTGATTCTCGGCGGAGGTGTATCCGATATAGTAATTGCAGTTGCTGAAGCGGCTGCACTCTATACCGGTCTTATGTACTTGAATTATGTTGTTGCAGCAGTTGCGGCGCTTATAGTAATTATACACCTTCCTGCAAACATAAGTCATTTTACAGATAATTGGATATATCTTCTTGAGGGTGTAATTGATATTATATTTGCAGTAATAATCTGTATAAATCCAAATGTTAAAGAACATTTTACAAACAAGTGGTCAAGTAACTCCGGCAGTAAGTAAAATAAGTTGGAATTGATATAAATTAATTGTTAAAGAGGAATGATATAATGAGTGAGAAGTATAATTTTACTGCCATTGAAAAAAAATGGCAGAAGTACTGGGATGAACATAATACTTTCAGAGCGGGTACTGACTATTCAAAGCCAAAATTTTATGCTCTGGTAGAGTTTCCTTATCCATCGGGACAGGGATTGCATATCGGTCACCCGCGTCCTTATACTGCTATGGACATAGTTTCCAGAAAAAGACGCCTGGAGGGATATAATGTACTGTTCCCCATGGGCTGGGACGCTTTTGGTCTCCCTACAGAAAATTACGCTATTAAAAATAAAATTCACCCTGCCATAGTGACGGAAAAGAATATTGCACATTTTAAGGAACAGCTGAAAATGCTCGGACTTTCCTTTGACTGGGAAAGAGAGGTAAATACAACTTCACCGGAATATTATAAATGGACTCAGTGGATTTTCCTTCAGATGTTCAAAAAAGGACTTGCCTATAAAAAGGAAATGGCAGTAAACTGGTGTACTTCATGCAAGGTGGTACTTGCTAATGAGGAAGTTGTGGGCGGCTGCTGCGAACGCTGCGGCGGAGAGGTAATAAGAAAGGTTAAATCACAGTGGATGTTGAAAATTACCGAGTATGCCCAGAGACTGCTTGACGATCTTTCGGAAGTAAATTATCTTGATAAAATTAAATCTACACAAACAAACTGGATCGGACGTTCTACAGGTGCGGAGGTTAATTTTGAATCTACTGCCGGAGATATTCTGACCGTTTATACTACAAGACCGGATACTCTTTTCGGCGCTACATATATGGTAATTGCACCGGAGCATCCATACATAGAAAAATGGGCTGACAAGCTTGAAAATATGGATGAGATCAAGGTTTATCAGGATATGGCTGCCAAAAAGTCTGATTTTGACAGAACGGAAATGAACAAGGATAAAACAGGTGTTGAACTGAAAGGCGTTAAGGGTATAAATCCTGTGAACGGCAGGGAGATTCCTATATTTATTTCAGACTATGTTCTTATGTCCTATGGTACGGGCGCTATTATGGCTGTACCGGCTCATGATACCCGTGACTATGATTTTGCAAAGGTTTTCGGTCTGCCGATCATTGAAGTGGTCAAGGGCGGAGACGTGGAAAAAGAGGCGTTTACTGACTGCGCTACAGGTACAATGACAAACAGCGGATTTTTAGACGGACTGTCTGTTGAGGACGCAAAGGTGAAAATTAAGGAATGGCTTGAGGAAAACGGCAAGGGGGCTTCAAAGGTAAACTACAAGCTGAGAGACTGGGTATTCTCACGTCAGCGATACTGGGGCGAGCCGATTCCGGTGGTTTACTGTGAAAAGTGCGGCTATGTAGGACTTCCTGAAAGCGAGCTTCCTTTGACGCTTCCGGATGTTGACAGCTATATGCCTACAGATAACGGTGAAAGTCCATTGGCAACACTTGACAGCTTTATTAATACAACATGCCCGCACTGCGGCGGTCCGGCAAAGAGAGAAACTGATACAATGCCTCAGTGGGCTGGATCTTCATGGTATTTCCTGAGATACTGTGATCCTGACAATAAAAATGAGCTTGCTTCAAAGGAAGCTCTTGATTACTGGATGCCGGTTGACTGGTATAACGGCGGCATGGAGCATACAACTCTTCACTTGCTGTATTCACGTTTCTGGCATAAGTTCCTTTATGATATAGGTGTCACAACAACTAAAGAGCCTTACATGAAGCGTACTTCACATGGCATGATTCTAGGTGAGGACGGACAGAAAATGTCCAAATCCAGAGGAAATGTTATCAATCCTGATGATGTTGTAAAGGAATACGGAGCTGATACGCTTCGTCTTTATGAGATGTTTATCGGTGACTTTGAAAAAACTGCTCCGTGGAGTCCTTCAAGCATTAAGGGCTGCAAGAGATTTCTTGACAGAGTATGGTCATTGCAGGATTGCATTATTGAAGGTGATGATTACAGAGAATCCCTTATTGCATCATTCCATAAGACGATAAAAAAGGTAAGCGAAGATATAGAAAACCTGAAATTCAATACGGCAATTGCAGCTATGATGGCATTGCTGAATGAAATTACCGCAACAGGTAAAATCAATCGTGCAGAACTGAAAACACTGCTGATACTTCTCAATCCTTTTGCACCTCATATGACAGAGGAAATGTATGAAAATAATTTTGACGGAGTACTCAATGAACAGCAATGGGTTAAATACGATGAGTCTCTGTGCATTGAAAACACGGTTGAGATTGTAGCGCAGGTGAACGGTAAAATCAAGGCAAAGCTTGTGGTTCCTGTTGACGGTGACAAGGAAGAAATTCTTGCAGCTGCACTGAAAGATGATAAAGTAAATGAAGCAATTGATGGAAAAAGTATTATAAAACAGATATATGTACCAAATAAATTGGTTAATTTTGTTGTAAAGTAACAAAATTTTAAAACTGAACTTGACATATATAAATGTTTATGATAAAATAAAATGCATATTAAATGTAACATATTTCTGCTGTTGCAGTAAGAACAAGGTTTGATAACTGACATTCGCATTTTATGTGAAATGATTAGTATAAAATTCAGATTTTAAAATCTGAAAAACCTCTGTCTTTGGGGCAAAGGGAGGGAAAATAGTGGCAGAAGTTCGCGTTGGAAAGAACGAATCATTAGATACAGCTCTTAAACGTTTTAAGAGATCCTGTGCTAAGGACGGTGTTATCGCTGAAGTTCGTAAGAGAGAACACTACGAAAAGCCTTCAGTAAAGCGTAAGAAAAAGTCTGAGGCAGCTCGTAAACGCAAATATTAATTTGCATAAAGGCAATTGTAATTGCCTGATGATTAAAAGACAAAAAAGCGGGCGTAAGCTCGCTTTTTCGTTTATACGTTTTAGTTTCTTGTGAAATCGACATAAAAATAGTGTATAATATTATGGCGGAATTGATTAAGGAAGTTCTGCTTTAACGGAAAGGATTACCAATATGCTGTTCAGAGCTGATTTTGCGTTTAAAAGCGTACTGGAAATAACTCCTGAGTTTCTTCAGAAACAGAATATAAGAGGACTGCTGCTGGATCTTGACAATACTCTTACAACTCATGACAATCCCAAACCGGCTGACGGTGTTCTTGACTGGATTGCAGAAATTAAGGGCAGCGGAGTTAAAATGGTTATAGTTTCAAATAATCATCCACCCAGAGTGAAGCCTTTTGCGGACATGCTGGGACTTGATTTTATTTGTGAGGGTAAAAAACCGCTTTCAAGCGGATTCAACCGTGGGCAGAAAATGATGAATATTCCGTTTTCTCAGCTTGCGGTGGTCGGCGACCAGATTTTTACCGATATACTTGGTGCAAATCTGAAAAGAGTAAGAGGAATTTTTGTTTACCCTATAGAACATGAAAAAACTGCCTTTTTTAAACTTAAGAGGTGGGCGGAAAAACCATTCCTGCCGAAGATAATATAAAGTAATTAAAAATAATAGCTATTTTGAATAAAAAATGGAGGATAAGTATGTCAGCTAAATTCGGACCTGCGGGAAACTCAGACAGTTTTTCTGCAAAATATAAATCATCGTCTGACGCACCTGTGTTCCTGAAAGAAATGGGACTGGACTGTTATGAATACCAGTGCGGAAGGGGAGTCAGAGTAAGCGATAAGGCAGCAGAGGCAATACGTTCAAAGGCTGAAGAAAATGGTATAGGATTGTCATTGCATGCACCGTATTTTATATCTCTTTCGTCCGTTGAACCGGAAAAGCGTGATAACAGTATAAATTACATACTGCAAAGCTGTGACGCCGCTATGAGAATAGGTGCGGACAGAATTGTCATTCACAGCGGTTCGTGTTCAAAAATGACCCGTGAGGAAGCGTTGGAGCTTGCTAAGGACACCTTGACTCGTGCAAGACAGCAGGCGATTGAACAGGGATTTGAAAAAATTCATTTTTGTCCTGAAACAATGGGAAAAACTAATCAGCTGGGTAATCTTACCGAAGTACTCGAAATGTGCAGACTGGACGATACTTTTATTCCCTGCATAGATTTCGGTCATCTTAATGCCAGAACATTCGGAGGTATAAAATGCGGCGATGACTATGAAAAAATGCTGGACGAGGTTGAAAATGCTTTGGGAGCTGACAGACTTAAAGTGTTTCACAGTCATTTTTCTAAAATTATGTATACAAATCCAGGCGGAGAAAAAAAGCATCTGACGTTTGAAGATAATGAGTATGGTCCGGATTTTGAACCCCTTATGGAAATCATTGCAAAGAAAAATCTTTCACCCGTATTTATATGCGAAAGCTCGGGTACTCAGGCGGAGGACGCATTGAAAATGAAAGAAAATTATTTAAGCTATAAATAAGAGAGGCGGTATTTATGAAAAAAATACTTGTGATAAACGGTCCTAATCTGAATCTTCTCGGAGAACGTGAACCGGGGATTTACGGTGACGATACATATGAATCCCTTTGTGAAATGATTATGGATAAGGCTGATGAAATGAATATTAAATGCGAGATTTTTCAGTCCAATCATGAGGGAGCAATAATTGATAAGCTTCATTCGGCAAGAATGAATTTTAATGGTGTTATACTCAATGCAGGAGCTTACACCCATTACAGTTATGCAATTCGTGATGCAATTTCTGCAATAAGCATTCCGGTTGTTGAAGTGCATATAAGTAATGTTTTTGCAAGAGATGAATTCAGAAAAAATTCTGTTATTGCTCCTGTGTGCAAGGGAAGTATTTCTGGCTTTGGATTTTCTTCTTATTTTCTGGCAATGGATGCATTGGTGAAGTACTATGGATAGAATTAAGCAGCTTGTACTCCCTGAAGTCGCCGACGGTGCGCTGATAACTTCAGACATTAACAGAAGGTATTTTACCGGAATGAAATCGTCGGCAGGCATGTTACTGATATTCAAAGAGTGCGCTTATCTTATCATTGATTTTAGATATATTGAAAAAGCAAGAAATACTGTTAAAAACTGTACTGTAATGGAACAAGAAAACCTTACAGAACAGATCAACAGTCTTATGAAAAAACACAATGCAAAATCTCTTGCAGTGGAATCAATGGATATGACACTTAGCAGAATGAGTTTTCTTGAAAAAAAATTTCCGGATATTGAATTCATAAAATCCGATGAACTCAGCAATAATATTTATGATATGAGGACTATTAAATCTACTGAGGAAATTGAAAAAATTCACAAAGCACAGAAAATTGCTGAAAAAGCATTCGATGAAATACTTGGATTTATTCGTCCGGGAGTTACAGAGCGTGAAATTGCTCTGAAACTGGACAATTGCATGCTTGAAAACGGAGCTGAGGGACTGTCTTTTGAGACAATTGCTCTTGCCGGAGCAAATACGTCTATGCCTCATGGGGTACCGGGAAATTATAAGGTGAAAAACGGTGATTTTGTACTTATGGATTTCGGTGCAGTCTATGACGGTTATCACAGCGATATGACAAGAACAGTCTGCGTGGGACAGTCTTCGGAGAAAATGGGAAAGATTTATGATATAGTACTTAAAGCACAGCTGGAAGCTCTGAAAAAAGTTAAATCCGGTATAACCGGCAGTGAGCTGGACGGTTATGCTAGGGATATTATTGATGAATCGGGTTATGGAGATTTCTTCGGACATTCTCTGGGTCACGGAGTCGGAATGGAAATACATGAGTTTCCGACTGCTTCGTCAAAATCCGAAACAATTTTAAAAGAAAATATGGTAGTCACTGTTGAACCGGGTATTTATCTGCCCGGAGAATTTGGAGTTAGAATTGAAGATTTCGTTGTTGTGACTGAAAATTCACATCAAAATTTAACAAATTGCCCTAAAAAATTGATAATTTTATAAAAAGGTATTGAAAAAAAGTCAAAGTTGTAGTATAATAATAACAAATTTATTATTAAATTCCAGTAAGTTTTTAATTTTGGAGGTATTTTATGATTTCAGCAGGTGATTTCAGAAACGGCGTTACATTTGAACTTGACGGTAACGTTGTTCAGGTTATCGAATTTCAGCACGTTAAACCGGGTAGGGTGCTGCTTTTGTAAGAACTAAATTTAAGAATGTTATCACAGGCGCTGTGGTTGAACGTTCGTTTAACCCGACAGATAAATATCCTACTGCTTTCATCGAAAGAAAGGACATGCAGTATTCTTATAATGACGGACAGCTTTATTATTTTATGGATACTGAAACATATGAACAGGTTCCGATCGGTGAAGATGTTTTAGGTGATAATTTTAAGTTTGTAAAAGAGGAAATGATTTGTAAGATCTGCTCATATAAGGGTAATGTTTTTGCTGTTGAGCCTCCTACTTTTGTGGAACTTGAAATTACAGACACAGAACCGGGCGTAAAGGGCGATACGGCCACTAACGCTACAAAGCCGGCTACAGTTGAGACCGGTGCGGAAATCAGAGTTCCTCTGTTCATTAATCAGGGCGACAGAGTTCGTATTGACACAAGAACAGGCGAATACATGGAAAGAGCTTAATATTTATTTAATAACATAAAGGAGGGCTATCTCATGAAGCTTACTGAAAAAATGTCATATTTGCAGGGAATGCTTGACGGGCTTGATATTGATACTTCTACTAAGGAAGGCAAGCTGTTAGTGCAGATGACTGAGGTTATGCATGAAATGGTAATGTGCGTTGACGATCTTCAGACCCAGGTTGACGAGCTTACAGAGCTTTGCGATATCCTTGATTCTGATTTGGGAGAAATGGAAGAGGATTTTTACGACACAGATGATTGTGATTGCTGCAATGAAGATGATTACGATGATTTTGATTTCGACAGCGACGAGCTTTATGAAGTATGCTGTCCTAATTGCGGTGAAACAGTTATTCTTGATGAAAGTATGATTGAAGAAGGTTCAATTGACTGTCCTGAATGCGGTCTGAATCTCGAATTTGATTATTTTGACGATACTGAAGTATCTGACCTTTCAGATGACAGTAATGAAGAATAAAAAGAAAAACCTGCGGTAATACAGTAAAAGTTTATTACGCTTTTCAGGTAGCGATATCATGAAATGCTTAGCGTTTTGAAAGAACTGTCAGCAGATAAGCAAAAGCTGATTGAAATGTGTTATTGGAATAATCAATAAATGCAGGAAATGGAAAAAGCATTTGCAATAACAATGAAAGTATCTATAGAAATTGAGACTTTCTCTATGATATAATCCCCTTAGAGTAGACACACGGAAAGAATACACTAAGGGGATTATTCTATGTCCAGAAAAAGCAAAGTAACAAATGAAGAACGAATAGCAGCGGTATAAGAATAGCTAGAAAGTTATCACGGAATTGCAGGCCGTTATGCGAGGATACAATAAATTTTAACACCAACTTAAAGCTATGACTGATAAGGCAATAGAAACACAGAAGAATTTACAATGCAATCTGATTTTTATTGACATTTATAATATAATTAAAATAATATATGATTGGAGGATGGATTTAATGGTCTGTAAAAATTGCGGTGAAAAATGTTTCTCCGGAGAAGTGTGTAAATGCGGAGAAAAAATGCCGAAAGTAAATAGCGCCGGAGTATTAATAAATTCAATTATTTGTTCAATTTTATTGGTTATTTCTATTATTTCTATTGTTTTAACTATGTCATTTAGAAATATTGTGAATAATAATATTCTTGTCG
>OGOU01001393.1_pt1 | contig 18927 bp, 18 predicted proteins | sample 1552721 | NCBI WGS metagenome assembly OGOU01 (sample SAMEA2580176, study PRJEB22360) | human gut metagenome | biome: human gut; feature: human-associated habitat; material: faeces | place: Denmark | collected 2008/2010
AATGTTCACCTTGATAAACGCGAATTTGTTACTCTAATTCCGTGCGAAGGGTGAATTCATCGGGAAGATCGTAAATCGCTTTTTTCAGGAAAAGCGGATAAAAATATTCATCTTTCAATCTATCAAACTCCAGCCATTCAAAAGTATGGATATGCTTTCCTTCTGTCAGAGTAAAGACGTTTCCTCTTTCCAGTAGAGTTGTCTCTGAAATATCCACCAGAAAATAAATACACAGTTCATGATAATGTAGATTATCCACATCTTCGGTAAAAAAGCCTGATTGAGCCATAATGGACGTGTAATCTTTGGAGTTACACCAAGTTCTTCCTGAACTTCCCGAACCACTGCTTGCTCAGCAGTTTCACCCATCTTAACTCTTCCACCCGGAAGATAAAAATAGGGTGAACGTTCATCGTGCATCGCTAAAATTTTATTCTCCGCGATTATCATGGCACATACTCTATAATTAAATTTTTGATTTTCACAATTATAGGAAATATCCATTGCATTGCCTCCTCTAAATTCTAATTTTCTAATTTAACAAATTCCGATTCATAAAATCCCCGTCAGCGCCACTGCAACCAGAAGGGACGGCAGCAGGTTTGCCACCTTGATGGTTCTTGGCCACACCAGATTGATGCCCACACAAAAAAAAATCAGAATATCCCCGCATTTTCGTTTTTTCTTTGCTTACTGATTCCTGTATTTGTTTAAGACTTCATCCGGGATATGACAGTAGCTGCAATCTTCCGGGTACCGCTCCAGATGGTGCTGATGCTCCTCAGCGCTCCGGACATAATTTGTCAGCGGCAGCACTTCCAGCATGATCTTGTCCCGGTCCTCCCGGCCGTTTATAAAAGCTCTTGCTTCTTCCAGATGTCCGGGATTTGTGCTGTAAAGCCCCGTGCGATACTTTTTTCCAACATCAACGCCCTGTTTGTTCAGGCTGTACGGGTCGATGATTTCAAACAGATGCTCCATAAGCTCTGTAACACTGGTACATTTCTCATCAAAGACCACTTTAACGCACTCTGCGTATCCATCATACGGGCCGTCCAGCGTGTTTGTTGTTCCGTTGGCTCTCCCGGCTTCGGTCGTCCGTACACCGGGCACCGTGTCAAAAAAATGCTGGACGCCCCAAAGGCACCCGCCTGCAATGTATACCGTTTCCATACTCTTGACTTTCCTTCTTTTACTGGTACAGTTTGCATCCATGCTCTGTACTCCTTACGGTTTCCTTGCTCGCTGCAAATCGATCCATCATACCAACTCACAAAAAGTGCTTTCGCACCATTGCAGAGTAATTATCATACGGATAAAAACAGTTTCTGCAATTCATCGGCCGTGAAATCTTTTGTTTGTTTATACTCGATTTCCATGATGCACCCCTTTATAACTTCCACAAACGCGAATTTAGTAACGCAAAAGGAAGTATATGACATACACCCAACTAAGTAATCCATGAAAAATCGCCCAACCGACAGACTTCCACGTTGTATAACTAATAACCATAGCCAATGCACTTCCAAAAGTTATTCCTGATTTTACCGTTTTCTTGACATTCATTGATTTATTATCTTCCATGTTTGTTTCCTCCACAAATCCCGAGTTATCCCCCTCAGTATACCACGCTTTTCCCCTGCGGAAAAGATACCGCGCACAAAAGGCCTCTCCGGCAACTATCCGCACTCCGGCTCATACACTTTAACAACTATGTACCGGGAGGGATATCGTGTGCTGCTGACCTTACTGCAATTTTTCGCCACAAAATTTCTGTTTCTGGCGCTCCATCTGGAAGCGGGCAGTTTCCCCCGCCCGCTCAGCCCACAGGAGGAGATCCGGACCTTCGCCGCCCTGCGGGCCGGTGATCCATCCGCCCGGGAAAAGCTCATCCGCCACAATCTGCGCTTAGTGGCGCACATCGCAAAGAAATACTATGCTCTCCCCTCTGAGCAGGACGATTTGATTTCCATCGGCACCATTGGCCTGATGAAAGCCGTGGACACCTTCGACTCCACCCGCCGGGCGCGCTTCTCCACTTATGCCAGCCGGTGCATCGAAAATGCTATCCTCTCCCCAGCGCACTTTGGGATGGATCTGATATTCGCTCTGACTTACATGGCGTTCCGTAAAACACGCAGTCGTTCTTCAAACGTTGCTTTCCATGCCGGATGCTCGGAGAATACGGTGTGCTCCACCTGACGGACTTGGTTCAGTCCGATGTTCCGCACCGCTTCCACTGCAGCATCTTTTTGGCTCAGATGGCGTTTTCCCACGGTCAGACAGTTTGCGCCTTCTGGCGTGTCGTACTGCTGAAACGCCCGGTTGAAGTCCATCAGGTCATGCAGACGGATGGGCTGATTGGTTTCGTTATCTACCAGCAGACCCCAGTTTTCCCAATGACGGTCGGTATTGCCCACCAGATAATCCAGAATGTTCATCATATAGTAGCTGGGAGCATCCAACTCTAAGATCTTATCCAGCGTGTTCCAATCATGGTTCGTGCAGTAGACGTCATAGGCTGCATAGGTCACAAGACTGTATCGCTGAGATGTCATGATTTTGCTGATAGAAACCGGCTCATTTTCAAACATCCCCTGCTCATACAGTACCTGATGGCAGTCAAAGCACCGGCAGATTTTGCTTGCCAGCACTTCACGTTCCACCGCATCCCTGCCGCCATCCTTGTAAAGATAGAATCCATCCTCTTTGCGCACCCATGCTTTGGGGTACAAGCCGCCCGTAGACAGGTCATTTGCCAGAAGATGGGCGTTTGTCACCGTCATTTGGTGCCCCCGCAGCGCAATATCCACAAGCGCATTGCTTAAGGAGTGTGCAAAAAGGTTGATATCCTCGAATCGAATCTTCTCGTTTTCTTCTTTCACCCAGAACACATCCAGCAAAGACAGACAATGGTAGGATAATGCAATCTGTGCTCGTTCCCTGTCCGTAACACTCTGAGATGCACCGATACTGTTCAGGATTTCCTTGGCGTAGGTGCGATCCAACGTCAACATCCGGGAGGCGCACCAATAGTAAAAGTTCGTTACATTATTGATGCGCTCGTCAAAATCATCCGATTCCACCAGAACCAGATCATAGGGCATGAAATCCTCGAGGCAGACCCTGCATTCCCCTGTCGTGCTGAGTTGTGCCACACAGCTTTCCCGGTGCATGATCTCGTAAAACATGGTTTTCATCCCTCCCTGCGTTCTGTGTCTTGCTCTGTATTTATATTACCTTCTTTTTTCACGGGACGCAAGAGCTTTTACTTTTCAAAAAGCTTTTTCTGCTGCCCCATCAGGACGGTTTCGATACGCTCTTTCAGCAAAAACATGAACCTCGGCCGTATCGGCCCAGTAATTTGCCACGGAGATTCCCGGCAGCTGAACTGCATTTGTAAAATTACGCAAGACTTCACTGGAAACAGCTTCTGCCAGTGCCTCAAAGCAGCCATCATCCACCTTATACCAGAGATTTTTCTCCGCATCGAACCATTTTTCCTGATTTCCGCGCGAAGTCGTCACCACAACCCTGTCGTTGGTATGCAGCGTCAAATAATTTCCAGCCATTTGTGATCCTCCGCCATTCTTCCCTGCGTCTTTTCAACAAGCAGAACCGGGTCATATTCCGGAACGCCAACAGCATCCAGATAGTAATCCAAGCCCTTTCGTGTTTTCGGAATGCATCGGTCTGCCAGAAAGGCCAGGAAGTCTTCCCACGAGGGCGTTTCGTTCACACCAAACGCAGTATCCAGTATTTCGTCAACTTTGTTTTCGATGCAGATCTGCTCCGCTGTAAAATCTGCCAAAATCACGGTACACAACGTATCTCCGTCATAATACCGATATTCTTTCAGCCGATGACCTTTCTGTTCTGCATTTCTGCGAAACACTTCCGGGTCTGTGGATGCAAGTGGCTGGATGGTGATTTTTTCACCGTCAAAAGAAAGTTCTACCCGGTCCTCTTTTGAAAGTCCCATCGCATGAAGCCACACTGCCGGGAGATTGACCGAATACTTTTCTGCATTCTTTCCTGCTGTTCCCCCGGCTTTTCTTCTCATAATTTTCACGCTGCGACGATTCATGCACTTCACCTTCCCTTACAAAAAGAACACCATATTGGCCGCCAACAATCAATGATTTTTTTGTCAGCAAAATTCCAAAAACTTATGTAACACAAAAAGCCCCACGCTCCACACCGCCTTTGAATCCGACCGTGCTTGGTCAGAACAGAAAAGCGTATGTTGAGCGTGGGGCTTTGTTTACCGGCTGGGCTGCCAGCCGGGTTTCTGGTGTTCCTTGGGCTTATAGGTGCCCTTGGTGGTATCAATGACTGCCTGATACAGTTCCAGCTTCTGCCATGTGGGGCAGTTCAGCCGCTCGATTTTTTCGATCACATAGTTGGCGTGGGCAGTTGCGACACGCTTGCCCAACTCTTCCCAGCCTTCTTCGGTTTTGGGGTAATGCACCACCACTTCAATGGGGGCACTCTTTCGCATGGCTCACTCACCTCCGGTCACATCGCTATCACCTCATTCTTACGGGTCACGGGTTGTCCGCTATTCGCTGCGGCTCCCGGTGAGAACGTTCAAAGCCAGACTGACCAGCAACGCCATATCGATGCGAAGCATCTCGGTCTTGGTAGCGTAGCCCATAAAACGTTCAATGCGGGATTTATCAATCGTAAAAATCTGTTCCAGAAGAATCATGGACGGTTCTTCAAAAGCCGGGTTGGAATCCACCAGCACATGGGTGGGCTGGTTTTTCTTCTTTTCCGTCCGGGTTGTAACGGTTGCTACGATCAATGTAGGCGAATGACGGTTTCCAATGTTGTTCTGCAGAACCACCACAGGACGTTTTCCGCCCTGTTCCGAGCCGATATGCGGCTCCATGTCTGCATAGTAGATATCCCCTCTGAGATATCTCCAGTTGTTCGGTAACATAAAAATCAACCTCCTTCTTTTTATGTAAGAAACAGCCGGCGCAGGCTGGTGCCAGCGACGGCTGTCGTTCAGGAGGTAGAATGAAATCGTCAGTTTTTCAGCGGCAGGCTCGATCTACGGCTGGCACCGTTATAGAGGCGGAGAATCTGCCGCATATGACGGTTAGCAGAGCTGCCGGTATCCTTCTGCGCCAGTTGGGTGATGGTCTTGGGGTGGGTCCGTGCCAACTGCTGCACCAGACGCTCCCGGTCGTATTCGCCCTCATAGACGGAGATAAAACGAGTCACACCCCGGATCACCCCGGCAAGGTAGGCATCCACATTGCCCCTCCACGCCTCGTTGATGATGTTCAACATCTCAATGTAGCGTTCCCTGCCGTACTGCTTGTAGAGTTCGTATGCTGTTTCAATGCAATAGATCTTCCAGGCTGCCCGGATGCCGTCGTAGGCAAACTCCACACCGGTATCTACGGTGGCTCTCACAAAGTGGATCGCATCCGGGTTTCTTGCCACCAGATTGGCGCGCAGCCGTTCGCCCGCCGTCAGGCAGGTGGAAATGCCGGTCTGCAGCGCAAAGAGCGTTGCCTCGTCCTCCTTGCTCAGACCAAGGAAAACCTTGCAGCGGATGGGCAGGTCCTTACCGCCGTTGCAGGCCCGACGTGCCTCCACCGTGTTCTGCCCATCAAAAACGTAATAGCGGCCATCCCGGAAACTGACCTTCGGATCATTTGCAATGTACTCCGAAAAGTTCTCCGCAATGGATGCCACCTTCTCCGTGTGCAGAAGGCGCTGGTATTCCATGCAGGGGAAGAGCAATGCGCTGTTCACGATCTGGTAGGTAAAGGTGCATTCGGGCAGGGTGCTGAGGTTCAGGTTGGAATTCAACATATTTACATCTCCTTTACAGTGTTCAGGTAGGTCGTCATTCGGTCGATCAGTGCAGAAACTTCTTCCCTGCTGGTTTCATTGGATAAAACATCCGGGTAGTTCTGAAAAACAACGCCCCATCGGAACATAAAATCCTCTGCTGCGCCTTGCAGCTCGCACAGCATGATGGAACCACTTTTTGCAATGCGGTCTCGGTACCGGCTGTCCACCGATACCTTCAACCGTACCATGTCCTCCTCCGAGAGATGGCGCTTGTGCCCCTGTATCTTCTGAAGAAAACTTGGTGGTCCGTTGCTGGCAGGTTCGATTTTCTCTTCCGGTGGGGAGGGTGTCACCGGCTCCCGTGCTGCGGGTTCCTCGTTCCGCGGAGGTTCCGGCGGTTCCGGAGGTTTCGGCGGCGCAGGCTTTGGCGGCGGACGCTCCGGCTTCAGTCTGGAAAGCAGTGCCTCGTTCCGTTTGTCTTTTCCTTTCCGAAGCTCGTTTAAAATGGCCGGACGTTCTTCCTTGGGGATCGCAGGCAAAGCAGCGATCTGTGCATCCGTTGCCTTGATGCGCCCGGTCAGAATCTCCTCCTGTGCTCCGGGCACCGCTTCCTCAGCGGCATCTATACCCCGCGAGTATTTTTCGGCACGTCGCACCGTCTTTTCTCCAACGCCGTGCTCGGAAGCAATGCGTTCACAAGTACGTTTTTCCGAAACGATGTGGTCATTTTGACCACATCGTTTTACAGGATTGCAATTTCCGGGCTGCCCGCCCACTGCCAGCTTTGTCGATTCGTACTCTTTGCCCAGAAGGAATTTCTTCCGCTCAGGGCTGAGGTTCCGGCGGCCAAGCTGATTTTTGCAGATCCATGCAAGGGCTTCGTACCTGTTTGCAAGCTGGATCTCCTCCACTTCGTACTTGATGAAGCTATGCTTTTTCAGGATGCGGTAGCGGGTGTGCCCATCCAGAATGTAGCCATTCCACACGATGATGGGATTCAGAAGCCTGCCCTCAGTAATGATGTTCTGCTCAAGCTGCTGCTCTTCCTCGAATTGCAGCGGTGGGATCTTGCTCTGGAACTCCGGGTCGATCTTAAGATGGCTCAGTTTCACGGTATTCCCTCCTTCCGGTCATTTTCGGGCTGCGGACAACGGGCAAAACGTAATAGTCAAACCCGTAGCGTGTCTGGCAATAGGTGCAGACATCCTTGTTTACCTGTCTGGGGTTTGCCCTGCGGAGCTGAACGCTTTTTGCGCTCTGAAAGGCTCCCCGGCAGACCGCACACAGGGTCGTCAGCGTGGATTCGTCCACCTGTCTGATATTTCTGCGGTTCATTTGCATACTCCTTTTCGCTGATATATAAAAAACGCCGTCCGGGTTCCCCCTGAACGGCGTTTGGAAAAGGTTTTGTATGGTTTCTCTTAATTTGCCCCCGGCACCCCTGAGAAAGGGAAACATTCAGGCGTTGGATTTGCACCACTCCATTGGCCTCTCGGCCACCCCGTCTTCTTTATGACCGGGCCGCGAATTACGGAAGTATCATTGTCTGGAAGTACCTGAAGCTGCATATTCAATTTTCAAGGTTCGTCGGCTCCGGTTTCCTCTCCCTCTCGGGCCCGGTCCGTTTCCGTGACATAATTGTATCGTACTTTCGCAGAAAAGTTTATGGACTCGTAGTCCAAGTTACCCACCCTCTTAGTCCATGTATTGTATACAACGTCCTCGAAACGCAAAAAATCCCGCCTGAAAGCAAAACCTTCGCTTTGCCCTCAGACGGGATGTCTTTCTATGCGACTTCTAAAACGCAACGTATTTTCTTCTTTGAAATACCAAACGAACATTGCCGGTATATCCAAGATACGTTTTACCCGCCCTGTAATTTCCCTTATAATAGCACCGCAGTCTTGAAACGGCTGCAACATTCCCATATCACAAAGGAGGCTTTCCGGTATGGGACAACGGCAAAGTGAGATCATCAAAAATCACATGGAAGTCTACTGGCACGACTATGCGTCGGCCAGCAAGGGCGTCCCCATTACCGAGGCGGGGCTTGTGGAAAAAGCCTCCGTCATTGGACGCACCGGGCTGATGCTGCTGGAATGCGGTACCGGCGCATGGCGTGTCCGAAGCTCCATGAACACCCTTTCGCGGGAGCTGGGAGTCACAACAACAGCGGACATCGGCCTGTTGTCCATTGAGTTCACCTGCTTTGATGGTGACCAGTGTTATACCCAGTCACTCTGTCTGACAAACACGGGCGTGAATACCTCCCGGCTGAACCGGCTGGAGCATTTCGTCAACGACTTCGAACGGGAAGGAAAATTTATGACCGGCGAAGAGCTGCACAGCCACCTCGATGAGATCGAGCGCATCCACGGCTTGTATTCGCCCATCGCACTGGGCTTTGCAGCTGCACTGGCCTGCGGCTGCTTCACCTTTCTGCTTGGCGGCGGCATTGTGGAAATGCTGTGTGCCTTCTGCGGTGCAGGCATCGGCAACTTTGTACGGTGCAAGCTGACAAAGCACCATTTCACCCTGTTTCTGGGCATTACGGCGTCGGTCTGTTCAGCAAGCCTCGTGTATGCCATCCTGCTGAAGCTGGCAGAGGTGCTGTTTGCCGTATCGGCGCAGCACGAGGCGGGGTATATCTGCTCCATGCTCTTCATCATTCCGGGCTTTCCGTTCATTACCAGCGGCATCGACCTTGCCAAGCTGGATATGCGCTCCGGGCTGGAACGTTTGGCCTACGCCGTCCTCATCATTCTGGTGGCAACCATGACGGCTTGGATCATGGCACTGCTGCTGCATTTGCAGCCGGTGCAGTTCCCTGCCCTGAGCCTGACACTCCCGGAAGAGATCGTGTTCCGGCTGCTGGCAAGTTTTGGCGGTGTGTTCGGCTTTTCGCTCATGTTCAACAGTCCCCGGAACCTGGCAGTCTGCGCCGCCCTTATCGGTGCGGTAACGAACACGTTCCGGCTGGAGCTGGTGAGCCTTGCGGGCTTTCCGCCCGCTATTGCAGCGTTTCTGGGCGCACTGCTGTCCGGATTGCTGGCCTCCTGCCTGAAGAGCGCCGTCGGTTATCCCCGCATCTCCGTCACCGTGCCGTCCATCGTTATCATGGTACCGGGACTGTATTTCTACCGTGCCATCTATAATCTGGGCATCCTGTCTCTGATGGACTCCGCCACATGGTTTGCAGATGCCATTCTCATCATCGTGGCACTGCCGTTAGGGCTGATCTTCGCCCGTATTGTCACGGACAAGACTTTCCGTTATTGCACCTGATGTGCAGCATTTCCATTCTTTCCTTATAAGGCAAAACGCAGCGAATCTTTTAACGGTTCGCTGCGTTTTGTTTTGCTGTGATGCACTTATAAAGGGAGTTCGTTTACAGGGCGTTTACTCGCCGTAAACGATCTTGGTAGCAGTTTCCACATGGCGTTCCAGCCGGTCGGCAAAGTGTTCCAGCGGCAGAAAAACGCCAAGTTCATCGTAGCGGGTTCCGCCGTCCTTGAGCGTATCCTGTCCATAGTAGACCACGGAACGGGGCAGTGCGTGCTGCAGCTTCATCTGGATATCCCAGACGGTGGAGTAGGCCTCCGCTTCCGTTACCTTCTGCTTCACGGTGTCCGGCAGTTCGTAGATCAGCAGCAGCCCCAAATGCTGGTTGTAGTGGTACTCCACCACATCCATCGAGCCTTCGTCGTAGCCGTGATACTTGCAGTAGCCGCTGGCAAGGTACATTTTTACCTTTTCCTGCTTCTGGAACACCCGGATGAACCGGTCGTATACTTTGCTGCTCACGGCAAATTTGTTGTTCGGCAAAAGAACGCCGGCATCATCCGTCAGGATCACCGGGTTCGGCTGACCATCGGCGTTGAATTTGAACGGGATCAGAGCAGCGTTCCGTAGCAGGTCAAACATACTGTGCTGGCAGATCGCCATCAGAAAGGCAGACAGATCCTTGTTCTCGTAGGCATTGAACAGCGCTGCGGCAAACTGCTGTGCACTCACGGCCGGCGCATCCAGTACGTCTGCCATGTCCAGCGAGTCGTTGAAGGTATCCATCAGGCGGCGGCAGGCCTCTGGATTTTTCAGGATCTCCCCGAACAGTGCCTCTGCCTTTTCTTCTCTTGGAAATATCGTTTCCATCAAAAGACCCTCTTTCTGTTTATTTCCAACTACCTATTATAGATTCATAATGCCCCGCTGTGAAATACTGCTTTCATATTGCTGCTATATGCAGAACACTTTTTACACATTTTCCAAGTGCCCGTATAATGGACACTGCAATCATGAAATTGCATGAGGGAAATCGAAAAGTATATAAGTTGGTTTGAACGGAGGCAGTTCCTATGTCTGAGGTCAAAAAGGTCGTGCTGGCATATTCCGGCGGTCTGGACACATCGATTATCATCCCGTGGCTGAAAGAGCACTATAACAACTGCGAAGTCATTGCCGTGTGCGGCAATGTAGGGCAGAAGGGTGAGCTGGAAGGCTTGGAAGAGCGTGCCAAGGCAAGCGGCGCATCCAAGCTGTACATCGAAGACCTGACCGATGAATTTGTGGAGGATTACGTCATTCCCACCATGCAGGCCGGGGCAGATTACGAGGGTTATCTGCTGGGCACCAGCTTTGCCCGCCCCATTTTGGCAAAACGCGTGGTGGAGATTGCCCGCGCCGAGGGTGCGGATGCGGTCTGCCACGGCAGCACCGGCAAAGGCAACGATCAGGTACGCTTTGAGCTGGCCATTATGCACTTTGCACCCGACCTGAAGATCATCACCCCGTGGCGCGAGTGGGACATCCAGAGCCGCGATGAAGAGATCGACTATGCCGAGGCTCATCACATCCCGCTGAAGATCAGCCGGGAGACCAACTACTCCAAAGATAAGAACCTGTGGCATCTGAGCCACGAGGGTCTTGATCTGGAAGACCCAGGCAACGAGCCTCCGTACGATAAGGCCGGCTTCCTCGAATTGGGTGTCAGTCCCAAGACCGCACCGGACAAGTCCGAGTTTGTGGAGCTGGAATTTGAAAAGGGCGTGCCTGTGGCTCTGAACGGCGAGAAGCTGAAGTCCGCTGCCATCATCGCAAAGCTGAATGAGATCGGCGGCCGCAACGGCATCGGCCTGTACGATGTCGTGGAGAACCGTCTTGTGGGCATGAAGAGCCGTGGCGTCTATGAGACCCCCGGCGGCACCATCCTGTACAAAGCCCACGAAGTGCTGGAAACTCTGACGCTGGACAAGCTCACCGCCCACAAGAAACGTGAGCTGGCCATCACCTTTGGCGAACTGGTGTATGATGGCCAGTGGTTCAGCCCGCTGCGCAAAGCTCTGAGTGCCTTTGTCACCTCCACACAGGAGCATGTCACCGGCAAGGTGCGTCTGGAACTGTACAAGGGCAACCTCATCAATGCAGGGGTCTGGTCGCCGTACTCTCTGTATCGTGAGGACATCGCCACCTTTGCCGCAGGCGGCGACTACAAGCAGAGCGACGCCACCGGTTTCATCAGCATCTATGGTCTGCCCACCAAGGTGCAGGCTATCGTAAACAGCGAAAAAGAAGGGGAATGAAGTAGTTTATAGTAGTTCCTTTTTGAAAATCTGCCTGACATGGAGATTTTGCCCCACCCGGAGCGTTTCGACCAGATGCTGCCTTGGGGAAAGATCATTCAGGAAAACTTTGCATGACATAATGAGGCACCCGATTCTGAGTCGGATGCCTCTTATCTTTCTGTAAACACACTTTCACTGGGCGGTCACTTTCTTGTATAGTGGCCATAAATTCTGCACAATGTCAAGTCCTATACCGCTTCGTTCACATATAAATTTGAAAAAGTGCAAAAAATAAGCCCTACAAGGTTTTCGGTCGGTTTTGTGGACCAATTTGAGACTTGTAGGATTTTCTCCCTATTTTACTTCTAATACTTCATCGGATAGCGAATTATCTCAACAAATCGGATAAACTGTTTTTCTCTCTTAAAACAGCCGCGGGCTATCCAAAAGCTTTTGCTTCGGACAGCCCGCGGTTTTGGTTCTTATGATGCAGGATTCAAATGAAAGCCTGCAAGTGACTCACTTTTTCTTTACCATGCAACGCTTTTTGAAGAACGAAATGCCGTAACAAAGGATCTGATCGTAGTCATCCTCGTACTCTTTTGCGTACATCCGATCATCTATTTGCTGCAAAGCCGTTTCGCATTCACTCTCCAGATTTCCTAATGTTTTCGTATATTTTGCCTCAAAAATCGCAACACGAGCGTTGATGGAATCATAAACGACCACATCGCTTCGTCCTTCGCCATGCTCCTTATTGGAATCCACCATATATCCGGCACCTGTGAAGATGCCCGCAAGGAAAGCGTGATAGAAGTCCTCCCGATAGTCATGGTAGCTGATGGTACGCCGGAGCAGCGCATTCATCTCTTTAGTAATGCCCTCACTGTCGCCGTTCCAGACTGCATCAAACAGGGCATTCCGATTCCACTTCTTCGTACTGTCATCGAACCATTTGATAACAGTCGTTTCAAAAATCTCTTTGATTTCTGCATTCGGGATCATCAAAGCGACCATCCCGTCCGGCAGTTCACCTTGATAATCCTCTTCGCGCGCCTTGGTCAAGTATCCTGTCAGATACAGCGTACTCCAGAGGTTATCTTCCGAGGAGTGCAGATAATCATAGGTCAGGTTTTCATCCACACGCTCAACGATACAGCCGCCAGCCATCAGCGTTTCCAGTTTTTTTGTGATCGTACTGCCGGCATAGTCGATAAAAGAGCGGATAATAGCATTGTCGCTGGTGTTCTTCCAGTAGCTGATTGGTTTAGCTTTCAGATCGCGCTGCAGTTCCAGCATATAATTCATTACGTCCCATGGGCAGTAAACATCAAAATCGCCGAAATGATATCCATCATACCATTTCTTGATATTGTCAGCCTGTTCCGTCAGGTCAGCATCCTTTAGCAGCTGGTCAACTTCGCTCTGCACAAACCCAAAATACTCACTTAAGCGTGAGTTTGTGATGGTATCCGATACGAAATTGTTGGTTCCCGTGAAGATGCTCTCTTTCGCAATCTTCAAGCAGCCCGTAACAACTGCAAATTGAAGTGCCTGATTGTCTTTCAGCGCCTGCATCAAGCCTTTCATGACATCCAGCATTTCATTATAGTAACCATTGTTGTTCGCTTTTGCTATAGGAACATCATACTCATCAATAAGAAGAATTACTTTTTTATTGTAATGCTTATTTAACAGCAGTGTTAAAAATTGAATAGAGCGCATCACATCCGTCTTTTCCGCTTTTCGATCACTTATCTGCTGAAAAAGAGATTTTTCTTGGTTGCTTATTGCCTGACTATCCAATAGGTATGTGTGCTTCTGATACAGAAGAGCAATTTCATAGACAAGCTGCCGATATGCATCCATAAAATTCAAGCCATCAATTTGCCGGAATGAAATGGAAACGGTCGGATACTGGTTCATCCACTCATCGCACAATGCTTGGTTTTCTGCAATTTCCAGCCCATCAAACAGCTTTCTGCTGTCTTTGCGGATGTCAAAAAAACTTTCCAGCATACTCATGCCCAGCGTCTTACCGAAGCGGCGGGGACGAGCAATGAGTGTTACCTCCGCTTTTTCCTTCAAAATTCGCGTAATCAAGCCGGATTTATCAATATAATAAAATCCGCCATTCCGAATCTTCTCAAAGTCCGAAACTCCAACAGGAATATTCATGTCTTTCATCTCTGCCGCTCCCTTCTCGTAGCCATGCACGGACTTTTCATTGCCTCTATGATACCATGAATCCCGTACTCTTACAAGAAAAACAGGGAATTGTCCTCTTGTTCCAACTGCACATCTCCATTCAGCAAAGTGGAGAGCGGCTTTTATACCGTTCTCCGCTCTTTGTTCTTATTTTATCTGCGGTGTATCCTTTCGCTGCCGGGTGGATCTCAGATATTCCAGCAGTGTCTGGCTCACCACCGAGCTTGCCGTCTTGGAAAACGCCAGCCCCAATGTCCGGCAGCAAGCAGAACAGCTATACCTCACCACCCGCATAGACCTAGCTTTTCCGGATTCTATGGGGAATGTTTTTGTTCCAGTTTCATCGTGCTGTGCGGATCTCGGCGAATTCCTCTGGGTCACAGCTCACCGCACGCCAACGCTCCAGTGTCTCGCGCCCTTCCTCTGTGGAAGATTTTTCGTCAAGTTTTGCCGCAAGGCAGACAGCTTCGCTGCGGATATTACCTTTTTCAGAAGCCATTTTCATGGTATCCTCCGAGGTGATGCGGGTCTCATCCAGCAGTTGCGCAAGGCCGTTCAAAACCAGCTCTGTACACCGCTCGGTCAGCAGGTCTGGCCGCCGTTCTGCCGCGCAAGATGCGGCTTGCAATGCCGATGCAAGCCGCTTGGGTACACCCCATGCAATCTGTTGTGCTGTGACTTCCATCCCGGTTTGGAGTTCTTTTTCGGACAGAAGAGATTTCTCTGGGTTTTCCATTGCGGTTGCAAAAACGTGATACCCATAAAAGGCCGTCTGTTCATCCGTAGAGTGCATTACTCGTTCCAGATCTTTTTCCGTCACAGTATCCCAATCCAGCAACGCAGACCAATGCCGCTTTGCACCGTGGTGACTAAGACCGACCTCCCCGCACCGATTCAGCATATCGGCCAGTGCTGTCTTATCCACTTCGGTGGGCACCCAGTTTTTGGAAAAGGATGTCAACAGCCAAAGGGCGTGCAGATTCCGATAAATGTAAGCTTCGGCCTGTTCGTTCCGACCATAGCAGTCATCCTCCCGATCCATCTGCTTTGCGACCACCGCAATGTCTTTGGCACAGGCTGTCAGAATCGCTGTAATCTGTTCCGGAGAAAAAGCATCCGCCTTGAAATAAAGGATATTCTGCATCTCCTGTAAAACCCTGCTGTTTCGGTTCATCTGCATGTTGCCATCGGCTTGTGCAATAACATTTTCAGTAATTTTTGCACACACGACCCGTAGCCGATTTTCCTGCTGTGGAATTGGCAGATGAAGACAGACCGTGATGAACCAATCTCGCGGCAATTCTGGGACTCCACCGTTCCAGATAAGTTTTCCCAGACGCTCCTTTTGCTCTACAGTCAGCAACCCATGAGCCCCACAGTGGAGCAGCCGTTCCAGAGCACTGGTCCGCTTATCGGTACTCAGTAGCCCGAACAATTTTTCAATCTCCGGGTAAGCAGTCTCTGTGCTGACATCATATCCACTGGAAGGGGTCTCAAGCGCATTGAAGGGGTCGGGCAAATCCCGGTCTATCCTAACCCTTTCCACATCGGGCAGAGGAAAGGTCAGCAGTGTTTGCAACAGTTCCGGTCGAAGCTGTTCTGGATAAAAACGCAAAAGTCTCTTCATCAACAGCTTTGCCTGCATATAGTGCATCTTTTGGGGAGAACAATAAAGTTTTTCCAAAAAGCCCAGCAGATGAGGCATCGTTTTCTCGGAGCATTTGCAGCACAGTTCCGACAGCACTATCGGCAGAACCGTTGCCGTTCGGGACGCAAAAGTGGAATCCCAGAACTGTTTGACTCCCAGCAGTTTCTCTTCGGTGCGCTGGACTGCTCCCATGTAAAAATCACAGGCTTTGTCCGTGTCCTCCTGAGTCCAGACGCTCAGCACGCTCCGGGGCAGGATGGCCGAAAGCTGATCTTCATTCGCTTTTGCCCGGACTGCAGTAAGAATGGCCCACTCCGGGTAATACAGAGCAATCCGCTGTGCTGCACCGCAGGCCGCTTTCACATTACCATCGGTTCTTCCAAGTTGGAATGGGATGCCAGTCTCCTCCCGGAAACGGAGAAACCGAAATGCTTCCATCCGCTCGGTATCTGTACCAAAATGAAGTGAGGACTGCACCACTCCAAAATCAAAAGTAGCTTTTTTCTGTTGCGTCTGGAAAGGCACCCATTTGTTTTCCATCCGGGAGCAGAAGGACCGATTCAGTTCGTCCCAATCCACCCCATACTCTTTGTGGCGGGCTCGGTGTCGCTCATCCACAAAGATTGCAGCGGCCCAATCTGTCTTGGACGGCTTTTCTTCCCAGTCACCCTGACGTGCCGCCTGATCGATGAAACTTTGGAGCCGCATCATGGGGCTTTCCAGCGAGAGTAGATAACGGTCCGGCCTAGTCTGACGAGCCAGCCGATGCCGCAGATTCTGCAAAGCTTCCTGCAAAAGATTTGCCGCCTGTTCATAGTCTCCTACTTCGGCGCAAAGTCCAGCCTTGCGCAGAGCCCAGAGGGTGCGATCTGGGGAGACCGGCCAGTTTCTCAGCCCCTCTTTCAACAGGCAGAACTCATATCGGGAGAGTCGGAATAGACAATTTTCCCATTGCAGTCGGTCTTTCTGCTCTGAGGTCAGGCAGGAGTTCAAGGCACAAAGTTCTTCATACTGTGTGTTCCACCCGTCAATGTCGCCTTCCTCCCGAGCTGTCCGGAGAAGGGAGAAGAGGATATCGCATTTTTCCGGGCTTTTCTCTGCTGTGTGCCGGGCAAGAACCTGCGCATAGAGCTTTCTCTCCGAGGCAAACAAGGTCAGCATCGATTTTTCGTGGAGTGCATTGTACTCATATAAATAGTACAGTTCTTCCGCTGGGTCAGGGTTTTCCTGTCGGCAATGTGCCCCAAGCACCCGCTCTGCATCGGATAAAACCATGTCCAGTTCCTCTCGGTTCCTGGCCGAGAGGGTCAGCACTTTGGGGCAGTTTTCCCGATTTTTCCGCAGGATAGGCAGAGCATCTTTCAAGGACATCAGCCCATTGCCTTGGTAAAGACTTTGGATAGGCCAGAACTGTCCGGTCTCCCGGGAAGAGCTATACTGCTCCCAAAGTTGATCCAGAACTTTTTCATAGAGTGCATAGGGATCCTCTTTGTATTCCGGAAAGAGTTCTGACAGGTCGATGGCAATAATCTTTCTCCGATGAAGCCACTGCTTCCGAGCATCCGACACCGGCTTGAAGTTCAAAAGATAGATAGCAGGGGCATTGTCCTCTCCGAGATTATCTCTAATCCAACCAACCCAGCTATTGAAATTCGGGTCATCGCCAGAAAAGCCTATCATGCAGAGGGTGTTTTCAAGCAAAGACTGCTGCACCGTGTTGACAAATGGAGCAAATTTCTGCGGATAGGTGCGGTAATCCTCAGCGGTAATAATGAAGGGTCGCTGGGATGGAAAGGAGCCATGCAACTTTATCAGCCGTGTTTTACCGGAACTGCCGATAAGATCATTCTTGTTGGTGATGATCTGAAATGTCTTTTCAGTCAACTTCTCCCCGGCCCGCTCCAGTAGAGTGTCATAATTGGTAGTAAAAACATCGGTCCATGGCAGACGCAGGAGCTTTTCGTACAGTGGCGAGGGGCGGTAATCGGCATCCCTCAAGCTGTCCAGAAGCAGTCGGTCCAGCTCATTGCGGTCATATACCAGTTCAACGCTCTCTGCCAGCACTAGTGGGTCGGACTCGTCTGTGCTACCCAGCTTTTCCTGAAATTTCCGCTTTAGGTCTCCCCACAGCGGTATATCCGGTACATCACTGGTCACCTTGTCGGCGTTCCGGCTGAACCCTGCCCCTACAAATAGAGCCGCCCTCTGATCCTGTAAATCACGGCTGATCTGTTCTAAGTACTGTTTTGCCATGCTTTCCATTTTGCTTTTCCCCTTTTTCGATTGTCGTTTTGTTTTATTTTATCATAATTTCGTCCGCATTTCACTTACACCATTTTATTTTGCAAATAATCCAGCAGTGTCCGGCTCACCACCGAGCTTGCCGTCTTGGAAAACGCCAGTCCCAATGTCCGGCAGCAGGCAGGCTCCAGCGGACGGGACACCACACCGGGGCAGCCAAATGCCTGCATCACCAGCTCCTGTGAGATGGTCACGCCCAGCCCGCTGCGCACGAACGCCATGATGAGGGTATCGTCCCGGAAGCTGTAAGAGATATTCGGCTTCACCGGGCATTTGAGCATCAGGTGCTGGATGTCATTATCACAGCCGGGCGTTTCAATGATGAGCGGATACTGAAACAGCTGCGACAGCGTTACGCTGGGTCGTGCAGCCAGTGGATGCCCCTCCGGGAACACGGCACACAACGGGTCGTCCCAGAGCGGGTAGAATTTCAGGTCGTCTGCCACAATGGATGAGAGAAAACCGCAATCCACCTGCCCATGGATGATCCATTCCCGGATCTCATCATAGTTGCCGTCCAGGATCTCTATACTCACCTTCGGGTAGTTCTCCTTGAAATAATGCACCACTTCCGGCATCCAGAGCGTTGTGATGCTGGAAAAGCTGCCCACCCGCAGCTTGCCCTCCACCTTGTGGTTGATATTGAACGCAGCCTGCCGCAGCCGGTTCTTCTGGTTGGCCAGTTCCCGGACGTAGGGCAAAAGACGTGTCCCGTTGTCGGTCAGTGTCACGCCCCGGTTGATGCGGGCGAACAGCTTCACGCCCAGTTCTTCTTCCAACCCCGCTATCATCTGGCTGATGCCGGATTGGGTATAGTTCAGTGCCTCCGCTGCTTTGGAAAAGCTGCCCGTTTCGCACACTTTCAAGAATATCTCGTATCGGTCTTTCTGTTCCCGCATCTCAAATACTCCATAAGTAAAATTTATAGGTCGTAGTAAATTTATTCGGTTTACTGATATGATACTCCATGTTATCCTATATTACAATAGGAAATACGGATAGGAGTTTCAGAATCATGGAAAAGAAAGCAAGCAGTTTCTCCGGACAAATCGGATTTGTCCTTGCTGCCGCCGGAAGTGCGGTTGGTGTCGGCAACCTGTGGCGGTTCCCGTACCTTGCCGCAAAGGATGGCGGCGGTTTGTTTTTGCTGGTGTATCTGATGCTGGTGCTGACCTTCGGTTTCACACTGCTCACCTCGGATATCGCCATTGGCCGCCGCACCAAGCAGAGTGCCATCCGCGCCTACGAGACGATGCGCCCCAAGTGGAAATTCCTCGGCATCCTGACCTTTCTGGTGCCAGTTCTGATTATGACCTACTATGCCGTCATCGGTGGGTGGATCACGAAATATGCGGCTGTCTACCTGACCGGACAGTCGGGCGCCGGTAGTAGCGC
>OGOU01001397.1_pt1 | contig 18895 bp, 14 predicted proteins | sample 1552721 | NCBI WGS metagenome assembly OGOU01 (sample SAMEA2580176, study PRJEB22360) | human gut metagenome | biome: human gut; feature: human-associated habitat; material: faeces | place: Denmark | collected 2008/2010
GTCCCACGTATTCCCAGCTCGTTGATCTTCCGTGCGAAGTTCTCAGAGGTCAGCTGTTCGCCTCCGATCTCTAGAGTGATCACAAACGCATCCTCCCGGATATATTTAAGAAGACGCTCCCCTTCCTTGTTCCGAATGGCATCTTCTACTGTTTCGCTGGCATTATCCGGCGTTTTTTCGTCGGACACTTCTATGATCTCCAGCTTGCAGTAACGCCCGAGGCGCTTGGAATACTCCGCAATGGCATCCCGCAGATATTTTTCCTTGATCTTCCCTACTGTCAGGATACTTATTTTCATCCGCCGTTCTCCTCCAGATAATTCTCAAATTCTTCTGCTGACATCAAAACCTTCCTTGGCTTGGTTCCTTCCTCCGGACCTACCACTCCTGCGTCACAAAGCTGATCCATGATCCTTGCCGCACGGTTAAATCCGATCTTGAACATACGCTGGAGCATACCGATGGAGGCCTTTTCCTTCTCAATGATAAATTTACCGGCTTCTGTAAAATAGACATCTCTGTCACCGCCGCCGGCTCCTCCCGGGACACCGGCTGTATTGACCTGCTTCTCAATGGAGGTATCATAAACAGCACCCTGATTTTTGTCAGAAACATATTCTACGACTGCACTGACCTCCTCATCTGAAACAAAAGCGCCCTGCAGTCTGGCCGGCTTCTGATATCCCTGAGGATAAAAGAGCATATCACCTTTTCCAAGAAGCTTCTCGGCTCCGTTCATATCCAGAATTGTCCTGGAATCCACACCGGAAGATACAGAGAAAGCAATTCTAGAAGGCATATTCGCCTTGATCAGACCGGTGATAACATTTACAGACGGTCTCTGTGTGGCAATGATCAGATGGATACCTGCCGCACGTGCAAGCTGGGCCAGGCGACAGATAGCATCCTCCACTTCTCCGGGCGCAACCATCATAAGGTCTGCAAGCTCATCCACGATGATCACGATCTGCGGCATTTTCACAGGTTCTTCTTCAGCTCCTGCCGCCTTGATCTGCTCTGCTTTTCTATTATATTCATCCAGATTACGGACACCGTACTCCGCAAATGTATTGTAACGGTTTGTCATCTCCTGTACTGCCCAGTTTAATGCGCCTGCTGCTTTCTTCGGATCTGTCACAACCGGAATAAACAAATGTGGAATTCCGTTATACACACTGAGCTCTACTACTTTAGGATCGATCATGATAAGCTTTACTTCATCCGGATTTGCCTTGTACAGGATACTGATGATAAGTGTATTGATACATACTGATTTACCTGAACCGGTTGCACCTGCGATGAGAAGATGTGGCATTTTGGCAATATCCGCAACTACAGTCTTACCTGCAATATCCTTTCCTACTGCAAAAGAAAGTTTGGATTTTGCCTTCTGAAATTCTTCTGACTGGAGCAGATCTCTGAGCATAACCGTACTGTTCTCTTTATTGGGAACCTCAATGCCCACTGCTGCTTTGCCGGGGATCGGTGCTTCAATACGGATATCAGGAGTGGCAAGATTCAGTTTGATGTCATCTGCAAGACCTACAATTTTGCTGACCTTTACTCCCATCTCGGGCTGAAGTTCATAACGGGTAACTGTTGGTCCGCAGCTCACATTAATGACAGTCACGTTCACGCCGAAATTGTGAAGTACTTCCTGGAGTTTTTTTGCAGTCTTACGCAGATAGGCATCAGAATCCCCCTGAGCTTTGCTGCTTCCTTTCTTCAGCAGATTTAAGGCTGGAAATTTATATTCTTTTTTTACGGCTGCTTCCTGTCGGGTGATCTCATGCTGAATGTTTACAATTCCGCTCTGTATCTCCTTTTCAGAAGATTTGGGGTTTTTCGAAGGCGGCCGCACTGCCTTCTCATCCTGAAAAGGGGGCAGATCTTCCTCCGGTTCTGAAACCACAGATTCCTTCCGGTCAGTGACAGCATCTTCAAATGGAAGGTCTTCCTGCTGTTGTGATTCATTATCTGCCTCGTATGTATCCGGGGATGTATCCGCTCTGTGAATCTCAAAATTCATCGGAGCATCGATGTATGGTTTATTATCCGCATCATCAGAGGATTTAATCCCTGTGTTCTCGGTATTCTCCGCAGCTTCGGCTGTTTCTGCTGCTGCTTTATCTGTATCTGCTGCTTTTTTCAGAAGTTTCCCCTTTTTCTTTGGCTTCTGTTCAGAATAGCCTGTCAGCTTGGTTCCTTCCAGAAAGCCGCCTTTTTTCATTTTTTTTGCTTCCGAAGGATCCATGAGAAAGTCATCATCTGAAAATTCATCATCGCCAATTTCTTCCTCCAGTCTGCGGACTCTTTCTTCACGCCGCTGTTCTCTTATAAGCTGACGTTCTCTGGCACGTTCTTCTCTATATCGCTCACGTTCAGGCTGCCCCTGCATATAGCGCATATGTCTGTCTTTTACAAAATCACACACCTTCATAACCAGCCGCGTTACAAAATCGAGCAGAGAGCGCTGTGTGATAATGATCATACATACAACAAATGCCAGTATAATGATCACATATCCGCCGATAGTTCCAAAAGCAGATGTGACAGAAATACAGATCGCTCCTCCGATCAGACCACCGCCTGTTTTATAATCTGCGCTTAAAGCATAATAATCCAGCAAAGTTGTACTCTGCATATATCCGTCTGTGAGAAGCTGCGCTGCCCCACACAGAAACAGAAACATCACAAACGCCGCTGCAAGTTTCTTATATGCCAGCCGGTTTGTTTTATTGATCAGAATAAATGCTGATTCAAGGAAAAATACGATTGGAAACAGATATGCCATCAGTCCCATCAGTCCGAAACAGAAATTACTGATCGCATCTCCCACAAAACCACCTGCTCCAAAATTGCTTGCCATTAGGATCACACATGCGGCCAGAATCACAAATAATATGATTTCTGTCTGAAATCTGCCGACTTCCTGTTCCATTGCTGTCTTCTTTTTTGTATTTCTTCCCGAATGCCCGGTATTCTTACTCTTTGATGCTGCCATTCTAAGGCTCCCCTCCTTGATCTTCTCGTAAATATCTTCCCTTTACAGGGCAAAATTTAATGCCAGTGTAATAATACCGACTATAAATGAATAATATGCAAAATAGCGTAATTTTATATTCTGAGTCATGGCTATTGTATTTCGGATAACAAGACATCCCGTAAAACCGGCGATGATCATTGCAAATACATAGGTAAATCCAAGTCCTGCCGTCATTTCAGAAGCACCAAAATTTCCGATTTCCGTAAAAAAAGCACCTATGATAGCAGGCAGACTCATAAAAACAGAAAAACGAACCGCAAATTTGCGGTTATATCCGCATAACAGTGCAGCACATAACGTAAATCCCATTCTGGAAATCCCCGGAAAGACAGCAATCCCCTGACAAATTCCAATCCACATGGCGCTGTCATAAGAAGCCTCTCTCGGTCCCTTTTTTCCACCGGATTTATTCAGATCTGTTACCAGAAGAAATACGCCTGTAAGTAAAAATCCGATTCCCGGAACAATCTGAGAGTCTGCGGCCAGAAGAGCCAGCCGTTTTCCTGTAAGTCCCAGAAGTGCTGTTGGAATCATGGAAATCACAAGAAGTGCACCTGTTTTCCGATATGTTCCGGTGACTATTCTGGCATAGCCCAAACTTTCCCCTGTCTTCTTGTTATGGATATATAGATTCAGATTACCGATCATATCCATAAACATCCCCAGAAGTCCCAGTCCGATTTTTTTTAAATCTTTGCGGAACAAAAATATAATTGCTGCCGCACTTCCAAGATGGAGCATCGTTTCTGACAGCAATCCGGTTTCGTGACCGATTCCCATATATTGTTCCAATATGCATAAATGTCCCAGGCTGCTGACAGGAAGAAATTCCGTCACAGCCTGAATGACAGCCAAAAATATCAAATATACAACGATCATAGAACTGATTCCTTTTTGTTTCTCCAAAATTATGGTTTATTATAGCACACTCAGAAAGGCTTTACAATAAAAAGCCCCCTGACTGTCATGTTCACAACGTAGCCAAAATTCATTCATTTTCCTGCTGTTTTTTTTCTTTTTCATGTGCCAGCAGTTCCTGTACCGATTTATGTGCAATCCGGAATTCTTTTTCAAAATAAGCATTGATCTCTGCACCGTATAACAGAAGATTCATACAGATATACAACCACACCATGACCATGATGATCGTCGCAAGGTTTCCGTACATATTACTGAACCCCGGAAAAATCTCAAAATAAAAAGAGCTAAGTTTTATAGACTTGGCTCTTTTTAAATCTATCAAAAGCCGGTGGGTTCGTCTAACGGTTAGGACACATGCCTCTCACGCATGTAATACGAGTTCGATTCTCGTACCCACTACTCTATTTTAGTTAGCCTCTTACATTGAAGTAAGAGGCTTTTTTTATTATGTTCATATCTCAAGAAATGGAATATAACGTAAAAGAATTGAAAAAGGTATTGATTGAACAATGCAAAGAAGAAGGTATTTATTACGCATTGATAGCAATCAACAAACAGACGAAAGAGATCGTTTTGCCACAAAGCCTTGATAACGCTTTAAATAATCCGGATTACTGCGTCTTTAAATGCAGGAAAGTGAAGGATGAATATAAAGTAGAAGAGGTAAAATAAGCATAATTAAAAAAAGAAGGATATGCTTATTGATATTGTATTAAGATGTTAAAAGATTTAATAATTATTTGAGCATTCAAAGTTTTTTCTGTAAAAGAATGTTATATCCATGTAAAACGATTGTGTTTCACATGGATACCCGCCAACAAATGAAGAAAAACGCTGCTTACTTACATTTCTTCACTCTGCTCGTACAATTCGAAGTAAGACTCTTTATCAATCCGCAGTCGGACTCTGTTTTCCCGCTTCTGACCGGCCAGGTTGATAAATAAATTGAAGTATAATTGACTAAAAGAGAGGTCGGAACGATCATAACTGATATCGAATGTACATGTTCTTCGGAATGAATCGAAAGTTCCCAGCTTCATGCCTCCCTTACACATAAAGACTTCGGGGAAATTCGCAGGCGGATAAGGCTGAAACAAGCTGGCCAGCTGCGCATACACATAATCGATCATCCATTCATCACCGGATACAAGCAATTCTCCTTTCAGACGAAGTTTGACTGCATATTTAGCCGTGACGTCCTGAGAAGTATAAATGGGGACCTGACTCTCTGATGGATAATTACCATCCTTATAGCCAAGGCTCATGGTCAGTTTTGATTTACCCACGCCGTTGAAATCCGCCACATTCAGATCTTTCTGTTGATTTTTCAAGTCAATCATAAATGTCAGTTTACCCAAAGTCGGGTCATTCGGATATTGAGCTATCGTATCCAGCACATAATCTTCTTCATTAAAACTCCGCGCTACCAATACATCCCCCTCTCCGACTTCCAACGCCGGACCTCCTCTTTCAATATCCACATCGCCTACAGGGTAATATATTGCATCATTATCTCTGACACAACCTGTCAGACAAAGCAGTAAAGCTGCTATTCCTATTATCTTATTCATTATCATATTACATCTTTATTTTGGAGACAAAGATACATCTTTTTTGAATCAACTTGATTTATATCAACCGTTTTTAGTACTTTTGCACATAACAAGACTATAATGACATGGATACACTACTAAGAGAAACTGTAAATGCCGTCGTAAATTCCCGCTTTCCCGAAATGAGTATAGAGGGACGCCGACAGATAGAAAGCATCCTGATACGTGAGGAATATCCTAAAGGAGTGATCGCACTTAATGAAGGAGAAGTAGCCCATGAATTAGTTTTTGTCGGAAAAGGGATGCTCCGGCAATATTATTATAAAAACGGGAAAGACGTTACCGAACACTTCTCATACGAAGGCTGTATCCTGATGTGTATCGAAAGCCTGCTGAAACAAGTCCCTACCCGATTGATCATAGAGACACTGGAGCCTGCTGTCATCTATCTGTTTCCTTATGACAAAATGATGCAGCTGACAAAGCAAAACTGGGAAATCAATATGTTCTATCGGAAGATACTGGAATATTCTCTGATTGTATCGCAAACCAAAGCCGATTCCTGGCGTTTCGAATCCGCCCGCGAGCGTTATAATCTATTGCTCGAAACTCATCCGGAAATCATCAAACGGGCACCTTTGGCACACATCGCTTCATACCTGCTGATGACACCGGAAACATTGAGCCGAGTACGTTCAGGTGTTCTGTAGTTTTGTAATTTTGGGGAGCTATCTGCTTTTCCGGTATTCTTTGGGAGACATACCGGTATAATGCTTAAAGTACTTACCGAAGAACGACTGGTTGGCAAAGTTTAAACGGTCGGCTATCTCCTGTATGTTCATGCTCGAAGAATTCAAGAGTGCCTTCGCTTCCAAGATCACTAATTCGTCAATCCACTCCCCTACCGTCTTCCCGCTGACTTCCTTGACAACTCCGGACAGATGTTTCGGCGTCAGACACAACTGATCCGCATAAAACTTCACGCTGCGTTCCGACTGATAAGACTGAACCAAAGATTCATAGAAGCGCTCAAATATATATTCTTTACGACTTTTACTTTTGACAACGGCAGAAGCATCCGGAGCATAACTGTTGAAGATATTGCAAAGCTCAAAGAAGAAGCCCTGCATCAATCCCATTACTACCTCCCTACGGTACCTATCGTCTTTATTTTTCAATCTCTTTCTGATGAAAGCATGATACTCCTTAATCATCTCCTGCTCGTGCAGATTGAGATCAAAACAAGGGTAATCTTTCAGAAAGAAAAAGAATGAAAGCACATTACCAACTTTGGGCAATGATTCCAACAGACTTTTTGATACAGCAAAGAAAATCCCTCTGAAATTGGAACTGAACTGACGATGTTCGATAATCTGATTGGGCAACGCAATAACCATTCTTCCCGGAATCAGTTCAAACTCACGCAGACTGATATTAAAACGAGTAGAGCCTTCCAGACAAAGTCCGATGCTCACCACTTCCAGTTTACTGGGGCCATTATAAAGGGAAATAACGCTCTCCGTGTCGAAGAGCGCTATATCATTGCCGACCACATCAATACTATCCGGATCTATATGTTTAGAATGAACTACCGAAGAAATACCTATCTTAGGAACAACTTGCATATCCATACACTCTCTCTTTTGGTTGCGACAAAGATACCAGTAATAATGAGATGTTCAACCTAAGGCGAGAGATTATCTGTCAAAAAGAACACTTTTGCCTACTTATTGACTATCTCCGAATAAAAACTTATAATCACGTTCGGCAGCCGGAACAGTCCACTTTTCAGGAACGAATTTCCATTGGTTCAATGCCTTCGGGTCCATAGTACCTTTCTTTTCTATATAATTCATCAGATAGAAACGAAGATCCTTATCCGTAGAGAAGATGATACGCTCTTTCAATTTCTCCTGCGGGATGCCTGATCCTTTCGTCAGCAGTTCTCCACCGCCATTCCCCCGGTAAGAGTTCAAAGCCACCTTATAAATCTTATCCATGAGGAAAGGACTGCCGTCTGCCATGCTGATAATCGTAATCTTTTCCCCTTGCGGCTTGGTGACGTCTACGGTATAAATAATTCCCGATGCTGAATCAAAATTGAAGCTGAAATTTTGGAAAGAAGCTCTGTTGTCTTCCGCACCTTCGCGACGTTTCTCCTTAAACCAGAGCAGATGATCGTCCGGAGACTTCATCCGGTTGGTCCACATGAAATAAGACATTTCCAGATAATCCTTGATTTCTTTTCCGGATAAAGTCATCATATATAGCATATTCTCATACTTATACAGATTGAACATATCACTGACAAACACATCCCCTTTATTTATTTTCGCATCAAATGAAAGCGGTGCCGCAAAGGATATCTCCGCACCGGTGATTTCAAGCTGCAAGGTATGGATCAAGTCGATAAAAGCAGACGATCCGAAGAAAGAAGGACGGGTCGAGATACTTTCAGTGAATGTACCGATCTTTTTAGAGACAAAGTTACGGACAGTGTCATATTGAGGAGCAAAATTCTTCATAAAGTCCTCACTGATTCCATAATCTTTCGTTTCGGTCAATACTCCTTTTATATCTTTGCTGCGCACTTTCCCATCTTTCAGTTTCAAGGTCACATCGATGTTGGACAGAACAATTCCGTTGCTTGCCGGATCAATGACCAGTACCGAATCACCTGCCACATTCATCACTTTCTTACATTCGCGCGCATGATCGTGTCCCATCAGTACAATGTCAAATCCGGGGACATTCTTCGCCACACTCAGAGAAGCGTTTTCATTATACTTGCCGGACATTTTGAAAGCCTCCTGCCCCGCATGGAACAAGCCGATCATCAAGTCCGGATTCTCTTTTTCACGGATGATCTTCATCCATTTGCGTGCAGTCTCCTCCATGTCGTCGAAACGCAGTCCCTTCCACAGGTTCTCCGAGAGCCATGCAGGGATAGCAGGGGTGATCATTCCAAGGATTACGATTTTCACTCCGTCACGTTCCATGACCTTATAAGGAGGAAGATGAGGTTCTCCGGTCGATATATCGATGATATTAGCTCCTAATACGGGAAAGTCACAGGTATTTATCCAGCGGTCGAACACGGCTCGGCCTGTCTCCACATCATGATTACCCATATTTCCGGCATCATATTTCATGTAATTCATCATTTCCGCGCATAGGTGGGGTGATACTGTATCTATATAATTATAATAATAGGCAGTCGGTTGCCCCTGCAATATATCGCCGTTGTCGAGTAAAATAAGATTCTCCTTATATTGTTCGCGTTCTTTCTCCACAAAAGCGTATATTCGTGCCAGACTGCCCTGCCAATCCTTACGGGTAATAAAATTATAAGGATAATAATTACCATGTACATCACTTGTCTGTACAATTTTCAGCTTCACTACTTTTTCCTGTGCCGCAATTGAGAGCACGAGGCAAAGAAGCCATACGTAAACACATGCAAATCGTTTCATTCTTTTTCTATTTTAAGCGGATGTGAGAACATGAACCGTGCACCTCCCGTATATTCGGAGTCGATCCATATATCCCCTTTCCATTTATGCACAATCAATTTACAGATAGATAATCCCAAACCTGTTCCCTGGGCATATTCGTTCAGCTTCTCAAAGCGCTCGAATACCAGTTTCTGTTTCTCTTTCGGGATGCCGCACCCTGTATCCGTCACAGAGAATACAGCCATCTCCGTCTCTTCATTCACCGAAAATTCCAGTGTTATCTGCCCTTTCCTAGTGAACTTATCCGCATTAGACATCAGATTGATAATCACCTGCTGCATACGCTGTATGTCTGTCGTCATCCGAAACGACTCATAATCGCTGACAAACAGAAACTGATTGCCGGACTGCCGTGAAACGCTGACAGATGCCACCACCTGCCTGCATAGCTGCACCACGTCACACTCTTCCCAAGTCAACGTGACCCTGTTCGCTTCCAGGCGTGAGAGATCAAGAATATCATTGATCAGGCGAAGCAACAAATCCGAGTTTGTCTTGATAATCTGATAATAGGTCTGCTGTTCTTCTTCCGTATTGCCACCCACAGCGAGCACATCCGAGAAACCTACAATGGAGTTTAAAGGCGTACGTATCTCATGGCTCATATTGGCGAGGAAAGCACTTTTCAGACGGTTCGATTCTTCTGCACGGTCCTTAGCCACCCGCAGGTCTTTTTCCGACTTCAGCAGATCGTCCTTCAGACGTTTGGTGCGGAAATAGTAGAAGAGCGAGATGCACAAACCCAGCACAAGGATGAGAAACAGTGCACACGCCGACCAAATCTGATAAGTATATTGCTGATAGAATGATACAGTCTGATTAATAATCTCCACATCAAAAGGAAGGATATCCGGGTCCAGTCCCCACTCCTTCACCTTCCGGCTGTCCAGTACGGCCTTGCTGCCAATCACGGAAAGGTGCTGCTGTTCATCCGCCGGATATTGATCAATCTGTACAGATGCCAATGCCATGTCCTTCCCCAGTTTCCGGTAATCGGGCAGCACTCCGCCGATCGCCCAATACCCCAGGCTCACCGATGAGGGAGTAAAAGTCGGAATGGTCGGAGTAACCTCCATCATGGCATAAGTAGCATTCCGCATGAAATAACCTTCGTTCATATCCACACGCCACGTGCCTACCATGATCACCGTATTCTCCGGTAAATGACGCAATTCTTCTACAATCGTATAGATAGTATGCCGCCGGCCGTCCATCAGGATCAGGTCGATTTCGGGAAACTTTTTCATTTCCTTCCGCACCAGTGCCTGCATGGTGACGCCGCCGTAAGTATTGTCCGAAATAAAAGCGATGTGTTCCGTCTTCGGATAAAACGCCTTGATCATCCGGACATTATCTTCTATGTTGTACTGATTGATAAATCCCGACTTCAATTCCGGTATATTCATGTGGTCGGTAAAGAGATCTACCGATTCCGGCATCCATGTGTCCAGTCCGGCAACCGTATCCTCGGGCAGTATGACGATGTTGCTGCTGACGAGACTACACATCACCGGCACCTTCACCTGTATCGAATCCCGTTGCGACAGATACGCTGCCCACGCTTCCTGTCCCAACAGAATAATCTGCGCCGGATGCTTCTCCCCTTGATATTTAGAAAGAATCTGCGTCATCATACCGCTCCAAAGCGGGGCTTCGGAGAAACTTTTGCAGTTCATGTTTTCAATGATAATATCGCGTTTCCCTCCCAATTTGCTATATTCTTCCATATAGTCGGAGATAGTGACCGAAGTTTGATGAGCGGCGGGATTGTAGGAGCAGATAATCAGGATAGGTTTCTGATCGTTAGAGACAGCAAATAACGCTGTGGCCCGGAAAAGCCATAGTAAACAGATAAACAGGCATCCTATATATCTCATCATACTTGTAAGTTTTGAAGTGTTACTATCTCATTTTAGCTTGCAAATATACTAAAACTTGTCGGCTATAACAGATTTATGTGTATTTTTGTCGCTCATTCATTCACAAAAAAATTGTTTATGGAACTATTTCACCAAATGATTTCCGGATTACTGGGAATTCCGGAAAGACAAATCAGCAGTACCCTCCACTTGTTGGACGAAGGTGCCACCATCCCTTTCATCAGCCGTTACCGTAAGGAAGCTACCGGCGGACTGAACGAAGTACAGATAGAGAACATCAAGGAGCAACATGACAAGTTGTGCGACATAGCCAGACGGAAGGAAACCATCCTCAGTACCATCAACGAGCAAGGCAAACTCACTCCGGAGCTCGAAAAGCGCATCAACGCCACCTGGAATCCTACGGAACTGGAGGACATCTACCTCCCCTACAAACCCAAACGGAAGACCCGTGCCGAAGCGGCCCGTCAGAAGGGACTGGAACCACTGGCCATGATCATGATGCTGCAAAGGGAGCCTAACCTCACCGCCAAAGCCGCCACCTTCGTCAAAGGCGACGTAAAGGATACGGAAGACGCACTGAAAGGTGCCCGTGACATCATCGCGGAGCAAGTGAACGAGGACGAGCGTGCCCGCAACGCCATACGTAACCAGTTCACCCGTCAGGCGGAAATCACCGCCAAGGTAGTGAAAGGAAAAGAGGAAGAGGCCGCCAAGTACCGGGATTATTTCGACTTCTCCGAATCGCTGAAACGCTGCACTTCCCATCGCCTGCTCGCCATCCGCCGGGCAGAATCCGAAGGGTTGCTGAAAGTATCCATCAGTCCGGATGACGAAGCCTGTCTGGAACGCCTCGACCGCCAGTTCGTACATGGCAATAATGAATGCAGCCATCAGGTAAAGGAAGCCACTGCCGACGCATATAAACGTCTGCTCAAACCTTCCATCGAAACAGAATTTGCCGCCCAGTCCAAAGAAAAAGCCGACGACGAAGCCATCCGCGTATTTACGGAGAATCTCCGCCAGCTGCTTCTCTCTCCTCCTCTCGGACAGAAACGGGTGCTCGCCATCGATCCCGGATTCCGTACCGGCTGCAAAGTCGTCTGCCTCGATGCGCAAGGCAACTTGCTGCACAATGAGAATATCTACCCGCATCCTCCAGTCAATAAAACCGGTGAAGCGGCCTCCAAACTCCGCAAGATGATAGAAGCCTATGAAATTGAAGCCATCTCCATCGGCAACGGAACAGCCAGCCGCGAAACGGAAGACTTTATCAATCATCAGACCTTCGACCGGCAGATTCCTGTATTCGTGGTCAGCGAGCAGGGCGCTTCCATTTATTCGGCATCCAAGATCGCCCGTGACGAGTTTCCCGATTATGACGTAACGGTACGTGGAGCAGTCTCCATCGGTCGCCGACTGATGGACCCTCTGGCGGAACTGGTAAAGATCGACCCCAAATCTATCGGTGTGGGACAATACCAGCACGATGTAGACCAGACGAAACTGAAGAAAGCCCTTGACCAGACAGTGGAAAACTGCGTGAATCTAGTAGGCGTGAATCTGAATACCGCCAGCAGTCATCTGCTGACATACATATCCGGTCTGGGGCCGCAACTGGCACAAAACATTGTCAACTTCCGTGCCGAGAACGGAGCTTTCAGTTCACGCAAGGAGCTGATGAAAGTCCCCCGCATGGGTGCCAAAGCCTTCGAACAGTGTGCCGGCTTCCTCCGCATTCCCGGAGCAAAGAACCCATTGGACAACACTGCCGTGCATCCGGAAAGCTACCACATCGTAGAGCAAATGGCAAAAGATTTGAAATGTAGCGTAGACGAACTGATCGCGAATAAGGAACTCCGCCAAAAAATCAAGATATCGGACTACATCACGCCGACTGTGGGCCTGCCTACCCTGCAAGACATCATGCAGGAACTCGACAAGCCGGGTCGCGACCCGCGTAAAGCGATCAAGGTATTTGAATTCGACAAGAACGTGCGCACCATCGCAGACTTGCGCGAAGGCATGATTCTGCCGGGCATCGTAGGCAATATTACCAATTTCGGAGCTTTCGTCGATATAGGCATCAAGGAGAACGGGCTTGTACACCTCTCCCAACTGGCCGAACGATACATCTCCGATCCTACAGAAATCGTGTCCATCCACCAGCATGTCATGGTCAGAGTGATGAACGTGGATACCGACCGGAAACGGATTCAGCTTAGCATGATCGGGGTACAGCAAGACTGATTGCCTCCCGTTTTTCTCCCCACCAAACAATTAAAATCGTAAAGATAATCATCAGTACTGTACAAATGAGCGAGCCTTCAAACCCGAAGGCTCCGCCATTCAGTACGTTCTCTTCGGGCAGATGCAGCGTCAGCAGGGATGTCCCAAAGTCATTTCCACTTACCTGATAGCCCAGTATCGGGCCCTGAATCCAGTTCCAGAAAAGATGAAGGGAAATAGGGAAACAAAGATTGCGCGTATATAAATAGGAAGCGCCGATAAACATACCTGCAAGTAACAGATTCAGCATAGGCAGGAAGGCAAGGTTCGGATTGAAGAGGTGCAGCAATGCGAACAGCAGTGCGGAGACAAAAAGAGACAGGAATTTATTCATCCGGGTATGCAGCAGACGGCCGAGTATATAGCCCCGCATCATGATTTCTTCGGCCAGAGCCACCAGCAGGCAGAACACAAAGGTAGCAAGCAGATTCAGAGGATCGAATTGAAAACCGGTTACTTCCACCTCACCCAAAGCCAAAGACAGTCCGAAGCCGATCAAGTAGAGAAGGATGGCTGCCAGCAGTCCGTACCACAATCCCCGTGCATGACCTTTCAGTGTCAGTCCCAGGTCAGAGAAAGGGCGGCGCTCAAAATAGAGCAGAATCACTGCCGAAGTCAACACAGCCAGCAGCATGCCGGCTTCCGCCACCATATGCCCCAACAATCCGGGGTGCCTTGCCTCATCACCAAGAATCAGAGATAAAACTCCGAAGCCTATCGTACTATACAATCCAAAGGTGACGAAAAGCCCCAGTGCAAACAACAGGATGCACGCCCATACGGGAAGTCTCTTCGGTTCTTTCTTTTCTCTGATTTCTTCTGTCTCCATTTTTACTTTTTGTTAATCACGCTACAAAATTAGATATAAAACATAAAAAAACATCGTGTCTTACCTATTTTTCCTATATTTGTCTGAACAAATCTGCATAATTATGAAAATAAGACAACTACTGATAAGTTTTTTATTGGCTGCCAGTACTTTGGGAGCAACCGCACAAGTAAGCAAAACGTATTATGTCAGCAAGCCCGGCACATTGATCTCGATGATGACGGAAGAAGAAGCCAACAGCATCACCCACCTGACACTGACAGGAAAACTGAACGCAGAAGACTTCAGACATCTCCGCGACGAGTTTCCCAGCCTGAAAGTGCTTGATATCTCCAATGCCGAAATCAAGATGTACAGCGGAAAAGCCGGCACATATCCTAACGGAAAGTTCTACATCTATATGGCCAATTTCATCCCTGCCTACGCTTTCTCGAATGTGGTGAACGGAGTGACCAAAGGTAAACAGACGCTGGAGAAAGTGATCCTTTCCGAAAAGATAAAGAATATCGAAGATGCAGCCTTCAAAGGATGTGACAACCTGAAAATCTGTCAGATACGCAAGAAGACAGCTCCTAATCTGCTGCCGGAAGCGCTGGCGGACAGTGTGACCGCTATCTTCATCCCGCTGGGCAGCAGTGATGCCTACCGTTTTAAGAACAGATGGGAGCACTTTGCATTTATAGAAGGTGAACCGCTGGAAACAACCATACAGGTAGGCGCAATGGGCAAACTGGAAGACGAGATTATGAAAGCTGGTCTGCAACCCAGGGACATCAACTTCCTGACCATCGAAGGGAAACTGGATAACGCCGACTTCAAACTAATCCGCGACTATATGCCGAATCTCGTATCTCTGGATATTTCTAAAACAAATGCGACAACTATCCCCGACTTCACTTTCGCACAAAAGAAGTATCTCCTGAAGATCAAGCTGCCACATAACCTCAAGACCATCGGCCAACGGGTATTCAGCAACTGCGGACGGCTTGCCGGAACACTTGAGCTGCCTGCCAGCGTGACGGCTATCGAGTTCGGAGCGTTCATGGGATGCGATAATCTGCGCTATGTGCTTGCTACAGGTGATAAGATTACAACGCTGGGCGATGAACTCTTCGGAAACGGGGTGCCGAGCAAGTTGATTTATAAGAAATAAAAAAAGTATAATCCACATTGGACATTGATTTATGCTATGTAGAAGATACGAGGATAGATCGAAAATAAATTAGCTATTAGCATATTTCGATTAGCTATTAGCTAATTTGTTTTTGCTAATAGCTAATTTCGATTTGCTCATAGCGTATTTGAAAGAAAAGAATGACAAAACCGATCAATTATTTCACTTCGTCATTGGCATAGAGAGAAAAAGCTTCTCGTTTGTCACAACTTTCTTTTATTTCATAATTTCTCCCGATTTTCACAACTCTTTTTTCTTATGACAATCAAGGAAAAGTCACGAATTTCCTTCCTTTCAAAGTCCAATAAAGTCCAGAAAGTCCATATTAGATTTTTAGAATACACAATCTGCGATATAACTTACTATATTTCAAGCATTAACACCTTAATTTATTAAATAATAAACAGCGCTTCTAGAGAAGTTTAATTCCTCTCCCGCAACACATGAATCTTTAGCCCCCAAAACTGTCTAAGCTTCTCCGAAAGATGCGAGATATGTCAGACGATTGCACGTTTTCGTGTCTTCGACAAAGCTTCTCACGCAGGTGTTGACCATTTTATTATGTTCAACGTAATATAGTAAAATGGCGAACGCTACTTCGATATACGTGCGACTGATATTGTCAAGAATAAATAAGAAGACTGTTCAACATCTTCCGGTTCGTCCGGCAACACACGCAACAATAAATAACAACAACTATTCATCCTATTCACGTTATTTTCTTATGATGGAGACACATTTTTGAAGATGGTGAGAATCAGATTGCAGGTTTAGTCCGGGAAAATTTAAATATGCCCGCCAAGTCCTTCTCTGCTCATTTCTTCCTCGTTTTTAATCCAATTTCCGTTTTCTGAAAATCCTATAGTGGACTTTTGAACTTTACTGGACTTTGCTGGAGGAATTTTGGAACTTTCGATCTCTCCCTCAGCAACACATCTAAATAAACTTTATTTTACAAACAGTACAATACAAGTTTATATACTTCAATATACAAAAGGAAAGGGAAAAGCAATGTGACGACAGTCAACAAGCATTTCCCTTTATTTAACAGTAAGGTACTATTTATACTACCTTCTATACATTATTCAGTGTATCCGGCTGATGCAACACACTATTTATCACCGTACATCTTCGCCCTCAACTCCTTGATATGATCCGAAGTGATATATTCGTCATATTCCATCATCTTGTCGATGATACCGTTCGGAGTCAGTTCGATAATGCGGTTGGCAACCGTCTGAATAAATTCGTGGTCATGCGAAGAGAAGAGGATATTTCCTTTGTACGTCTTCAGGTTGTTGTTGAAAGCCTGAATAGATTCCAGGTCCAAGTGATTTGTCGGAGTATCCAGAATCAGACAGTTCGCATTGCGGAGCTGCATACGTGCAATCATACAACGCATCTTTTCACCTCCGGAAAGTACGCTGACTTTCTTCAGTACCTCTTCGCCGGAGAACAGCATACGTCCGAGGAAGCCCTTCATGTACACTTCGTTACCTTCGCCGAACTGACTCAGCCAGTCCACCAGGTTAAGGTCAGTGTTGAAGAAGTCCGTATTGTCCAGAGGCAGGTAAGCCGTTGTGATGGTTACTCCCCAGTTGAACTGTCCGGCATCCGGCTTCATGTTTCCGTTGATAATTTCGAAGAAAGCGGTCATCGCACGCGGGTTGCGTGAAAGGAATACCACTTTGTCGCCTTTTTCGATGTTGAAGTTCACGTCGCTGAACAGCACTACGCCTTCTTCCGTCTTCTTGCTCAGTCCGGAAACTTCGAGGATCTGGTTGCCCGGCTCGCGTTCGGGAGTGAAGATGATGCCCGGATACTTGCGTGAAGAAGGTTTGATTTCTTCTACATTCAGTTTTTCCAGCATCTTCTTGCGGCTTGTGGTCTGCTTGCTCTTCGCTACGTTGGCACTGAAACGGCGGATAAATTCTTCCAACTCTTTCTTCTTCTCTTCAGCCTTCGCCTTCTGGTTCTGCTGCTGACGGAGCGCCAGCTGACTAGATTCGTACCAGAAACTGTAGTTTCCGGCAAACATATTGATCTTTCCGTAGTCGATGTCTACGGTGTGCGTACATACGGAGTCGAGGAAGTGACGGTCGTGGCTTACCACCAGCACGGTGTGCTCGAAGTTGGAAAGGTATTCTTCCAGCCAGGTCACTGTCTCCATATCGAGGTCATTGGTAGGTTCGTCCAGAAGGAGGTTGTCGGGGTTGCCGTACAATGCTTGCGCAAGCATCACACGCACCTTTTCCTTACCGCTCAGCTCACCCATCAATGTATAATGCTTGTCTTCCTTGATGCCCAGACCGCTCAACAGCATGGCTGCGTCACTCTCCGCATTCCATCCGTCCAGCTCGGCAAATTTCTCTTCCAGTTCGGATACTTTCAGTCCGTCTTCGTCCGTGAAGTCTTCCTTGGCGTACAATACTTCACGCTGCTTCATAATGTCCCACAACACGGTGTGGCCCATCATTACGGTGTCCATTACCGTATAAGCATCCCATTTAAAGTGGTCCTGGCTCAACACCGACAGGCGTTCGCCCGGTCCCAGGGCAATCGTACCGGTCGTCGGGTCCAGATCTCCGTAGATTGTACGAAGGAAGGTGGATTTTCCCGCGCCGTTCGCGCCGATAATACCATAGCAGTTGCCACTTGTAAATTTCAGGTTCACGTCATTAAACAAGACTCTTTTACCAAACTGCACCGAAACGTTTGAAACTGTAATCATTTTCTATTATTTACTATTTTACCAGTTACTATATTATTATTTGAGCGTGCAAAGGTAGACATTTAAAATGAATTATGAGCTATCCGGAATGTGTCAATCTGGCATAAATGTATTACCTTTGCCACGTTTTTTGGCAAAACGGTCAGATTGGCAAAGTTTTTGCTTGGGAAATTGATATTATGAATAAAAAATAAAAATAAGATATGGATCCAAAAGAAAAAGAAAAGATGGCTGAAGAGCTGAATGTGGAAGAAACAAAGGATACGGCGGAAGAACAACCGCAAAACGATCAGGCAGAAGAGGCCGCTCCCCTGACTCATGAGGAGCAACTCGAAAAGGAGCTGGAAGATGCTCAGGCTGTCATCGAGGAGCAAAAGGACAAATATCTGCGCCTGTCCGCTGAGTTTGACAATTACCGCAAACGTACCATGAAGGAGAAGGCGGAACTGATTCTGAATGGTGGCGAAAAGAGCATCAGCAGCATTCTGCCGGTGATCGACGACTTTGAACGTGCCATCAAAACGATGGAAACTGCCAAAGACGTAAAAGCCGTGAAGGAAGGTGTCGAATTGATTTATAACAAGTTCATGGCTACCCTTGCACAGAATGGTGTGAAGGTCATCGAAACGAAAGACCAGCCGCTGGATACGGATTATCATGAAGCCATCGCAGTGATTCCTGCTCCGTCGGAAGAACAGAAGGGCAAGATTCTGGATTGTGTGCAGACGGGTTATACATTGAACGACAAGGTGCTCCGTCACGCGAAGGTAGTTGTAGGGGAATAAGATTAATTTGTAATTGACAAAGAAGCATGGCAGAAAAAAGAGATTATTACGAAATACTGGAAGTGACGAAGACCGCCACAGTAGAAGAAATAAAGAAGGCATACCGCAAGAAGGCGATTCAGTATCACCCTGACAAGAATCCGGGGGATAAGGAGGCGGAAGAGAAATTTAA
>OGOU01001406.1_pt1 | contig 18816 bp, 16 predicted proteins | sample 1552721 | NCBI WGS metagenome assembly OGOU01 (sample SAMEA2580176, study PRJEB22360) | human gut metagenome | biome: human gut; feature: human-associated habitat; material: faeces | place: Denmark | collected 2008/2010
CGTGTTAGACTCTAGCTTTGCGACCTTACGTTTCCATAAGTGTGCCCTTTTATACACAAAATTTTATCGTATTTGCATTTTTATGTCAATTTTTAGGTTGGTAATGTTACACGCAATGTTAAAAGCACATTGCGTGTAACAACATTTTTCAATTATGTAAATACTATTTCTTTTATAACTCGCGTAGTACTTTATCTGCCCGCAACCTTTCTATAAAATCCTCTATTGCTTCCGCTTCCGTATTATACTTATCAACTGAGTTAATAATTTTGCTAGCACGTTCATCCGTCACATATACTATCCATTTTTCATTTTCTTTCTTAAGCACTACTTCATTTTCTCTATTTTCTCGTTCTTCACATAAATTGTAACCTTGAAGACTTTCCTCTTGTATTATTTTTCTTGCATCCTCTATTTTCATCTTCTGACCTCCATACTAGTTTATTTCTCTTAATAATCCTAATCTTTCTAATTCTACCGTTGACGAAAGTTCATACTGTATTGCTCCTCCTTTCCCCCATCCTTCAACTGCTGCTTTTCCTTTATATGAAGCCAATCTACTATAATCTCCTTTTAGTAAAATTTTATATACAAAAAGGCTGCAGCGTCCGATATTACCGGATGTTGCAGCCGATCTGTCATTACATAAATGTTACTCCGTGTTAGACTCTAGCTTTGCGACCTTACGTTTCCATAAGTGTGCCCTTTTATACGCAAAATTTTATCGTATTTGCATTTTTATGTCAATTTTTAGGTTAGTAATGTTTTATCATATATTTTCCTTATATGGTGTCCACTTCTGAACAATACAATCTACATCTTTTAATTCTACATACTTATATTGCTATTTTTCCTAATGTTTTCATTTTATTATCTTCTATTCACCATTTTTCAAGTTTTCCCGTGCAGTATGCATTATTTTGATTCAATCATACTTCTATTTTCTTTTTTTCTTGAACTACTTCTATTTTATCCTTGGCAATTTCTTTCTCATACAAGTACTTATCTGTTCTATTCAATCCAAGTATATCAGCAATTTTTCTATCACCTGTGCCTACAAAAAAAGTATCTTTCAACTCTTTCCTAATACTAACCTTATAACCATTAATCAAACCATAAGTTCTACACTCATATGCTTCTTGAATTTCATTTGGCGAAATTATTTTACTATATACTCCGCTATTATATTCATCAACAAACGTTGCATCTATTATTTCGCGATTTGTTGTAATTATTATTAAGTTTCCATCATTATCCTCATTTAATTCGTACTCATTTCCATTATATACACAAAATTCACCATTTTTTATCATTTTCTATTTTCCTTTCACTTCTACAAAATGTTTACCATCAAATATTGCAACAACAGTATCTTTTCCATTAACAACTTTATGTAATTCCGCACCTTTCTTAGGTTTTACATATTCACCACTTAAAGACCACTCGGGTATAATTTGCCCATTCCTTGCACCTGTAAATCCATTTAATGTACAAGGAGGACCATCTGTATTTGTTCCACCGAATATTTCCCCATATGGTGTCTTTATTTTTTCTGCATCTGTTGTCTTGAATTTAATATATGCATAAGTATCTCCACCTTCCGGATACGATCTTACTCCATCACCTGTTACATAATCCAGTCGCGATGACTCCACCATTATCTGAGCTCTGCAAACTTGTTGGCATATGCAATCATACCGTATTTAATCTGCAGCCTGTGAGCTTTCCGCTCTTTTGTTGCCTGGGAAAACTATCATCTGCTCCAGCTCTTCTTTGGGAACCGCCTGGTATTTTTTAAGGTAATCCACTGTATTGACTGTGGTTTCCTCCGTTCCCGGAGTGTCATATACAAATGTCTTGTTCTCTGTGAATTTGTTGTCCGGAATTATATAATACTTTATCAGATTCAAATTATCTCTTACGCAGAATGTCATGTATGTTTTTCCATCCAGCTTTATCCTCTCAAATGTTCCAAATGATACTATATCTAGACTGTCCTCTTTCTCTGTCTGGTTCCATACCTCACTTCCAGCATCCCTGCTATAAAGAGTTCCCTTTGAATACAAATACAGTGTCTCCATCTGGGCATTATTGCCCGAATCATCTGTAGTGATTTCGCGCTGTACATAGCCTTCTTCTTCCACATATTTTTCATCTCCAAACTCATTATCATATCTTTTCCAGTTTCCACCATATGCGCCTATATTATATGTTGAATAATCAACTTTATTATGTATTATGTCACCAAGTCTGGTCTCCCCTCTGCGATTAGAGCCATTTCCATAATCGATAAGTTCTTTCCCATCATACGATATAATATTTACGTTTAAATCCTCTGTTATTTCCAAAGGAGTCTTTGACGGGCCAAAACGCATCCTATATATCATTATCTTTCCTTCCTCTTTAATCCTCTGATCTATCATCTCTGATATCGTGATTTCACCTTCCGGCTCTGTGGTCACACGCTCTGCTGCCGTGCAATCTGTTTCTGTTGCCTGAGCTGCTGATGTGTCATTTTCCTTCTTATCCTTTTTTTCACATGCTGTCACCATACATAACATACATGCTGCTATCATAAGAACTGATATTGCTTTCTTCATAATAAATTTTCCTTTCTGTATGCGTTGCATTCATGCCTATTTATTGTTATCTCAATTTTCCAAAATGTACTTCATATATGCCTTTACTCTGTTGCACAAAGCCATAAACAATCTCATCATGATGTAATTTCTCCGGATTATTTTTTCAATTTAACGTCACCTAATATCTCATTTAATCTATAATCATGTCCTGACTGAAAATTAATAACTACATCCTTGAATGGGTCCGAACTGTCCTTTTCGTCATTATCGTTCTGTATTTGTTCCCATAATTTTCCAATCGCTTCATCAGAGGCTATATACTGCTCTAGCGAATTATTCAATACCTCATATGTATTATTAAATAAATCCTCCACGGCAAATGAAATCGTTGTCAGAAAAGTATTTATGCTCTCTATTTCCGGCACGCTGTCTCCTTTGCTGTGTATCTGGGTTCCCTGTATTTCAACTATCTTATTAGTCAGCTCATTTCCTGATTTTAAACTCTCCATTCTCTCCAGCGCATAGCTAAATTCCTTAAGTCTTATTTCTTTACTGTCTCCGCTTTTTATCATGACTTTTCTGTCCTCCTGTTAATGTATAAAATTATGGTCTTATTTTAAAAGCAGCTCTGCTGCTCTTGAAATAAAGCCACAATATAAATACAATATGACCACAATACAAATACAATACAATTCCACACCACAGCCTGTGGTGTGGAATCCGGCATTGAATGAATTTTACATGCTGAACTGATTTGCTATCTGTGTATCGGTTGACTCTACTGCCTCTGCAGTCTTGTCAAGTGCCATCGCGATATCATCAATCAGCTCTTTTCCTTTTACAAATGAAGGTCTGAGCTCTGCAAACTTGTTGGCATATGCCTCTGATGCTGAGCCTTCCCACTCTGTGAGCAGTGTGTCCAGTAATCTGTCCATCTTGTCGATTACGCTCTGTACATTATCTGCTTCTGTCCTGTACTCTCCTGCTCTTTCTCTCATTGTGTCAGGTGTCATTCTGATCTGTCCTGATGCCATTTTCATGTCCTCCTTAAAATAATTTTTATATATAACTGCATAAGCAATCATACCGTATTTAATCTGCAGCCTGTGAGCTTTCCGCTTTTTCGCTGCCTGGGAAAACTATCATCTGCTCCAGTTCTTCTTGGGGAACCGCCTGGTATTCTTTGAGGTAATCCACTGTATTGACTGTGGTTTTCTCTGTTCCCGGAGTGTCATATACAACTGTCTTGTTCTCTGTGTATTTGTTGTCCGGAATTATATAATACTTTATCAGATTCAAATTATCTCTTACGCAGAATGTCATGTATGTTTTTCCATCCAGCTTTATCCTCTCAAATGTTCCAAATGATACTATATCTAGACTGTCCTCTTTCTCTGTCTGGTTCCATACCTCACTTCCAGCATCCCTGCTATAAAGAGTTCCCTTTGAATACAAATACAGTGTCTCCATCTGGGCATTATTGCCCGAATCATCTGTAGTGATTTCGCGCTGTACATAGCCTTCTTCTTCCACATATTTTTCATCTCCAAACTCATTATCATATCTTTTCCAGTTTCCACCATATGCGCCTATATTATATGTTGAATAATCAACTTTATTATGTATTATGTCACCAAGTCTGGTCTCCCCTCTGCGATTAGAGCCATTTCCATAATCGATAAGTTCTTTCCCATCATACGATATAATATTTACGTTTAAATCCTCTGTTATTTCCAAAGGAGTCTTTGACGGGCCAAAACGCATCCTATATATCATTATCTTTCCTTCCTCTTTAATCCTCTGATCTATCATCTCTGATATCGTGATTTCACCTTCCGGCTCTGTGGTCACACGCTCTGCTGCCGTGCAATCTGTTTCTGTTGCCTGAGCTGCTGATGTGTCATTTTCCTTCTTATCCTTTTTTTCACATGCTGTCACCATACATAACATACATGCTGCTATCATAAGAACTGATATTGCTTTCTTCATAATAAATTTTCCTTTCTGTATGCGTTGCATTCATGCCTATTTATTGTTATCTCAATTTTCCAAAATGTACTTCATATATTCCTTTACTCTGTTACACAAAGCCTTATAACTTTCGTCATCCTCTCTCTGATTTTTATTACCTGCTCCCTTAGCATAGTCTTTTAAGTCCTTAATACTTACCTGCTGTTTCGGCTCTGCCTGTGCATTATATGCATCCACCATCTTCGTCACTTTCTCCACATCCGTCGTGATATTATCACAGATATAGGTGTCACCTACCCTGGTTATCTCCATATCCATGCCGAAATAATTGGCATCTTCTATCATGTCCTGACATGTAAAGTCTGTTTCTGTCAGTCTGTCTTTTGCTTCATCAATTTCTGCATTATTTTGTACATTTTCATTATTTTCATCATATGCCGCATTTAAGTCATTCAAATAATTTATTACTGCGTTAGCCTTGTTAATCTTATCTCCTACGGTTTCATTTATTATTACTGCTGAAAGGCCTATAGCTTCATCAATAATCATACCTTTTAAAGTATCACTTGTTACATCAAAAAATACTCTGCATTCAGTCTTTTCCTCTTCCTTTTGATTTTCAAGATTCTGCTTTGTATTCTCAATCATGCCGTGTGGAAGTACATGGCTTACAATCTGATTATCTACCATTCCATACGCATCTATCTGATTGACCTTCTCATTTTCTTTTCCTACTTTTTCATTAATAGTTCCATTTGTTACCTTGACGTTATAATATTTGTCCAATATCTCCCTGTCATTGCTGTCTGTAATCTTGCATATGCTTACATCAAACGGCAGCTCTTTCAGGCATACGGATACGGTCACATTTTTCTCTTTATCGGAATGTATTGTAAATCCATCGTTTTTTCCATTATATGCAACTCCTATTGTCGGGTAGCTATCAACCATTGCTTTAAACAGGGATGACACTCTGTACTGCTCTTTCATCTCTTCAAGCGCTTCATCACTAATCTCGTCGTTTCTGTATGCACATTTTTCGCTGTAATAGTCAATTATATCCATACTTGTCTTATATATATCCACCGCCCTCTTAAATGTATTCGTGACACTCACACTGTAATACTTAGGGTCTTCCAGATCTGCATTATCTATCCACTCATCATCCTTGGCGTTTCCATAACCTGCGCGCAGCATGTTCTCTATATTTGCTATGGTTTCTTCCTCATCATCTGTGGACAGCTTTGGAAATACTGATACAAGTGCCTGCAGCTCTGCATCTGGTACAAATTCCTTCCGCATCTCATAGTTTATTTCGTCCCAGTTCATAACTGTCTTTCCATTAGAATCCACTGAATAGAATCGCTCTTTATAATACTCTGTTATCTTCGAGTCCACTTTTGCCTGTATATTACCAGCTTTTGTTTTCAATGTCTGGCAATCCATCGTATATATATTCTCAACGGATCTTACATTAATCAGAGCTGCCAGTTCTTTAATTGCAGTGCTGAATCTTTCCAAGTCCATATATTCGTCCCGAAACCTGGCTGCATATAGATCATCCACTCCATTTACATTATCAAACATCCTTCTTACACTATTGCTTGCCTCTTCATTTTGTCTCTGATATTCTGTTGCCGCGTTTCTTAGCTGTGATTCATAATCATATTGAAATATACCTTTGGTTTCCACTACACCGTAGGTTTTGTTTATTTCATCCCACTGTTCTTCTCCTCCCATATAGCTTTGTATGTCATCGTATGCTTCCTGCGTAAAATCCTTAAATTTCATTATGCGTCACCCCTCCTTCTAATACGCTTCATATGTTCCTATACCATATATATCTCCATCTGCCTCATCTACATCTCTCACAAATTCATTAAGTTTTTTTGACATTTCCCTGAAGGATTCTCCCAGTATACTCTGATATGTATGAACAGCATCCTCGTACACTTCCAGCTTATCGTGCAATTCACCGCTTATAACCGCATTTGTGTTTATAATATCAAGTATCATCTGATATTCGTTCATCTGTCTATCTGCAATCTTTGCAAGTTCTGAGTATAAACGCACAAGTTCTGTAAATTCCTCCTGCTCAAACATTAAATTGTACTGTCCCATTACTTACTCTCCATTCTTCTTTTTTTTATTCTCAGCTGCTCTATATTGTCCTCATATGTACACAGCTGCTGATTTATTTCATATATCCTGTCATTTCTGCTCCTGATTGCATTCTCTACATCTCTCAGCATTGAATCTATAGCATTCATCGCATTGGCTACATACGATTTTCCGTCGTTTAATGAATTAATACTCTTAAGTCTGCCCTTCAGATTTGTTATATTACGACTGCTATATCTGTCCATGCCGGCTATATTATCAACTCTGCATTTAAACCGGTTTTGCGCCTGCCATTTATATTCCTTTATTTTCAATGCTTCCTGATCCAAAGCATCTATTTCATTAAGCAGCCTGTTTTTCTCAAGCTGCAGATTTTCTACATTTGCCCGGTACCTTGATATTCTGCGACTTAATTCTTTTAGTTCCATAATAGTATTATTCTCCTCACCTTTTATATTTAAAGCTATTCATTAAATATAAATTCCTCATTAGCTAACATCAGACAGTCTCCCGGTAATATCTCTGTTTCCTGCCCCGCCTTTATTATCCTTCCATTGATAAATGTGCCATTGGTAGAATTTTGGTCCATTACATAATAACGTCCGTTTCGCATGGTTATCACTGCATGCACCCTGCTGATATTCGTATTGTCTGCTACCGCATAATCTGACTTTTCCGGATTCTTTCCCAGCACAAACGATGGTTTGCCAAGCTCTATCTTTTCACCTGTTACCTGCCTTGTAAGACTTGCAAAATGATAGTTCACCGGTTGCATCTGCTGTATCTGCTGTACGGATATGCCATCATCAGACAACACTGTAGTTCCATCCATGCTGCCCTGCATTACCTGCTGCATTATCTGTTGCTGCATTGTCTGTTGCTGCATTATCTGTTGCTGCATTGTCACTGCTTTGTTTTTCAGCACGTTCACAACTGCACGCTCTTCGCGTGAGATATATTTTTCTATTGCATTGCCGTTGAAGCCATGGAAGCTTCTGACATAATACATAAATCTGGATATATAATTCGTATCCTCATTGATAACAGGTGTCATTGTATAAATTATGTTTTCTATAAACCCGACAATATCTGCACTTTCCTGTCCTCCTACTATCGGAAAATATATAAAGTACATCTCTTTTGTCATCTCGTTTATGTATACGTCATCCATATTAAAACGAACACTGTTTACGTTCAGTCCGTTATTGTATACATCCTCAACCATTATTACTATCTGCTCAATCATGAAAAAGAAATCATATTTGCTTATGGCTTTTTTCAATCTATCGGTAAGATTTATATTTGCAGGGCACGTATATATGACACTGTCTTTTTTTGTTTTTGTCACATGCATGATTCCACATGGTTTTATTCTGGCTAGCTGGCTTAGTTCGGTTTCATTTATTCTTTCCTTTCGTCCTGCCTTCATCATGGCAGTAACGGTCGATTTTTTTATGCTTACTTTTAATTTAGACATTCGCTATTTTCCATTCCTTATGAGATACATTCTGTCGTATGTAAAAATTCTATTTTCTTTGTTACTTCGAACCTGATATTGGTTTTTTGCAGCTTTTCGGTTATATCTTCCAATACTGTGGTTTCATCCTGCAATACTTCTGTCGGTGCATCCAGCACAGTAGTTTCATCTATATTTTGTGTATATCCTGGCTTTTTCTTATTCTCCCCTGCCAGGTTATATGACGGTGCTATCGGACCGGACGATGTTATGTCAATATGTCCCGCTGTCTGCTTTTGTACAATTGCTGCAATTCCTTTCCGGGCAGATTTTCCGGTAAGTGCACCTATGACCTTAGGTATTTCAAGCACTATAAGTATGACTATTGAAGCTATAAGCATTATGGCAAATGCGGTGAAGGATACGTAAAATATCATCCTGTACTGATTATAAGTCATCTTTGTTTTCCTCCTTCACGCTCTGTGCCTTCTCAATTGTTTTGTCTATATTATCCTGCAATCCTGTTATTTGCTCGCGCATTATGGATTTATCCAGCTTTTCTGTTTTGTCCTTTATCGTATGTAATAAATCCATAACTTTATCCTTATCTGTCACTGCTATAAATGATGTGATATTTGTGTCAACTATATCATCTATCTCATTCCATACCTGAATCTTTGCGTCTACGCTGTCAAAATCCTCTGATTTTGCATATAGCTCATTTATTTGCTTCCATAGCTTTTTGTATTCTTCATATGTTTTTTCTGTCTGTTGTATCTTTGCTCCATCATACTGGCTAATCAATGTCAGACAATCTGATATCTCACAGTATATTCCTGCCTCCGGATGATTCTCCTTCGCTTCCTTGAACCACTGCGCCGCACTGGAGTATCTGTCTTTTTCCACATTGATTTCGTAGTAGAATAAAAAGCTTTCACCAATCTTATAGCATACATCCTCATATCCCTTTGGATTTTTTCCTTTCAGCTTTGCCATGACATCATATGTATGCACCCGGCCATTGTGGTCCTTGCAATCTATACCTACCATCAGCCTGTTCAATATCTGCGCCTCATCCCTGTCCAGCACAAAATCGTCTGTCAGTTTGTCATTCAGCTTAAGATATGCCTCCGTCCTTGTCGGGTCGGTGACTATAGCCGTGTAATATCCATTGTCATAATTGTCATAGGTATCCGCTTCTTTTAATATGCTATTATAGTTTTCATTTTTTTTGTGTTCTGCCGCACAATAGCTTAATACTGTGCTTGTTCCAAGCAGCATCGTCAAAACTGATGTGGTGATAAATACCGCAAGCTTTCTCTTTAGATTCTTCCTATACATGTCATCAATCTCTGTATAGTGCTCAAGGTCATACATCAGCTCAGCTGCGCTCTGATATCTGTTGTTTGGATCCGGCTGTGTACACTTTGTAATAATACGTTCAAGACCACCTGACAATGTTGGGTCAATTTCTCTGATCGGCCTTATTTCGTAAGGTGGCTCACAGGGATTCATTCCCGTAACAAGATGATACATTGTGGCTCCCAGACAATATATATCTGTTCTCGCGTCTGTCTGCCCCATTCCACCAAACTGTTCCGGTGCAGCATATCCCATCGTGCCAAGACATGTTGTATCCTCTATGTTATTTTCCTTATATTCCCTTGCTGTTCCAAAATCTATAAGCACCACATTTCCATCAGGCTTTAGCATTATGTTTGCCGGCTTCATATCACGATATATGATTGGCGGGTTCTGTGAGTGCAGATATCCAAGAACATCGCATAGCTGTTTGGCCCACTTTATCACATTTTTCTGCGACTGGGCTCCGTACTCCTGCAATGCTGTCTTGAGAGAATTTCCCTCTATATAATCCATTACGATAAGGAATCTGTCATCCTCATCTATGACATCGACAATATCAGGAAGACTGGGATGGCTCAGTTTTTTGAGCATATTGGTCTCCGCAACAAGACTTTGCTTTACCACCTCAAAATCCTTTACTCCATCCTTTCTGACCTCTTTTATTGCCCACTGTTTGTTTGCCCTTTCATTCATAGCCAGGTACACAACGCTCATTCCGCCGTGTCCAACTTCGTTTAGTATCTTGTATTTTCCGTCAATTAAAGAGCCTATTTCAAGCATCTGTTCCTCCTACTGTGCCTTTATGAGCGCTGCTGTTATATTATCGCGCTCTCCTCTTTGCATGCTTAGTCTGATGAGCTGCTCCAGTCTGTCGTGCATATTCTGCCCATCTACAGTTGCTGCCGTTTTCAGCATCTCATAGATTTCCTGTTCTGATACCTCATGCCTGAAGCCATCTGAACAAAGCAGAAGTGACATTCCATTTTTCATTGCCCCGGTCCTGTACTCCGGCTTTACTTCTGCTGATGCCCCGACACACTGCAGCAGTACATTCCTTCGCGGATCTCTCATAGCCTGCTCCTGTGTCATATTTCCATTCATAATTTCCCGCTGTACATATGTCTGGTCTGTCGTAAGCCTTTCTATATGGTCTGAAAGGCTATATATTCTGGAATCGCCCACGTTTATAATGTAGTAGGCTTTTTGCGTGACAAGCAGCGCTACCACTGTTGTTCCCATGTTTACTGCATGTGCTTTGCCATATGCTTTTATTTTTTCGTTCTGCTGCTGTATTACTTCATCCCACTGTCTTTCCAGAATCAGACTGTCAATATCCGGGTTCGACGATTTGCAAAGCTCAGGCAGCTGCTCGTCACTCCATCTGTCAAATGCTCTGACTACAGTGGCACTGGCCAGCTCACCCTTCGATAAGCCGCCCATGCCGTCACATAATACTGCAAATGCCATGTCTCCTTTGCATGTTGAGAAGCACTTTACCAGCAGACTATCCTGATTAGTTTCTTTTACGATTCCTCTGTCCGTGTCAGCTGCTATTTCAAATCTCATACTCACTCCTCCCAGAATTCAAAATCTTCGTTGCCAAGTCTGCCTTGAAGGGCATGCGCTTTCGCGCATGCCACAGACATTGTTGTTTTTCCCACACCACCACATGGTGATGTAAATACATAGGTAATTATCTTATTGCTCATCATTGTCTTTCTTTTCTTTCATCTTTTTTCTCATATAATAAACGATTATCAATATCGCAATTATAAGTACAAATAATAATATTGCTCCAATTATATATACTGCCTTATCATTGTTTGTTTCTACTGATTTGACATCTGACGAATTTGATTCCATAGGTACATCATCTTCGACAATCTCTGTATCTGCTTCTGTATCCTTACCATATATTTTTTTCACTTTATTGGTCTTTCCACCTTCGTCAACAGAACAGTCTGCACACTCTACCATAAGCCTTGAATCACCGTCTTTTGCAGAGAGCACCTCCTTAGGTACTTCAAACTCTATCTTTCCGTCATGCTTGTCCAGATAGTCAAGCATATCGTCTCCCGACATTTCCTTGATAACCTTTTTTTCTTTGTCATCCTTGCCCACTACAGTAATCTTTACACGTCCAAGCTTTCCACCATCATCCTTCGGCATCAATACTGCATTCTTTGAGCCAATATAGTTTTCATTGTTTTTATCTACACCTGTCAATGTATATGTAGGTGCTGTCTTGTCCACAATAAATTCAATATTTACACTCTTCACATCACTGTAGGCAACTGAATCTGCTTTGTCCTTTGTCTCCACAACGATATTGTACTGACCCTCTTTTTCAAATACCGCATTTGATATCACATATTCGTACTTATGCCAGCCATCGCTTTCACTTACATTATTCACACTGAAGTCTGTTCCCTGCTTAAGTGCTTTTCCATTTACTTTGACAGTACAGCTGGTAACTTCATCCGGATTTATCTCTCTGACCACCACATCATGGTATACCTTCTGCACATAGTAATCCTTTACAAGCTTCATCGTATTGTCATCCAGCGAGAAGATTGAACCGCCTTTGTTTATGGAGAAATCCATCAATTTTTCTCCCTGCCCTGCAGTCTCTGTCACCTGCTTTCCGCCTGCATCTATAATATTGACTGTTTCATAAGAATTTCCGGCCTTATCCTGTGCATGGCATGTCAGTGAATACACTCCATCCTCATTGAGATTTCTAAACTCTACACGTTGTCCGTTTGAAATTGATATCACATTTCCGGTAATCGTTTTTCTTACGAATCTGCTATTTTCATATACCTCAACTGTAAGCACCGGTGAAAAGTATTCAAGATTAGTATCTGTGCACTCTATTACAAATGACATATTTCCTGAATTATTGTTTACTGAGCCCGGGGTTACTCCGTTGATTGTTACAACAGGCTTTGTCGTATCTATGCAGAACTCCTGCTTTGCAAGGTCTTTTGCCTTATTGCCGGCTTTGTCTGTATATGCAAGTGACCATGTATATGTGGCATCCGCATCAAAGCTTAATGTTGCCGTATGTATATCACCATTATCTGACCAGCTTCCAAATGCCGGTGCTGCTACTGATTTTCCTGCATCCTGCGCAGTCATGCTCAGTGCTATTCTGCTTGTATCAAAATTGTGCTCTGTGATTGTCACAGTTGCTGTTCTCTTGTTATTATAATAGTTTCCGTTTGATGCACTGTTGTTATCATATGCTACCGAAATAACAGGTGCTGTCGTATCAATTGTAAATTTTGTCGGTGCAAGCGAATTTGCATAATCCACTCCTGCTGCGGCATTTCCCGCAATGTCTTTTACTCCGATTCCAAATGTGTAATCGTCATCATGTCCGTAATATATTGTGGCAACATGTACTGTATCATCACCGTTACCGCTTCCACCTTCTGTGCTCCAGTTTGAAAGAGCAGGTGCCTTACCTGCTGCGGCTTTTATTTCCGCTGCTACCTTTGATGCATCAAAGTTACGCTCTGTTACTTTTACGGTTGCTGTTCGCGGTGCTTTGAAGTATGCTGTGTCTCCAAATGATGTATCTGCACTGTTATTGTCATAGCTTACCTGCACTGTTGGTGCTGTTGTATCTATTTTTATGTATTTTGTTACTGTGTATGCCGTTCCTGCATTGTCTGTTGCGGTAACATCTATACGCACTTCATTACTGTTGTTTGAAGCCGCGCTTATGTCAAATTGCTCTGTTACATGATTTTCCAGATCTTTTAAGCCCGCTGCTGTCTTATCATAGCTATATAATGTTCCATCCTGTGTCGTCTGTCCCATATTTGTTACCGTATAGTTTACGCTCTTTATTCCTGATGCAACTCCTGTGGCATTCTCATCTGATACCTCTATACTTACCGGCACATCTGCACTGTACACTCCTGATGCTGTCTCAGGTGTGATGACTGATATTGCCGGTGCGCATGTATCAACTACCAATCCATTTGTGCTGATATATGAAACATTACCGCTTAAATCTGTAACCCTGACATATACCACGCAGTTTTTGTTCTCGCATTCTATCGGTTCACTGAAGGTGCCATCCTCATTAAGGCTGTAAAGTGTCTTCCAGTCAGCCTCCTGAATACTGTCTACGTCAATTATTGCATCCTCTGCTGAAACGAAATACTCTGCTGACTTGATGCCGCCATGCTCATCTCTAAGCTGTCCGGCAATATTAACCTTCTTGGCAGCAAATCTTGAAATCTCATATTTGTCTTTTGGCAGCAATAAATCCCACACGGTATCCATGCCTGTTGAAAGTCCGTCAAACCTGATATTTCCTGTCGGCGACTGTACGTCAATTACAAACTCTGCTGATTTGTCTCCTTCTATCTCAAATCCATTATCTGAATTACCACACAAATCTTTTGCACTGACACTCAGCTCATACTTGTGTCCTGCATTGAATACGAGCTGCTTACTGTAAACAGCTTCTGCTCCCTCGCCTGTCTTTACCCAGTATGACTTTTCAGACCATGCATCTGACTGTGTCTGTTCATTTCCATCAACCTTTACATTGATTTTTGTTTCATCGGGGTCAAAGAAAAGCTCATTCTCTTTTACCGAAATGGTTGCAATCCTGTTTTCCCTGTAATACTCAGTGCCTTTTACACTGCTGATGCACTGTGGATCCGGCTGCTCAGATGTACCATATGTCACTGTTATTGCAGGCGCTGCCTTGTGAATATAAAATGGCTGGCTGCCGCTTGCTGTCAAATCCGCTACAGTCACGTTTCCTGCCTCATCAACAGCTTTAACATATACATCTACCTTTTTATCCAGATAAGCCTCAGCCGATACATTTATGATTCCTGATTCATCAAGCTCATTCCATGCACCTTCATCATCCGATACTGACTGATCATCTGTCACTATCTGGTATTTTGCTGATACAACACCTGAAATGCTGTCAGCTACACTTGTTTTTATACGGACATCGTCATTGAAATATTTTCTGTTTTTGCCCGCTTCAGGCTCTATACTGACATCAGGTGACTGACTGTCCATGCTGAACTTGAAGCTGTCACCTTTAACCTCTGTCTTAAGACCGGCATAATCAGTTGCCTTTACTGAAAGCATCAGATCAATTCCGTTAAACTGCTCTGTTGCCGGAATGGTTATCCTTCCTTCCCAGCTCTCGTCAAGCTCAACAGTCTGTCCTGATACAATTTTCCTTTTCCCATCAAATACAGTGTATTCAACACTCTTAATTCCTGATAAGCTGTCATCAGCCTTAACGATATAGCTTATATCATCCTTATGCCAGCCTTTTTCATCGGCTGCTGTCATGGTATCCTGGGACACTGTAAGCTCCGGTGGCAGGGTATCAACAACCAGCTTCGATGTGGAGAAAAATGCTGTCTCGCCATTACAATTGTCCTGAGCCTTTACATATACGTTATATGAAGTATCCTTCAGATCAGATGTATTAATCTTGTACTTATATCGGGCTTCATATGTATCCTCAATAAGCTCTAACGGCTTCCATGCTGAATCATCAAGCGCTTTTACCTGCTCATCATTTAAAATACTGCCACTTTCATCTGATTTATTCACATAGTAGAATGCCTGCTTTATTCCGCTGATATCCTCCAGCTGTCCATATACATTTGATGCCTGCTGACTGACCATATTCTGCTCGTCTATTAAATCAGCATCATATCCAATAGTACCTGAAGGCGCTTTTCTATCCACATAAAACGGCTGCTCTATTGAGCTTGTATCATTACACTCATGCTCCGCCTGATCCTTCGCATACATTCCGATTATCTGATATTTGTGTTCCTCATCCGCTTTTGTACCAAATGTGATGCAGCTGCTATAATCAGCCCCTGTCACGATCCACTCACTATACTCTATTCCTGCATCAATCAGCTTCTGGGCATTATCGACATCAAATACATCGAATTCTTCCCGGTCATCAACCTTTACCCAAAGCTGTGTGGAACCATCATCCAAAGAGACATCGTGGATATTCATGTCTACTTTTCTGACATTTCCATAATAATCCACAGCATCCTTTGTGAAAGCAGGTTTATCATCCTCCTTTGGATTCAATGTTATCTTTGGAGGCTGTGTATCATATTTGTAGTCGAGCTGCAGACTTCCAATATCTGTGATAGCTCCGCTTTCCTTGTCCTTACGTGCTATTACAAGAGTCTGTCTGTTATCACCCTGCTGTGGCATAAGCTGATATTTATCAGCTTCAATCCATTCATCACCTTTTCTAACCACATATACCGCCTGATTGTCACTTGCCAGCGATAATGTAGGTGCTTCTACATAAAACTGTGTACCCTGCAGCATTGTCCCTGTCAGGCTGTTATTCATACTGCTGTAATCATATTCTTTGATGGTAACAGTATATTCTGCCTCTGCTGACTTATATTTGTCATCTTCTGCTTTTGTCACCTTTATCCTTACAGTTCCGGTATCCTTTGCTGTCCATATACCGTTTGATGCAAAGTCTGTATCCTTTTCAATCAGATTTTTGCCTTCTACAACAGTGTATTTTAAATTGTCAACGGCTGCATCCGCCCTGTCGGATTTTACCACCGGAACAACTTTGTTCCCCACATAAATATCATCCGCCGGTGTATACTCTACCGTCAGCTGCTGTGGCTGTTTTTCCTCGGTGGCATTATTATCCGAATCCTGTTCATCTGGAATTTTACTGTCAGATATATCATCCGAAGCTGCGTCGTTAGATATATCATACTCTGAAGAGGGTGTATCAGCACTTACCTGTGTTGCCGGAAGCGATGTCGCACCCATTACAGAAGCTAGCATGATTGCTAGTAACCTGTTAAGTTTTTTATTAAACACTCTCATATCTCCTTTTCTATAGTATTTTTTGTAACTATTCCGTTACGATTTTATTTATATTCCCACTCTTCATTCCATTATACAAAACAATGGTCACACAACGGTCACACGGAGACAACTTTGTGAAAACTGCATAATAAAAGCGCCGAAAATTACATATTTTTTAGACAATTTTCGGCGCTTTTTTGGATTATTTTTTTGTAACTATTATTTACTATACTTGTTGTATATCTTTTCAAACGCAGGCATAGAGTGCTTTATCATTTCCCTGTCCACACAGTATGATATTCTCACCCAGCCCGGACAGCCGAAGCCGTCTGCTGCTACTATGAGCACATCCTCCTCCTTTGCCTTCTCGCAGAATGCATTGCTGTCATCCTCGAGTGCCTTTACAAACATATAAAAGGCTCCGTCCGGCTTGAAGCAGTGATAGCCTATCCTTGTGAGTCCCTCGTACAGAAGGTCTCTGTTTTCTTTGTAGGCATTGATATCACCGGTTGCCCCCTGGCATTTTACTATCATCTTCTGGAACAGGCTTGGTGCACACACGTAACCGAGTGCTCTTCCCGCACCACAGACTGCTGCATACAGCTCTGCCTTATCGTACACCTCATCAGGCACGAGGACGTATCCTATTCTCTCTCCCGGCAGTGAAAGTGACTTGCTGTATGAGTAGCATACCAGTGTGTTGTCGTAATATTTGGTCACAAACGGTACCTTGATTCCGTCGTAAACTATCTCCCTGTACGGCTCATCTGCGATAATGAATATCGGTCTTCCTATCTCCTTAGACTTTTTCTCAAGGAGGTCTGAGAGCTTTTTGATGGTCTCCTCAGAATAGACTGTGCCGGATGGGTTGTTTGGTGAATTGATTATGACACCTCTGGTGTGCGCATTGATTCTCTCCTCAAGCGCATCGAAATCTATCTGAAAATGCTCTGTGTCTGCAGGCACCTCTACAAGCCTTGCTCCTGCTGCATTCACAAATACCTTGTACTCCGGGAAATATGGCGCTATAGTAATAAACTCATCATATGCGTCGCTTGTCAACGCACGAAAGCAGATTGACAGCGATGCCGCTGCTCCCATTGTCATGTAAAGGTTGTCCGCATTAAAATGTGTGCCATGTGTGTTGTTCAAAAACTCAGCTATTGCCGCTCTCGTTTCCACGTCTCCCTGTGCTGAGGTGTAGCCGTGCAGCGCAACAGAATCATAATCTGTCACAACCTCCTTTATTGTGTCGTTTACTATCTGCGGAGCCGGTATGCTCGGGTTTCCTATTGAGAAATCATATACATTTTCCTTACCTACAATTGCTGCTCTTTTTTTACCATACTCGAAAAGCTCCCTGATTGCTGAGCGCACGCTTCCGAGCTGGTACATGCTTTCGTTTACTACCATTTTCTTGTCTCCTTATCTCTGATGTTCTTGCATATTTACCATTATAATATCTCTGCTTATGACATACAAATGTCTTTATAAACATCTCTTTATACACATATTGTTACCATTCATGACCGTTTATCGTGATATGAATGCCTCCATCCCGGCACGCTTCGTCATCTCAATATGCTCCTTAAGCTCGCGGGCTGACATTCGCAGTGCCCCCAGGCTCATGACCGTCTGCTGCTCCAGCCCGTCCGAGGTTGCCACTGTTACCTTGTACCTGTCACGTATTCCAAACACCGTCTTTTCGATAAATGCATCCGCTGTCTCGTCCTGCTTTGTATACACAACCTCTATATTGTGGAAGGTCTCTCTCTTTCCGGCATTACCCTTCACCTTGTACGCATCAAACACCAGCAGCAGATGACAGCCCTTATAGCCCTGGTAATCCGATAAAACATCCTTCAGCGCATCTCTCGCCGAATCGATGTTTATGCGTGAAAGCTCCTTTAAATCCTCCCATGCAAAGATCACGTTGTAGCCATCCACTAACAGATATTCTTCCCGCACTTCCTGCTTTTTCGGTTTTGAAGTGGACTTATAATATTCCGGCACTTTCTTTTTCGGAAGAGTCTTTTGCTTTTTATTTGCACCAACGGACTGTGCGATAATGCGGTCTACTTCTTCCGTATCGATCCATGCATCGGTTTCTTTTGACACCCGGTAAGCTGTCTGTTTTTCTTCGGGGGAATCTGACGGTTTTTCCTGCATAATGGATGGAAGATGCATATATTCCTTCACTTCGTACCACGGAACAAGAAAACCTGCTCCATGCGCACAGAATACGGAACCCGTCGGATGCAATGTATCCCGTTCCGAATCATAACCGGTTGCCGCAAGCACTTCTTCTGTATTATGGCAGGGTGCATAACCCTTTAGCGTACATTGCAGTGTTCCGTTCCCTCTGGTATAGGCATGGACTTCCTTCTGGTAATCCCGCATGGTGCTGACCGGTGCCAATCCCGTAAGAATGGTTCTGTCAGCCTCTGTCTGCGGCAG
>OGOU01001419.1_pt1 | contig 18770 bp, 15 predicted proteins | sample 1552721 | NCBI WGS metagenome assembly OGOU01 (sample SAMEA2580176, study PRJEB22360) | human gut metagenome | biome: human gut; feature: human-associated habitat; material: faeces | place: Denmark | collected 2008/2010
TGTAGATATCTGTTATGAGAATATTAGAATGACGTGCTTGGTCTCGCACGCTTAATTTATCAATATTTCTATCGCGTAATAAACTTGTTATTCCAGAATCTTTCAAACTGTAAAATTTGTATGAGTCTGGAAAATGAAGTTTTTTCCTGATTTCCCGGATCCAGTAGTCTCTAAATTTTTTTTCATTCACATATTCGAATCCGGGCATAAAATCAGTTGAAAATAGATAGGAGTCACTTGGGTTATTAAAAATATTTAGATCAACCATTAGAAGTAAAACCTTCTTGGGGAGGGTTACGACTCCAGCCTCCCTGTTTTTGGCAATGTCTGCTGGAACAAAAATGGTCCGATTCTTTATAGAAATGTGTTCTAATTTTATTTTTGCCATTTCTTTAGGTCGAATAAAGCAATAATACAATATATAACAAGCTAGTAGATAATATTTATTTTGTGTTTTAAGATAATCACTTAGGCGGATTAGATCATTTTTCTCGATTATAGTACGCTTTTTCTTGTGTGCTTTTTTACCTAGTACCGGGATTCCTTCTGTCGGTTTGACATTAACATACTGTTGTTGTAGCAAGAAGGTTGAGAACTGTCGTAACCATGATAAATAATTATCACGAGTTTGGGCTGTATTCTCTCTGTCGATATAAATATGATCTAAAAAAGCAACAACATAAGCAGAATTCAACTGATAAATATATGTGATAGGTATATCTCGTTGCTCGTTATATTGGCGTAGATTTCGTAAAAATGAAGAGTAGGCAACAAATGTCTCTTCTCTGAACACATCATCTTTATATAATTTGGTGATGTATCGTTTGTAGTGTTCGCATACCTCTTCAAATTTGTTATAAGATTTGCCGTACTCGGCTTCAATCCAAGGATTCCAGCCTTGAGATAATTGTTCGTTTAGTCTCTTAAGAAGATCTTGAGCGTATTTTCGTTTTGCGCATACCCCTCCATGCACGTGATTAATTTTTATCCGTTTCCGGTGAAGTTTCCCTAGTGCTGGATCAAAAGCCATGAACCCGATATACCATTCTTTTCCCGTGTAAAGTTGTGGGGGTGTGTAGGAAACGATCTCGTCAATTCGTGTTTTTTCGTGATTTGTCATTTTTTTTTGCTTACTCACATCTGTTGTGACTATGCAAAGATATATATGTATCAATACTTGTCCCGTTTTTGTCCCGGTATAAAAATGGGGAAGCGGTCTAATAAATTGTTATTCAATTTACTAAACCGCTTTCTGTCGGGATGACAGGATTTGAACCTGCGACAACACGCCCCCCAGACGTGGACTCTACCGGGCTGAGCTACATCCCGAAATGCGGATGCAAATGTAGTAAAAAATTTTGGAATGAAACAAGGAGTTGAAAGAAAAATCTGATGATTGTTTGTGCTTTTTGACTTAGATTGCAGGTTTTCATGGGTTTGGGGAATGAGAATACGGGGATATGGAGTAAAAAAAATTGGATAAACCATTTTTTTAGGTAACTTTGCAATCCATTACGTGAAATTGTATTGTAAATTAAAAGAAAGGAATTGTCTATGTCAACAGAAAATGCTATAGAAAGAGTTAAATGCTTGATTATAGGGTCAGGGCCTGCTGGGTATACGGCAGCGATATACGCATCGAGAGCTAATTTGAATCCGGTGTTGTACACGGGAATGCAAATGGGTGGTCAGTTGACCACGACCACGGAAGTGGAAAACTTCCCGGGATACCCGGAAGGCGTGACCGGTCCGGTGATGATGGAAGATATGAGAAAACAAGCGGAACGTTTCGGAACGGATATTCGTTTCGGGATCGCGACGGATGTTGACTTTTCCGGTCATCCTCACAAGGTTACGATCGACGGGGAGAAGGTGATCGAGGCGGATGCCGTGATTATTGCAACGGGTGCAACTGCCAAGTACTTGGGTCTGCCTTCAGAAGAGGCATTCCGCGGGGCTGGTGTTAGTGCTTGTGCAACTTGCGACGGATTCTTCTATCGCGGAAAAGACGTGGCTGTTGTAGGTGGTGGAGATACCGCTTGCGAGGAGGCTACTTATTTGGCCGGGTTGTGTCGTAAAGTATATTTGATTGTTCGTAAGAACTATTTGAGAGCATCGAAGGCTATGCAGGAACGTGTGTTCAGAACGGAAAACATTGAAGTATTGTTCGAGCATAACACGTTGGAATTGTTTGGGTCAGACATGGGAGTTGAGGGCGCTCGTTTGGTGTACAAGAAGGGAACCCCGGAAGAGGCAACCAAGGAGATTAAGATTGACGGGTTCTTCCTGGCTATCGGGCATACTCCGAATACAGAAGTGTTCAAAAAATATATCGAAGTCGACGAGCAAGGGTATATCATTACCGAAGGTAAGTCTTGCAAGACGAATGTACCGGGTGTGTTTGCCGCAGGAGACGTGATGGACCCGACTTATCGTCAGGGAATTGCTGCTGCCGGAACCGGTTGCCGTGCTGCTATTGATGCGGAACGTTACATCGGAGAATTACACGCGTAAGTGATTTTCTCTCGAAGAAAACTTTTTTGAAATAAAATAAAAGCTGTTTGAAGGTGTCTTTGAACAGCTTTTTCCATTAAAATGATGAATGATGATGAGATACTGCTTTGTTTGTTTGCTGTTGGTAATCGTTTCTTTCGGGCGAGTGAATGCACAGGAAAATCGTAATGGTTTTCGATTGGACACGATCTATAAATCCGGGGCAAAACGCCAAGTGGTGAGAGCTCCCGTGAAAAAGAGTGTCCCCTTGAAATCGTCCGTGTCCCGGAAAGCGGGAAAATGGACATTAAGCGGCTCTTGTGGGATGTCCTTCGGGGATTATACCAGTATTGATGTTTCTCCCCAGATCGGGTATCGCTGGAACGAGTTCTTCTCGGCGGGAGGAGGGGTAAGTTACAATTATCACCATTCTTCCAATCGTTATGATATGAATTATCTCGGGATAAACGTGTTCGGGCGGGTGAACCCGGTGCGGTATATTGCTCTCCAAATCCAGCCGGAACTGAAGGGAAGTTGGGGAAAATCGTATGAGAAGAAGATTGACTTCCGTTATGTCCCCACGATGCTAGTGGGGGGAGGTGGAGTTATTCCCACCGGAACAGGCTCTATTTCCGTGATGTTTTATTATGACGTGATACAGGATAAGTATTCACCTTACGGGAAAAATTGGGTCTGTTCCGTGGGGTATTCCTTTAATCTTTGATTATTTTATCGTGACCATCGTGGCCCCGTAACCATATTGCTTGAAAGAGGCGTCCTGATGGTTGAAACGTTTGTATTTGGTTTGAAGTTCCCAAAGGATACGTTGCCTTAATACTCCGTCTCCTTTGCCGTGTATGAACACGATCTTTTGGCCCCGGCGGAGTTTGTATTGTTCCAGTGTTTTGTGGAACACGTCCATCTGGTAGTCCAGCATATCCTTGTTTTCCATGCCTGTCGTGTCGTCGAGTAGCTTGTCAATGTGCAAGTCGATCTCGATGATGTTGCTACTGGATTGTTTGGGAGTTTCCTTGTGGGGCGTGTCTTCCGTTTTATGAGGTGTTTTTTGTAAAAATTGTTCCGGAATGGTTTCCAAGCCTTCTTCTTTGACGATGGATTCTTTGTCCAGCGGTCGGAGTAGTGAGGTGGAATTAAACCAGCGGGTATGTTTGTAAGCTCCCGCTTTACACAAGTTTACCGGGGTGACCTTGATTTGCGTGTCGATGGCGTTTTTCAGTACGTGAACGCCTTTCTGGTAGAACACTGATTGCACGTGTATCGATTTAATCGTGTCGATTTCTTTGAGCGAGTAATTGCCGATCAGGTATGTCGTATTCGGGTTGCAGTTACCTGCCGTAATCCCGGTGTACTTTTCCCCGTCATGAAACGAGATGGAATAAAGACTGGTTTGAGTGGTATCGTTCACGAAATAAATATCGAACCGACTTTCTGTCAGGTTGTTGAAATTTTCGGGGACGAACGCGATGTAAAGGGTATCGGCCGATTCCATGACCACGTTTTTCTGTCCGGATGCGGACGTGGCGGAAACCATTTTTGTCGTGTTGCTGTCGGAATGAATGACCACCAGGTTATTCACGGATGCAGGAATTTCGAACCCGTATTCGTCACAATACACGTTCACGGTGTTGTTGTCAATGATGCCGGTAACTTTACCCTCTAGCTTGTCTGATATAAATCGTACAATGTCGCCTATTCTTATATTCATGTCGTCTTCTGTTTTATTGTTAGGCAAAAATAGTGTTTTTTTCATTTGAAAATATTAATTTAGCCAGCCGATTGGTGAGCTAAAAACTAAAAGTTAAAAACTAAAAGAGGAGAAAGTAGAGACTAAATTGATGATTATTAGTTGATTCGTGGGGAATGGCAATAATAAAATGAAGTAAAAGATAATATAATGACATTACAAGAATTTCAACAATCAATTAGGGAAGGGATTCCGGCAGAATTGCCGGCTCCGAAGGCTTACGAGCCGGAGATTAACCATGCCCCTAAAAGGAAAGACATCCTGACGAAAGAAGAAAAGAAACTGGCGATACGTAACGCTTTACGTTATTTTGACCCGAAACACCATGCCGTGTTGGCCCCGGAGTTTGCCGAGGAGTTGGAGAAATACGGGCGTATTTACATGTATCGTTTCCGTCCGGATTACAAGATGTATGCTCATAATATCAATGATTATCCTCACAAGAGCCTGCAAGCGGCGGGTATCATGCTGATGATGAATAATAATCTGGATTATGCCGTGGCTCAACATCCTCACGAGTTGATTACTTACGGGGGCAACGGGGGGTGTTCCAGAAGTGGGCTCAGTATCGTCTGGCAATGAAGTATTTGTCGGAAATGACCGACGAGCAGACGTTGGTATTATATTCCGGTCACCCGATGGGATTGTTCCCGTCGCATAAGGATGCTCCGCGTGTAGTGGTTACGAACGGTATGGTAATCCCGAATTATTCCAAACCGGATGATTGGGAACGTTTTAACGCTTTGGGTGTTTCCCAGTACGGGCAGATGACTGCAGGCTCGTTCATGTATATCGGTCCGCAGGGAATTGTTCACGGAACCACGATTACCGTGTTGAATGCCGGGCGTAAGATTTCCAAACATGGAGAAGGATTAGCCGGAAAATTGTTTATCACCGCGGGATTAGGTGGTATGTCGGGTGCGCAGCCGAAAGCCGGGAATATTGCCGGATGTATCAGTATTACAGCCGAGATTAACCCGAAAGCCACGCATACCCGTCACTCTCAAGGATGGGTGGATGAGGTGATTGATGATTTGGATAAACTGGTGGAACGGGTGAAAGTGGCTCGTGAGAAGAAAGAGACTGTTTCCATTGCTTACCAGGGGAACGTGGTGGACGTGTGGGAACGTTTCGCGGAGGGTGATGTGCCTGTTGAACTGGGATCAGACCAGACTTCATTGCATAACCCGTGGGCCGGTGGTTACTATCCCGTGGGCGTGAGTTTCGAGGAGTCCAAGCGGATGATGGCCGAAGAACCGGAGTTATTCAAGCAAAAGGTACAAGAATCTTTGCGTCGTCACGTGGCTGCTATTAACAAGTGCGTGGCACGTTTCAATACTTATTTCTTTGATTACGGTAACGCATTCCTGTTGGAGTCTTCCCGTGCGGGTGCTGACATCATGAAACCGAACGGTGATTTCAAATACCCGTCATACGTGCAGGACATTATGGGACCGATGTGTTTTGACTACGGTTTTGGTCCGTTCCGTTGGGTATGTTCCAGTGGTGACCCGAAGGATTTGGCGAAGACGGATGAGATTGCAGCTCGTGTGTTAGAGGAAATCAAGACACATTCTCCGAAAGAGATTCAACAACAGATGGATGATAATATCCGTTGGATCAAGGCTGCTATGGAGAATCATTTGGTCGTTGGGTCGCAAGCCCGGATCTTGTATGCCGATGCTGAAGGTCGTGTTAAGATTGCCGAGGCGTTTAACAAGGCTATCGCTGCCGGGGAAATTTCTGCTCCCGTGATTTTAGGACGTGATCATCATGACGTTTCCGGTACGGATTCTCCTTATCGAGAGACTTCAAATATATATGACGGATCTCGTTTCACGGCCGACATGGCTATCCAGAACGTGATCGGGGATTCTTTCCGCGGTGCGACTTGGGTATCTATCCACAATGGTGGTGGCGTAGGTTGGGGAGAAGTTATTAACGGTGGTTTCGGAATGATGCTTGACGGTTCTGCCGATAGCGACAGACGTTTGAAGAATATGTTATTCTGGGACGTGAATAATGGAATCTCCCGTCGTAGCTGGGCTCGTAACGAGGGGGCTGTTTTTGCCATTAAACGTGCCATGGAAGCAAACCCGAATTTGAAGGTGACGTTACCGAATTTTGCCGATGACCAGTTGATCGAGTCATTGTTTTAAATAAAATATTTTTGATGTGCGGGGAGTGCTTTTAGGAGTGTTCCCCGTTTTTTATTCCTCTTCTTCTAGGGTAAAGAGTATTACTTGCATTGTAGTTGTGCCGTGGTCTCGTTAGTAAGTCAACGGTAAGTCAACGGAAAGTTGACGTGCCGGAGGTGTGAATATGTACTTGATTTTATTTTGAAATAGAATCAATATATTAACGAGACACGCTTACGATTCCGGTGAGTGTACGGAGCGAGTTACTTGAACAGGGTCGTGAATTTCGTGGGAACGGGGGTCTCGAATTTCATTTCTTTTCCCGTGACGGGATGGATAAAAGTGAGCTTGAAAGCGTGTAAGGCCAAGCGGTGCAAGGGGTTTTTCGTGGCCCCGTATTTGGGGTCTCCGGTAACGGGGTGTCCGATTTCCTGCATATGTACCCTAATTTGGTTTTTGCGTCCGGTTTCCAATTCAAGTTCCACGAGTGAGAATTGCCGGTTCGATTTTAAGGTCGTGTAGTTCGTGATGGCCAATTTCCCGTCTTGTGAAGAAGTGGAGTGGACGATCAGAGCTTTGTTCTCGCTGATGTAGGATTTCACCTGTCCTTGTTTCGGTTGCGGGCATCCCTCGATGACGGCGACATATTTCCGTTCCCGGATCATTTCGTTCCAGTTTTTTTGTAGGATTTCTTGAACTTTTTTGTTTTTGGCAAACATCATGACACCAGAGGTTTCTTTGTCTAGGCGATGCAGGATAAAGATATGGTTCCGGGGATCTTTATTTTTCACGTAGTTGTTCAGGATGTAATAGGCTGTTTTGGTTTTATCCCGCTCTGTTCCCATGGAGAGTAACCCGCTTGCCTTTTCCACGACAATCAGGTGTTCGTCCTCATGCAGGATGTTGAGCATGGGGTGATGGAAAGGAGCCGCATTTTTGTTCATCCCGACGGTTACCGTGTCCCCGGGTTTGAGTGGCGTGTCGAATTGTGTGGTGACACGGTTGTTCACCTGCACGAGTTTGTGGGCGAGGAATGATTTCACGGCTGTCCTGCTTTGGTCATGTAAAGCTTGTAACAGGAAAGGCATTAACGTGTTTTCTTCTTGTACTTCGAAACTACGGCTACGCGGGGCTTTGGCACGGGGTGAATTCTGGGGTCTCATGGGTTTATTTGTTTAATTGGGGACAAAGGTAATAAAAGTAAGGACGTAATTCGCGGGTTTATGCGAAAATAGACACTTGTTATTGGGGTGTGTTGCGGAATTAGAGGCGATTTATTGGAACTTGGGCTTACACTTTGCTGTAAATTAATATTTAGGAATTTATTCCAAATATTATTAACCAACAAATGATCGATTATGAGTAACAAATTATTATTACTGTTGATTTTAGGAGTCGTGTTTTTTTCCGCTTGCAGCGATGATGACAAGGACCCGAATTATGACGGGACATATAAAGATTCTGGATTGGAGTTGTCAAGGGACGGGATGGCATTGAGTGGAAAGAGTGTCGCTTTATCAGGTAACACGCTAACCTTGGGTAACGTGATTCCGGGAGAACCGGCATTGGCGATTCCCGTGACGATCACGGGAAATGTAGTGGAAGGTACGAGCAGTAATGATTTCCGGGAAGTGAAGGTTTCCGGGAAAATTGAAGGAGGAAAAATGAACCTGACTCTTGCGGTAAAGAATAAGGCCACGGATATTGAGGGAACTTGGGCGGTAGGAAATCTGGATGCAGGCATTATGGCCACACATTTTACTTTCACGACAGATAAGGAAAAGGTGAAATACGGTGAGACCGAGGTCGCTCCGGAGAACGTGATAGGGTTTGTGAATGGTATATTTGGATGGATGTTACCCACTTTTCTAAGGGATATAACATTCACGAGTGATGGCAATATCACGGCTTCTTACAATAGTGATATGAATAATCCGCAATATGCAACGTCTCCTAAAGGTATGGCCTTTTATAATTTGGTGGGAGGAAAGTTGTATATCTCTGCAAATATTGCAGGTATCGTGGAGGATATCGGGCGTAGTACTTCTGACCCGTTGACAGAGATCATGGTCGTGCTGGAACAGGGCCTTCCTTTTGAGATCACGAAAGATACGGAAAAAGAGACAATGGATGTCTATATGACCCGGGAGACGTTATTACCATTTATGTCTTTGCTTCCTATGTTGGGAGAGGTTATGCCTGAAGAATTCCAGAGTTACGCTGGATTTATCACGGATTTGGGACCGATTATCCAAGAAGGGAAAACGGCGGAACTGGGATTGGTGTTGACGCAAAAGAAAACCGCTGAATAGTAATATTGTACAAGACGATTTAGAGAGTTATGTTGCATATGGTGATGTGACTCTCTTTTTGTGGAAAATGATTTATATGGAATATTCTTTATATAGGTAGAGTGGAGTTATTATAAATAGTTAAATGAAATGTTATGAAGAACAAGTTTTTATTATTAATGGTTTTAGGAATTGTATTTTTTGCTAGTTGTAGCGATAGTGACAATAAAGACACGCCGAAAGATTTTAACGGGATTTATTCTACAACGAGTACGGATCGGGTGTTAGATTTGAAGTATAGTAACGCTGTATTTATCGGGAAATCTGTTGATTTTAATTCTGCGGATGGAAAGAGTGCAACCTTGAAGTTGCAAGGGGTTGTCCCGGGAGAGAGTGAAACAGTATTCTCTAGTGTTCCATTGGAGTCCGGCAGTTCGGTTTATACGTTCTCTGCCGAGAATAAAAATGATTCCCGAACAGTGACTTTGGAAGGTTCTATCGTGAAAGGGAAGTTGACGGTGAACGTGAACGTGAAGTTTGCCCAAAATGAGTTGATGAAGACATGGGATTTTTCATCAGTAAAAATGGCATGGACTCCTCACGATTATCCTTTGACAGAGGTCGATTTGGGATTTACTAAAATGAAGATCACTACAGGATTGCTGGCGACTATGGCTCCCACGATGTTGGCAAAAGAGCTAAAGAATTATTTACAAAACGTGACTTTCAGGGAAGATGGAAATATCGTGGCGACTTATAATACAGCTACTGTAACAGAAGAAAATCCGGAACCGGAGGCTGATTGGCAGAGTTCACCGTTGAATCTGGCACAGTATTGCGTGAAAGATGGTGTTTGTTACGTGTTTTTGAGCTTGGATATGATTATGCGACAGGTTGATATGGATCAAGAGGGACGTTCAACGGGAACGGATCCGATTCTTGGTGCTGTTGAGCAATTGTTGGCTAATGGGATTCCTGTGCATTTTGAAAAGACTGTGGGAGCGGATGGTAAAGATGCGTTGTACGTTTATTTGGATGAGGTGCTGCTGAAACAATTGGGCCCTCTGTTACCGATGGTTGAGAGTTTGATCCCGGAGGATATGGCATTCGAGGCTAGTATTCTCGGGAAAACTATATCTGTTCCTATTGGACCGATTCTGGAAAATCTGCCGGGTGCGTTGGAAGTAACGACTGCTATGCAGGTGGGATTGCAATTCAAAGGAGCCGAGTAGTGTTAGGAAAAGAAATTTCTAGATATGTGAAGCATTTAAAAATTGTCCGGGTATATTTAATATGTACCCGGACAATGTGTATTAATAGGTTATTTCCAAAGATTTTACTCATAACGTGCTGTTAGGAGCTCCTTTGTAGGAATCTCCTTCTTTACTTGGGGTGCAGACAATGGCAAGCTTGTACTTTTTGTTGGCAGGGTCAAATGAACCATTTCCCGTGGGTTCGAAATTGACCGTTTTTTCTATAAAGTTGTCTTGAGATCCGCCACTGAAAGCAGCTTTTAGGATTACTTTCTTGGATTCGTTGATATTTGTTCCGTCTAGGTGGTCATTGTAAGAATCGACTTCGTATAAGTAGGCGATTAAAGAACACTCGTCTATTTTGTCCGGAATTTCTTCTGCGGTAACTGTCGTGGTGGAACCCTCTGTTTTAACTACCGTGTTGAAGTACGTTGTTCCAGGCGTGTATTTGTATGTGAATTTGAAGGCTACGGGAGCTGCTGTTCCCCGGTAAGCTTCCCCGAAGTGGGTACTTTTCAAGGGTGCGGTGGCATCTAAATCGAATGTTCCGTTGAATAATGTTCCGGCAGTAACTTTAGGTAGCACGACAGCCATGAATGCGATATAACCACCGTACGTGTCTCTTGTTATGATTTTCGCTGCATCTCCGTCTTGTGTAACGGGATAGGGTGTTGCTGTTAATTCGGGGTGACCGATCATCATTCCTGATAAAGGAAAGAAATCTGCAGCCATATTGGAACTGGCCATGTTCACCGGTTCTTGATACTCTTTCCCTTCTGGAGTAATCCAGCTATTCATTTGGTAGATGGATTTGAATTCCGGCATTTTCTCTAAGCGGAGAGTTTTGGTGCTGGGATAGCGTACGTCTTCGGGTGTAATGTGATATTTTACGTCGTATTTTTCTCCTTCAATTTTGGAGAAATCAATGGATTCACCTTCTTTGAGTATGGATTTCGTCCCGTCTGAATATCGAACGACAATGGAATCCAATGTGGCGCCTTTCGGGAGTTCAATCTTAGGTGTTAGCTTTAGTTGGCTGGCAGTAGCTGTTTCCCAGATTTTGAAAATGTAAATAGAGGATGTTTTTGAATTATCCGGTTGTGTGGCTACGGCATCCCCTTCAATTATTAAGTTGATTTTAGTGTCAGCGCTTTCCGTGATTGTGTCTCCCGTAAAAGTAACATTAACAGTCAAGGGGGAGGCATCCACCACGAGATTCAGTTTCATGATGTGATTTTCGACGATGGCTCCGCGAGCAGTTAGTTTTACCCCTGTTACACCGGGAATTTCCAAGTCTGTAAGTTCCCGGTCTTTTGCCGTGAATCCGTATACTTCTCCTCTTTTTACGAAAGAGACGGTGTCTAGTTGTATAGTCCCTAGATTGATGCCTTGGAATGAGAAGTTCTCGATTCTCAAGCGGAGTTTGTTCGGGTCTTTATCTGATGGCTTGTTCACGTACACGCGTTGAGTCATGGTTATGGGGGCTAGTCCCAGATCGATGGCCATTTCTCCTTTAAACGTTTTGTTGTAGAAACTTTCCGCACTTGCTGGTTCTCCTTCAATTTCCGTGATCGAGATGTTAATTTCCATGATCTCGTCCTCAATATTAGCGTTGGCCTGAACGGTATATCCACTGACATTGTCGGTTATGGAGCCTTTTAATTGACTGTAATAAGTGCGACTGAGAGCTTCGAACGTGACATTGGGAATTTCGAATTCGGGATAGCCGGGAACTATGTTGATTAACTTGAAAGAAGTCGTGTTGTCATCTTTTTGAATAATTTGTACAGAAGTTCCTTCCGGTGCAGAGATTCCGTCAATAGTGGCTTTTAAATTTTCTCCGGAATACTGCCCGACAATTTTGTCTATCGTGGGTGGTTCTGGATCATCATCATCTTTACAACCTGTAAAAAATGCAATACTTAAAGCTAATAACAATAGTAATTTGTTTTTCATACTTCATTGAATATTAATTAGACATCTTTTTATAATCAAGTTAGACTATCAATAAACCTTCGTTTTTTGATAGCAGGCATAAAATCGTTTTCAGGATCAATTTGAAGGAATGGAATATAGCTAGATCGCTATAAAGTAGAAAAATGTATGATCAATAAATATCAGATAATTAAATAGATATGACAGTATAAATGTTAAAATTGAATTCCTGTTGTAATATTTGATTAAATTTGCACGTTTTTTGCTAATGATAAGGCTGCATGGCTCAAAAAACGAAGGTTTATTGTGTGTGTATTTTAAGGAGAGGACGGACATATCAATGTTTAATTAATATTTAATGAAGTATGAAAAACAAGTTTTTATTGTTATTAATTTTAGGTGTCGCATTTTTTGCGAGTTGTAGTGATGATGATAAGGATCCCTTTAAAAATTATTCGGCAGATTATAGTGGAGATAAATTAGCATTAAAATTGAATGGAAAAGAATTTTCCGGAACATCGGTTTCTTTTAATTCGGAAAATAAGAAAAATGCAACACTTACATTGAATAAACTGATTCCCGGAGAGCCTGCTTTAGAAGTGAAAAATTTAATTGTTGAAGAGTTGGCAGGTGATGACTACACCTTTGCAGGAGAAAATAAGAATGATGATCGGATTGTATTGGTGGAAGGGGCTGTAAAATCAGGGGTGTTGAGTCTGAATACTAGTTTTAAGGTGATTTCTAAGGTTGTTGGAGAATGGATGTTGGCAAAACCTGAGATGGATGATAGCTATAATATGGTTTCTAGTTGTATCCATTTGGAAATTGTAACAGATGTTGATTCTATTGCTTTCCCTATATGGGGAAAATTGCCTATTAATCCAAATCCAGAAATAGAAGGAGATTTGGGATTGACAACATTGTTACAAACCTTAGGTGGTGGTATATTGCCTGGACTTTTGAAAAAAATGAATTTGAAAGAAGATGGAAATCTAATAGCTTCCTATCATCAAATAACGGGTATTCAAGATTTATTTCAGCCAGATGCAACTCCATTGGTTGATTCTGAAGAGGGGTTGGTAAGATATAATGTGAAGGATGGACAAATATATATATTGGTGGATATTGAATCTTTGTTAGGGCGGAGTACTGAAAACAATCCAACATCAATGCTTATGACAATGCTTGAAACGGGTATTCCGTTGAAGGTACAGTTGGATGGAGAGAAGATGAGAGCTTATGTTGATCGGGAAATGATGCTTCCTTTTATGAGTGTCTTAGAACTTTTGTTACCTATGATAGATGATTTGGAGTTGGATCCAACTTTTGCGGCAATGGGAATTACAAATGAAAGTTTGAAACAATTAGTGAATGATATTATAAATCTGGTAACAAAAAGTAGTAAAGTTGAGTTAGGGTTGAATTTAACTTCTTTCGTTGAAGATGAGGAAACTCAGGCATCGTTAGCCCTCCCTAAAGTTATAGAGGAAACAGTTTTTCAATTGGCAAAATAATTATATTGTTATTCTGTAATTTGAAATAGAAAATATCAACGAGCTTGCCTAGATTCTGGCGGGCTCGTTTTGTTTTGGATACGCTTTCTTTGAAATTATCTATTCTTTCCTTGTAAAAAGGAAAGTTTTTCGTGAATTTGTCCTTATGAAAAGGAAAGACGTGATAAATTAAGGTGAGTTCGATATAATAAAGCATATTTGCCCCATCCGTTAGGAAAAAGATCGTGTAAAAATGGGAATATATCGGTGTTTTTTAGTTTCTTGCACGAGATGATGTGATTATTTCGAAGAGATGGATTCCGCCGTCTTGGAAGTGCCGGAATAGGTGATGTGTCATCTTTTAACTTTGGGTTTTTATCTTTCCTGCTACCCCCTCTAACTCCCCCTTGCACGGGGGGAGGACACGCTACATTGAAACATTGGAGTGCGTTCTCGCAACGGTTTCTTCTTTCGTGTAATGTTATGTTTCTATTATTCAGAGATATAAATTTGTTTTTATATCGAACTCACGTTAAATTAGCTAAGTTGCAGTAATATTAAGTAAGTGCAAATTTTGTACTTACTGGTTGACTTTGTATTAGTAAAAATTGTACAAAGTATTTGGATAATCAAATTCCTTTTATACATTTGCAGAACGAAAAAGACAAAATATGAATAGTACATTACATCATATGCATCATCATTGCCATCACTGTATTCAGGTGAGATGATGCTGTTGTGCTGTAATTTGAAATAAAAAGTATAAACGAGCTCGCCTGGATTCAGGCGGGCTCGTTTTGTTTTTTTCGATACCATAGATGCCTTCCCGGATTCAGAGCGACGATAAAATCAGATAGAAATGGTGAAATTAAAAGTCGCGATTCAAAAATCAGGTCGATTGAACGAGGACACGCTCGAATTGTTGAAAGAGTGTGGGATTTGTATTAATAACGGGAAAGATCAGTTAATGGCACAAGCCTCTAATTTTCCGTTGGAGGTGTTGTATTTACGAAATTCGGATATTCCTCATTACGTGGAGGATGGAATTGTTGACGTGGCGATTATCGGGGAGAATACGGTGATCGAGAAAAGGGCAAATGTATTGAATTTGTTGGATTTAGGTTTTTCGGGTTGCCGGGTTTCTATTGCTATTCCTAAATCGGAGGAATTTACCGGGTTAGATTGGTTGCAGGGAAAACGGATTGCTACTTCCTATCCCAACACGTTGAATGATTTTTTAGTACAAAATAAGATTCAGGCAGAGACGCACGTGATCACGGGGTCGGTGGAGATCGCTCCCGGTATCGGATTAGCTGATGCGATTTGTGACATCGTGAGTTCCGGGAGTACACTTTTTAAGAACGGGTTGACGGAGGTCTACACGTTGTTTAAGTCTACGGCTGTTTTAGTGGCTAACCCGAAGTTGGATGAAGAGAAACTACAGTTGGTGAAACAATTGATATTCAGAATGAAGGCGGTATTGGCAGCCAAGTGTAACAAGTATATCCTGTTGAATGCTCCCGAAGAGAAATTGCAAGAGATTTGCGATATACTTCCGGGAGTGAAAAGCCCGACAATTATGCCGTTGGAAATGAAAGGATGGTTTTCTCTACATTCGGTGGTGAACGAGAATAAGTTTTGGGAGTCTATCGGGGCGTTGAAAGCGGCGGGTGCGGAAGGGATTTTGGTGGTACCCATTGAAAAGATGATAGAGTGATTTCCTGCGGCAAGTTGCAAGTTACAGGTTGACAGGTTACAGGTTTTATGAATAGATTAAATTTATGATTATGAATAAGATATTATATCCTGGAAAGGAAAAATGGATGAAAATATTGGAGCGTCCGGAGAATCGTGGAGAAGATTTGGACAAAGTGTGTAAAGCGGTGTTTGATGAAGTGAAGAGGGATGGAGACGAGGCATTGAAGAAGTACACGTGGTATTTTGATCGGGTAAAGCTAGAATGTTTCGAGGTGACGGAGAATGAGTTTCAAGAGGCAGAGAGGGAAGTGGATGCGGAGTTGAAGGAGGCAATACAAGTTGCAAAAGGGAATATCGAGGAGTTTCACAAGGTACAGATTCCCGGAAAGTGTGAATACGTGAATGAACGGGGATTCCGATGCTGGCAGGAAGGTCGGGCGATAGATCGGGTGGGATTGTATGTTCCGGGTGGGAGCGCTCCCCTGTTTTCAACCGTATTGATGTTGGCGGTTCCAGCGAAGTTGGCCGGGTGCCGGGAGGTGGTGATCTGTACACCACCGGGAAGGGATGGACGGGTGAATCCGGCTATTTTGTGGACGGCCCGGTTATGTGGAGTAACCCGTGTTTTTAAAGTGGGAGGGATTCAAGCGATTGCTGCATTGGCGTTAGGGACGAAGAGCGTGGGGCGGGTGGATAAGATTTTTGGACCGGGAAATCGTTTCGTGACGGCGGCAAAACAATGGGTCGGGCGTTATGGTGTGGCAATAGATATGCCTGCGGGACCTTCGGAGTTGATGGTGGTGGCAGATGAATCGGCACGGGCGACATTCGTGGCGGCAGATTTGTTGTCGCAAGCGGAACACGGGCCGGATAGTCAGGTGTTTCTGGTGACTTGCGATGAATCATTGATTGATCGTGTAGAAGAAGAGTTGAACAAACAATTGAATCGGATTCCTCGGAAGGCAATTGCAGAGGCGGCACTGAGAAAATCTAAATATATTGTTTTGCGTTCCCGGGAAGAGTGCGTGGAGCTGGTGAATTGCTATGCCCCGGAGCATTTGATGTTGTGCGTGAAGGATTATCTGGATTGGGTGCCGGAAATTCGGAATGCGGGTTCTGTCTTCTTGGGACACTATTCCCCGGAAAGTGCGGGAGATTATGCGTCGGGGACGAATCACACCTTACCCACGAACGGGTATGCCCGTGCGTATAGCGGGGTGAACATGGATGCCTTTATGAAAAAGATAACTTTCCAAGAGATCATGCCGGAAGGTTTGGCCTATTTGGGAAAAACGATCGAGATAATGGCGGATAACGAGAAGTTGGAGGCACACGGGAATGCGGTAAGGGTTAGGAATGTAGAATCTAAAATTTAGAATTTAGGATGAAGGAATTTGGAGATATAGTAAGGGAGAATGTAAAGGGGTTACAGGCGTATTCCTGCGCTCGTGCGGAATTCGAGGGGACGAATGTGACATTGCTGGATGCGAACGAGAACCCGTTCGCGTCGGAATATAATCGTTATCCAGATCCGTTTCAGAGGGAATTGAAGCGAGAGATCGGTAGATTGAAGGGGGTGGAGGTTTCCCGGTTGGTACTGGGAAATGGGAGTGACGAGTTGATCGATATGTTGATCCGGACGGTTTGTACGCCCCGACGGGATAATATGCTCGTTTTTTCACCGGGCTATTCGATGTACGAGGTAAGTGGACGAGTGAATGACGTGGAGGTGAGGTGTTTGGAGTTGGATGGGGAGTTCCAGCCGGAGTGGAACACGTTGTTTGATAGTGTGGATCGGTTTACGAAAATGATTTTCTTTTGTACGCCGAATAATCCGGTGGGGAACGTAATTCCTTTAGAACGTATTCGGGAAGTGGCGTCTCGTTTTGATGGAATTGTCGTGGTAGATGAGGCGTATATCGATTTTACCGATATGCCGTCGGCTGTTGTTTTGCAGGAGGATTGCCGGAATGTTGTCGTGTTGCAAACTCTGTCCAAGGCTTGGGGGCTTGCCGGGTTACGGGTAGGAATTTGTATGGCGGACCCGGAACTGGTGATTTATTTAAACAAAGTGAAACCGCCTTATAATATCGGTTCATTGACTCAACGGCGAGCTTTGGATGCTTTGCGGAATGAGGCTGATTTTTTGGAGAAGGTGGAGGCGATCAAGCGGGAAAGAAAAAGGGTTATCGGTTTCTTGCGGAATTTATCTTGGTTGGAGATTGTCTGTGATTCGGAGGCCAACTTCGTGTTGATTCGTTGTGAGCGTTTTCGGGAGTTGTATGAATATTTGGTGGAAGGTGGCGTTATTGTTCGGGTGCGGCATATTCCGCCCCGGTTGAGTTGCGGGTTACGGATAACCATCGGGACACGGGAAGAGAATGATTTGTTGATCGAGCGATTAAAGAAATTCGGTGATTTATGAAGAAGATATTATTTATAGATCGTGACGGTACGATTATACAGGAACCACAGGTTGATTACCAAGTGGATAGTATGGAGAAACTGGCCTTTGTTCCGGGGGTTATTGGAGCCTTACGGGAGATTGTTCGGGAGACGGATTATCGGTTGGTTATGGTGAGTAATCAGGATGGTTTGGGGACTGAACGGTTTCCGATGGATACTTTTTTGCCGCCACATGAATTTATGTTGAAGACGTTGGCAGGCGAGGGAATTGTTTTTGACGAGATACTGATTGATGGGAGTATGCCGGGGGATGGTTCTCCCCGGAGGAAACCGGGGATCGGTATGGTCGAAAAGTATTTGAATGAATTGTTGGATCGGGAGAACTCTTACGTGATTGGCGATCGGTTGACGGATATGCAGTTGGCGGCTAATATGGGGATTCGGGGGATATTGTTGGGAAAAGAGGAGATGGAGTGTTTACCTATTGTTTTAACCACGGATTCTTGGAGAAAGGTCGTGCGTTTTCTGAAACAGGGAAGTCGACAGGCGATGCAAGTGAGGAAAACGGCAGAAACGGCGGTTCGGATTGCGTTAGATTTGAATGGAACGGGGCAGGGCGAGGTGAAGACGGGAATTGCTTTTTTTGATCACATGCTGGAACAGATTGTCCGGCACGGGGAAATGGATTTGGTGGTTTCCGTGGAGGGGGATTTACAGGTGGATGAACATCACACGATCGAAGACACGGCTATCGTATTGGGACAATGTTTCTCGGAGGCATTAGGAGGTAAGAAAGGGATCGGACGATATGGTTTTGCTTTGCCGATGGATGAGGCGAGGGCAGAGGTGTTGCTGGATTTGGGAGGGCGGAGTTGGTTGGAGTGGAATGTCGTGTTTAACCGGGAGTACGTGGGAGATTTTCCCACGGAGATGACCAAGCATTTTTTTGCCTCGTTTTGTCAAGGGGCTAAATGTAATTTGCACGTGGCTGCGAAAGGTGAGAACACGCATCACGTGATAGAAGCTATTTTTAAAGCGTTTGCCCGTAGTTTGAGGATGGCCGTCCGACAAGAGGCCGGAGGAAGGATCCCATCGACGAAGGGGAGAATGGATTAATTTTAGATTTGGTGATTTTAGATTGAAGGGGGTGTCCCAAAAGTCATTTTATTAGAATAAACTCCTCCGTCACTTCGTGCCACCTCCTCTATAAACAGAGGAGGTGCTGGTGACTCATCCCGAAGACAGGGAGTATTTTAACTCTCCCTCTGTTTATAGAGGGAGTACCCCGAAGGGGGGAG
>OGOU01001420.1_pt1 | contig 18767 bp, 17 predicted proteins | sample 1552721 | NCBI WGS metagenome assembly OGOU01 (sample SAMEA2580176, study PRJEB22360) | human gut metagenome | biome: human gut; feature: human-associated habitat; material: faeces | place: Denmark | collected 2008/2010
GACAAGAACGAACAGGGAAATGGGGAACCGTTCCCCACCCCAGCCCCCTCTCGCAAACGATACTCAATCGTTTGCTCGGCAGAGTCCGAGTTGGGGGAGGGAGGATTGGGTGAAAAACTCGCCTGTGCGGGCAGTATGGGGGCTAAGGAGGGATTTTGGGCGGTGGAAAAACGGCAGAAATGTAAATAATTCCGTAAAACTATTCCATTCTAAGAAAAAAGAGTGTAAAATGTTTTTTACAGGAGATTATAGTGTGGATTTGAACGCTCAACAATTGTATCTAGATGTTCCTCCCACAAAACTGAGAAACAGGGATGAAAAGTTTAGGGAGGCGAAAACAGGGCCGTTTTGGATTTGGCTCGCAGATAGATTTTTCTACGGAATGCTGGAAAATCGCTTCTATTCGATGATGATAAAAAACAAATCGAACTACGATAAACGCAATCCCGAATTCTCCAACATCCTCTACGCCCCCCACGACAACTGGTGGGACGGAATCGTCGGCTATAACCTCTGCCGCCGCGTTTTTCGCACCGAAATCCGCATGATGATTGAAGAACTGAACAGATTCCCGATTCTTGCGAAAGCAGGGGCTTTTGCCGTGAATAAAAAATCCCCGCAGGCCTCCATGAAAGCCCTGAAATACGCCGTTGACCAGCTAAAAGACAAAAAACGCTCGCTCTGGATTTTCCCGCAGGGCATTATCCGCCCGCCAATGTACCGCCCGATTGAATTTCAGACCGGCATGGCTTATATTGCGGAAAAAGTCGTCAAAGAAACCGGCGGTGTGAACCTTATCCCGATTTCGACAAATTTTATGTTCCTGCGTGAAGACCGACCCGAGGTTCTTGTGGAAATCGGCGAACCTATTGTGCTCACTGACCCCTCAATCCCCAGAAAAGACCTGAATCACCAGCTCGAAACGAATTTTGAAGCGCTTTGCGACAGGCAGCTTGAGGATATCAGAAAAGGCGATGTCGAGGGCTATGAATATGTCTTTAAACAAAAACTGAAATGGTACAGAAAGCTCGAAAAACGCCTCAAACGCGTTAAAATCACACAATCAGGCGTGTAAAACAAAATTTTCTATGATTTCGTGCCCGAATTCGGTCAAAATCGCCTCCGGATGGAACTGAACGCCGTAGAGCGGAAATTTTTCGTGCTCAATCGCCATCACAACCCCGTTTTCGGTTTCTGCAGTGATTTTAAGGGGCGGTTTCAGGGTGTTTTTTGCGGCAATCAAAGAATGGTACCGCGTTGCGCTGAAACCGTCCGGAATTCCGGCGAAAAGCGGCGATTTTGCTTTGAAAAATATTTTTGAAACCTTTCCATGGAACGGATTTTCGTCTTTTACGATTTTTCCCCCGAAAACCTGCGCTATGCACTGCATTCCAAGGCAAATGCCCAGAATTTTCTTTGTTTTGTAATATTTTTCTATCAAAGGAACGCAAACCCCCGCATTGTCAGGGTTTGAGGGCCCGGGCGAAAGGATTATTGAGGAAAAATCCAGTTTTTCGATTTCTTTTAAATCCATTTCGTCATTTTTTATCACAATCGGCTCAACCCCCGCCATTCGCAGGTATTGAACGATATTCCACGTGAAAGAATCGTAATTGTCAATCAAAAGCATACTTTCACCATCCCCCGAACCGAATTTACGCAAAAAATCGCGTCAGCGCTTTCTAAATCAGACATTTTCAGGATTTTTTCTTTGCATTTTCCGCTTTTTAAAAGCTCCTGCCTGAAAATTCCGTTCAACAGCCCGCATTCCACGGGCGGCGTGAAGAATTCCCCGCCTTTTTCAATAACAATATTTGAGCGCGCGCCCTCTGTCAGCTCGCCATTTTCGTTGAAGAAAATTTCATCGTAAATTTCTCCGTTTTTGATTTTTTCAAACGCAGCCTCAAAATGCGGGCGGTAGGTTGTTTTGTGCCTCAAAAGCGGTTCTTTTGAGCACACTTTTTCGCCGGAAACTGCGATTTTGAAACTTTTTGGCGCGTCAAATTCCCTGAAAGAAACCTCAAACCGCCCTTCTTTCCCCAATAAAACCCTCATTATCGGTGCTCGCCCGCCGCCGAAACCGCGAAAATCCACTTTTGAACCCAAAATTTCGCCTCCCTCGCCCCTTAGGGAGAGGGTCGGGGTGAGGGGGTCAACAACTGCGTTCCCAGAACGCAAAACCCCAAAAATCTCGCCCGCCGCCGCCTCATCAAACGCAAATCCAAGCGCCTGCGCACCCTTTTTCATCCTAAAAAAATGCTCCCGCCCGAAAACCGGCTCCCCGTCTTCAATTTTGACGGTTTCAATGAGCTTTAGTCCGGCATGGTTTGCGGTCAAAAACTTCGATTTAACAATTGTTTCCTCCCATTCGTCTTTTGGCGTGGAATCCCATACTATTGCGCCTCCGACGCGGTATTTGAACGCGGTTTCGCCATTTTTTCGCTGAAGAATGCGAATCGGCACGCTGAAAACCGTTTTTTCCGGCGAAATAACCCCGATAGCGCCGCAATATACATCTCTTTTGCCTTTTTCGACTTTTTCGATTATCTCCATTGTGCTGATTTTCGGCGCGCCCGTTATTGAGCCGCAGGGGAAAATCGCATTGAAAATTTCGTACAAAGTTGTGCCATTTTTCACTTCTGCCTCGATTTGCGAGGTCATCTGGTGAAGGGTTTTGTGGGTTTCTATTTCAAACAGCTTTGTGACTTCGACAGTGCCGGTTTTTGCAATCCTGCCGAGGTCATTTCTCAAAAGGTCAACTATCATTACGTTTTCGGCGCGGTTTTTAATGTCGTTTTTGAGAAAAATTTTGTTTTCTTCGTCTTTTTCGGGGTCATCAGAGCGTTTTACCGTGCCTTTCATCGGTTTTGTTAGAATTCTGCCATTTTCCAGCTCAAAAAACAGCTCCGGCGAAAACGAGAGAATTTCCTCGTAATTATTCCGGATAAAAGCGTTGTAGGGCGTTTTTTGTTCTCTTAAAAGGCTTAAAAACAGATTATAAGAATCCCCGAAAAACTCCGCTTCATGGTCGTATGTATAATTCACCTCGTAAGTGTTTCCCTGCGCGATTTCGTCCTTGATTTTTGTAATCGCTCCAGAGAATTCTTCATAAGTTATTGACGGTGCCGGGAAAATGTATTCCTGCAGGGCTTGCGGCGGTTGAAAATTCTGTTTTTCTGCCTGATTTTCGCTTTCGCTCTGCGCCGGTTCCGGATTTTGCTGCTTTTTGAGGGAATTCCCAAACCCGCTGCAAACAGTTCCCTCAATTTTTCCCTCTTTTCCGCAGGTGTTCGGGATTTTTGCTTCGCAGTGACTATGGGGGAGGCTTCTGTAAACGGGAGTTTGTGCCATATCCTGTGAAATGCCGGAGGAATCGGAACGGAGAAGCAAAAATCCCGAACACCCCCCATCATCAAGCCCATCAACCTCAAAAACCTCAAAATACAAAAGCGGCATGCCCGAAATCACAGGACGCCCCAGAAAAACGTCTTTTGCCTCATATCTGACGTATCCGGCGAGAATATGCGTTTTTCTAAGCGTTTCAATCTCCTCAAACGCCTTTTTAAACTCCTCATTGTTGAACGCAGTGATAGTTTTTACCGGATTTTTAAGCTCTTTGTTGAAAATAATCATACCGGATTATTTTACCACGTTTGCTGCTCAAGGTCTCATAAACGGGCCGCGCAACGGAGGTTTTAATGCGGAGGTGTCGATATTTATCACGCCTGAAGATTCGTCATTAAGGGTTTTTGCGGCTTCTTCGGGATAATAATCGTAGCGGACGTTCATTTTGCCTGAATTTATGAACTCAATCACCCTGTCAAAATATTTTTGCATGTTTTCGGCGAGTTTTGTTTTCTTTTCTATCATTTCATCGTACGGAAGCTGCCCTCGCAGGCGGTTGCAGCGCTGGTGGAGGATGATAAAGTTCTTCGGAAAGCTCTCGCCCCTCGGAGGTTTTTCAACATCGGGCATTTTTTTGTCAAAAATTATGTGATTGGGGCGGATATGCTCGTTTGTCGCACAAAACGGCTGCAAAATATTCTGGATTGTTTCGTTAGAGTTGCGCTGTGCGTATTTGACCATAAAAGCGCTTACATCGTTTTTCGAGTAGGGTAAATTGTTTATTTTTTTCAAAATTTCCGTATAATCTTTAAGTTCCTCATGCTGCACACTAATGTTGTTGAACTTTTGTATTATTTTTCCGCGCCTGTGCTGGAGCTGCCTGTTTTCGTTATGTATCATTTTTCTTGAATATTTGAGCGTTTTTCTGATTTGGTTGCGGGTTATTTCAGAAAATTTGGGGATTTCTTTTTCAATCTCTTTTAGAATTAAATTTTGTTTATGCTCAAGATTTTCAAGGTAAAACGTGTAAATCTTTTCATTATTGAGGATTTCTTTGATTGTGTGTTCGGGGAACATTTGTGAATATTTTTTTAAAAGCAGATAAACACGTTTTTCATGTCCTTGAATCCTTTTTTCGTAAGGTTCAAGAATTTTAAAAACCTCTTTGGACGGGATATCCGCATTGTTGCGGTCAAAACGGGTGTAGATTTGATTCGGAATCACGAGTTTTCCGCAGATTGCACAGGGCAAATCCGGAATATCGCGCAAATCGTTGATTAGGGGCTCGGATTTTTTGAACACATCAATTTTGTCATTTACGGTGCCCGCAAATGACGTTTTCTTTCCGGTAGAAAGAAAAATCGGTGTTGCGTATATGGGATTAATTCTCATAACAATTATTCAAAAACCCGTGATGGAAAAATTTGCTATTTTTAAAAATTTTTTTAAACTATTTCCACAATTTCATCAAGATTAATCTCAAGACATTCAAGCTTTTCGCAGGTTGTCTGGCGTTTGTCCCACAGGCATGGACGGCAGTGGCAGTTGTTTTTTATTGCCACACAAAGCTCGTTTTGCGGGAGCAATTTTTTTTCATCAGTCGGCCCGAAAAGCCCCAGTGTCCTTGTTCCCACGCCTACACCGATATGCATCGGCGCAGAATCCGAACAAATCAGAACTTCGGACTTTTTAGCGAGTTTTGCAAAGTCCATGATGTTTTTTGTCGTGCCGTAAAGGTTTTTGAAGTTCGGATTTTTCGTGTCAACGAGCTCAAGAACCCGTTTTATGCACTCTTCGTCGTCAGGGCCCCCGATGAGCGACACATTTTTGCCTTTTTCAAGCAGTTTTTTAATCAATTCCGCCCAGATTTCAGGTGTCCATGTCTTTATAATGTGCTTTACTACGCTTATTTTGCTCACACCGGGGTGAACAAGCACGGAATTCGGCTCTTTTTCGCATTCGGGCACATCGATTTGCGGATATTCCGTAACAATCTGTGTAACCGGCGTAACAAGCTCATGGTACATTGCGCTTGCGTAGCGGTTTTTCTTGAGCGGAACGGCTTTTGTTAAGAAAACCCGGCTCAAAACCCCGCTGTCATAGCCATAACGGTATGTTATGCCCGTCAAAAACAACAAAATCGGTATCATCGGGTTTGCGCCCGACGAAAAAACCATGTCGAATTTGCCCAATCTTGCTTTTAAAACGAATTTCAGCAGCTCAAAATACCTGTTGTTGCCTTTTATATCAACGCAGATTACATCGTCAATGAGGTTTGTGAGGTTTTTGACGGATTTGCTGCGGGGTTCGAGCGCAAGTGTGATTTTTGCGTCGGGATATTCTTTTTTCAGGCTCGATAAGGCAGGCAGGAAAAGGATTTCGTCCCCTATTCCGCCAAAATTTAATGCTAAAATCTTTTTCGGCTTAATCATTTATTACTTCCGCATTATAAAAACTCACCATTTTGGGAATTTGCCCGAAAAAAGTAATATCGCAGCATTTTTGAACCCTTTGTGACTTTTTTCAACAAAACTTAGAAAGGTTTTGTCTGGTTGAGTTTGTTTCTTAATTCTCTAAATCTTGCGATGTCTTCCTGAGCTTTTGAGGACTCTTTGAAAACAACCTGTGAAGACGGGTGAACCATCAGCACGTAATCCATGTGAATTTCAAGGAAATTGTATCTTCTGGGCGGCTGATTTGAGTTGCGCGGATAAATCTCCACATTTGTGACCGCCAAAAATCTTCTTTCCTTGTCGTTTAAAAGGTCAGTGAGTTCACGATTTGTGTTTGTGTATTTAGATACGTGAACAGTGCCCTTTATGTCATGGTCGACGGTTAAAATCATTACTTCTATGGGTATTGTATCTACGTGTTTTGCCATTGGTCACCTTCTTATATGGAAATTATATTATATTTTTTTGTCAACTGCAATCAGTTATCTACTTGAGCCCTTTGATTCTATCTTCGGGGTCGGAAATTGAGGTTATACGAAGCCCGAAATTGTCTTCAATAACAACAACTTCGCCGTTTGCAATGTGTTTTCCGTTTGCGTAAAGCTCTACTGATTCACCTGCAACCTTGTCCAGCTCTACGATTGAGCCTCTTGTGAGTTCAAGCACTTTTTTTACGGGCAGCTGACATCTCCCGAGCTCAACTGTCAGCTGGAGTTTTATATCCATCAAAAGTTCAAGGTTTTTGTTCGTATCCGTGTTCGTCGGCGTATAGCTGTCGAATTGCGTAAATTCAACAGGACGAACGGTTACCGGGTCGTTAATATCACGTTCTTCAATTTTAACTTCGCCGTTTTCGGGTTCGGAATATTTTACAGCAGCTTCTTCTGCCGGTTCTGCGGCCGTATTTTCAGAAATTTCGGCGTCAGAAACCGGAGTTTCTTCATTCAGATTGTCATTTTGCATGTTTTCGTCTTGCATTGTGCGCCCTTTCTAAAAATAATGCCTCAGTGTGTTCGTATAGTCGTCATATCTGTCCGTAACCTTTACACAGAGCCTGTTTCGGATTTTTCCGGGCCTGCCGTAGAACTTTTTCTCGCCGTTTACCGTAACAATCAGGTCGTCTGTGCATAGATTATCCAATTTTATAACATCTCCCTCTTTCAGGGCAAGAATCTCGTCAAATGTAACCTCAGTTTCTCCAAAAATCACGCTGACATCAATAAATGACGTGTTTAATTTTTCAATCATCTTTTTGCGTTCTTCAGAGGTCGCAATCAAGCCTTTTGCCTGGAAAATATGCTGCGTGGTAAGCTGGTCAAGGATGTTTTCCAGAACCGGATAAGGGTAGCAAAGGCTGACAAGCCCGTAATGCTGGCGTGCAATGTGCATTTCAAACGTTACAAGCGCAACAATTTCACCTGTGGAGGCAATTTGGATGTTAGTATTTCCCGTATCAAGCCCGATTAGGTTTGCATTGACCGGAATTACATGCGACCAGGCGGTTCCGAGCGTCTGGATATTGCGCTCAATCATTTTTTTGACCAGAGATTCTTCAATATCCGTCAATTCGCGGGTATTTTGCTCGATTGCGCCGACGCCGCCGAGCATTCTGTCAACAATGCTCGATAAAACCTCGTAGCTGATTCCGATTAAAATCTGCCCGGGCAAAGGATTCAGCTCAAATATCCCGAGCGAAATCGGGTTGGGAATTGAGCGCATAAATTCGTCATAAGTAAGCTGGTCAACAGAAACAACGTCAACATCAATCTGCATACGCAAATATGTGGTCAAAACCATTGAAAGCTGGCGCGAAAACTCGCGGTGAATGTCCTGCAAACCCCTTAAATGGTCTTTTGAAAACTTATCCGGACGGCGGAAATTGTACAGTTTGTAACCGCGTTTTCTTTCCTCGGTTCCTTCCGTGTCTTCGATGTCGAATTCGTCGGAATCAAGGTCAATAACGTAGCTCTGTTCATCGTTTTCGTCAAAAACAGCCTGTTCGTTCTCTTCAATTTTCGGATTTTTATCTGAATCCAACTTTATTCCCTCTGTTTTCCGGTTTTTCGCCTCCGGCTACTGCATAATAAACTCGCCGAAACTTACTCTTATTACTTCTCTTTCTCCGTCAAAAATATTGTTTACGGATTCGGTAATCTGTTGTTTTGCAAGCTCTTTACCCTGAACTTTTGCGAGTTCTTCAGAAGTTTTGCTTGTCATAACAGTGATGATTGCGTCCCTGATGGCCGGTCTGTACTGCTCCATTTCAGCAACAACGGGATTTTTCACCTCCGCACCGTGGCCGCCTGATTGCGGAGCGGCAATTTCGCCTTCAGGTGTGCTAACTTCAATAGCAACGCTGATTTTCAGGTATCTTCTCGGCGCTACATCGGCAAGGTTCATTGTAAATTCACCCAAATCAAGGATAATGCCTTTTTCCGGTACATCGATTGTGTCTTCGGCATTTTCGCCGTCAGTAACAGCTTTTAGCTGCGCAGTTAAAAGTTTTGACTGCAAAAAGTAGTTTGCGCCGATAAAAATTGCACAAACAAGCGATGTGATGACGATATTAATAAGAATAGGGCCAAAATCGTTCTTCTTTTTTGTATTTTCTGGTGCCATTTCGTCTTTTCTTGCTGCCGGTTTTGTCATATCAATCTCCAACTTTTCAATTATTTTACAGAGCTCATTATAACTATGTCAACTCTGCGGTTTTTTGCTCGTCCTGCCGGATTATCGTTTTTGTCAACCGGCATATATTCTCCGTATCCGACCGCGGAAAGCCTGCCGGGCGGGAATTTTTTCGTTTGTGTAAGGTACGAAATTATATTTGTGGCTCTGGCTGTCGAGAGCTCCCAGTTTGACGGGTATTTCTCGTTTTTTATAGGCATTGAGTCTGTGTGCCCCTCTATAACAACCGGATTTGTGAAAGCTTCAAGCGAAAGGGCGATTTTGTCCAATTCAGCCTTTGCTTCCGATTTTATTATAGCAGAACCCGGGTCAAAAAGCATTGTATCATTCAGACGAATTACGACTCCGCGCTTTTCTTTGAGTATTTTCACAGAATTGTCCGAAATCGCCCCTGCTTTGAGCGTTTTTATGATTTCTTCCTGCTCGAGCACTTCAGGATTGGCGATTTGCTCCTGCGTTTCGGGTAATTGCTGCTCAATTGCGGGTTTTGAAGCAAAAACGCCTTTTAGCGAATCATTCACGTTTTTAACTTCGTTTTTGCCCATCGAATGCGCCGCATAAAGCACCATAAACAGCGCAAGAAGCATTGTCACAAAATCTGCGTACGAAATCACCCAGCGGTTTATGTAATCGTTAGAATTCGTGTAATAATCTCTGTTCATCGAATCCCTCCGTAGCTTTCCTCAAGCGGGTGGCTTTTATTGTGGTAATTCAAATATGCAAGCAGCTTTTCTTCAATAACGATAGGCGTTTCGCCCATCTGAATCGAAACGATTCCCTGCAAAATAACCTCTTTTAAAAGCATTTTTTCTCTCAAATTCATTTTCAGCTTACCGGCAATGGGCAAAAACAGGAAATTTGCAAACCCGACGCCGTAAAGTGTTGAAACAAATGCCGTCGCAATCCCGTGCGCAAGCACATCGGGCTCTTGAATATAGCTCATAATCTGGATTAGCCCCATAACAGCACCCACAATCCCGAAAGTCGGCGCATATCCGCCAAAAGCCTCAAAAACGCGGGAATTTATCAGTTCTTCTTCTTCGTTATATGAAAGTTCGGCATTCAAGATGTCATAAATCATCTGCGGATTGTTATAATCCGTGGAAAGCTGGATTCCGCGGCGCAAGAAAGGATCCTGAATATTTTCAACCAGCTCGTTCAGCGAAAAAAGCCCGTTTTTCTTTGCATATCTTGCAAGGTAGATTATTTCGTCAATAACGCGAATTGGCGCCTGTTTTGGGGTGAAAAAAACCTCTTTTGCGGATTTTATGGCGTTTGAGAGGGTGCGCGGGCTAAAATTCAGAAGCGAAGCACAAAATGTGCCCCCCAGAACAATTAAAATCGCTGACGGCTGAAATAACGACACGATAGAGGCTGCCTCTGACTTTTGTGTCATAAGAACTATCAATAACGCAATAATGATGGCTGCAACAGCAGAAATATTCACTTTATCCCTCTATTATCCCCAATATATTTAATAATATCATTCCATATTTTCGGGTTTGTGAATATACATCATTTAATGTATTTTTCCCGAGCATAAGCCCTCCCCGGCTTGGGGAGGGTTGGGTGGGGAGCGGATTATCAGGCACTTCCTCCTGCAACGGAAAACTAAAAAAGCGGGATAAAATTACCCCGCTTTTAAATTAGTTACATCCTGTTTCACAGTCATCCGCGCAATTGCAGTCACACCAGCCGGTTTTCTTTTCTTTGTGTTCCTTTTTCATTTTTTTGCAGATTTTTTTGTAATCCTTTTTCTGACAATCATTCAAAATGCACATAAAAGCGTCTTTGTGGGCTCTTTCTTTGGCTTTGATTTGTTTTTTCAAATCACGCACTTTTTCTTTCTGGCATTTGATGTCACTTTTGCAGGCGTTGTTGCATTCCATTTGTTCAAGTTTGCATTTTTCCTGACAGTGGCAAATTTTTAACGGGTAAATTTCGTCAAAGAATTTTTCATCAATGCAGGTTGCCTGCTTAATCTGGCTTTCGACGAGGCAAATTTCTTTGTAAATGCAGCAGCGTCTTTCCATGAACGCTTTTTTGGCTTCGCACGGGTCATTGTCAGTGCACTGGCATGGCGTCGGGCAGTTTTGGGCGCAGGGTGCATTTGCAGGACAGCCGCAGCCTACCGGAACCATATTTTCTGCCGGTGCGGCAAAAACGGCGCTGCTTGCACAGATTAATGCACCGAGAATTGCGATTGCGATTTTCTTCATTTTGAACTCTCCTTTTTTCATTCTTTGAATATTTTAGGGATTTAAAGGTTTTCATGAAACCACAACCGGATAGTCTGACGGGGCTATTTTAGATTTTTGCGCAGGCGACGGTTAAGCTGGATTTTCCCTCCCCAGCTCGGGGAGGGAGCCCGCAGGGCGGGTGGGGAGCGACAAAGGCTGATTATTATTTTTAATCGTCCCTCCCCCATTTTTCTAATGTTCGCAAAGCTCACATTGAAAAATTACCCTCTTCCGCCGGGAGAGGGCCGGGGAGAGGAGGTAACCGCCGCGGCCGTAAAAAGTGACATTCCCACCCTGCTTAATTTAAGACAAATCTATAAATTCAGGATTGGTTTTTTTAATTAAATTGATTTTCCAATCTCTATGCCAGCGTTTTAACTGTTTTTCACGTTTTATAGCGTCTTCAATGGATTCTGTTGTTTCAACATAGACAAGTTTGTTAAGATTGTAGTTGTTTGAGAACCCATCGAGCAGTTTATTTTTATGCTCGTACATACGTCTTTTTATATCATTCGTGACGCCGATGTAAAACGTGGTTTCGTTGTAATTTGTAAGGATATAGACGTAGTATTGTTTGTTCATTTTGTGATTATACATCACATTGGTTAGCTGCTGAAACAAGTTCAGCATGACAAAATAAAATGTCACCTTGAACTTGTTTCAGGGTCTATCCGGTTGTGTCTGTAATCATGAATCTCCGCAAACAAAAAAAGAGGCCTGAATTTCAGACCTCTTTTCTAATTTTCCGTCAAATTTCAACGAACTATTTACCGCAAGAGCAGCATTCTGTACCGCATCCGAAGTATTCTTTAACTTCGTCAACGCGAACTTTGATACGTCCGTCAACCGCAATGCCCTCACCTGTTTTTTCAGAAATGAGAAGCGGGTTGATGTCGAGTTCGTCGATAAATTTGAAATCGTTGACCATCTGTGACAATCTCAGAAGAGTTTCCTGAATTTGTGCGATGTCAGCGGGTTTTGTGCCTCTTGCGCCTTTCAAAAGCTCGTATGCTTTAACTGATTTAATCATTTCATCAGCGTCAACATCTGTCAAAGGAGCGATTCTGAAAGTTACGTCTTTCATTGTTTCAATGAATACGCCGCCAAGACCGAACATCATCATCGGGCCGTATTGCGGATCTGTTGCAACGCCGCAAACCATTTCGCGGTTGCCTTTGACCATTTCCTGAATGATTACGCCCTCAAGACCGTCAATCAAGCCTTTTTCAGTCAATTTTGCAATCAAATCGCGATATTCTTCGCGAAGTTGTTCTTCTGACTGAATGTTTACTCTTACGCCGCCCACATCGGTTTTGTGAGAAGTTGTTTTTGAAGTCATTTTCATAACAACAGGGTAGCCGATGGAGTTTCCGAGCTGCGCAACTTCTTCTTCGTTTGTTGCAAGTCCGTATTTGCAAGCTCTTATGCCGTAAGCGTCCAGAACATCGATTGATTCAAGCGTTGTGAGCTGTGCACGACCTTCTGCAACAGCCCCTTTGATGATTTTTTCAGCTTTTGCTTTGTCAACATCGTAAACAGGGCGTTTTCCTTCGGGTCTTTCCATCCATAATCTTTGCTGATTAAGTCTTTGAAGCCCGTCAACAGCTTCTTCTGCGTACATGAAGAACGGCATGTTGACATCCATGTTGGAAAGTTTTGTGAAGAACTCGCTCTTTGTCATGAATACGCCGATAAGCGGTTTTTCAGGGTGTTTAGCCTTGATTTCCATCATTGCCTGCGCAACGTCAATGTCTTTCAATCCGAGGAACGGAAGATAGATTGCAACAATCATATCAACGTTTTCATCAGCCATAACGGTTTCGATTGTTTGTTTGTAGTGTTCAATAGGTGCAGAAGCAATCATATCAATCGGGTTTTTAACGCTTGCAGCTGCGGGCAGGAAGCTTCTGAGTTTTTCTTTTGTTTCGTCAGAAATTTTAGCCATTTGCATGCCGTATTCGCAAACAGCGTCGGTCGCCATGATACCGGGGCCGCCGGAGTTTGTGATAATTGCTACTCTATCGCCTTTCGGGATAGCAGATGTAGCGAAAACTTTAGCTGTTGCAAAGAGGTTTTTCAAAGAATATTCTCTGATTACGCCAGATTGCATTAAAAGTGCGTTGGCTGCTTTGTCAGCACCTGCAAGTGAGCCCGTGTGTGAGGAAGCTGCTGACGCACCTGCTGCAGAACGGCCTGCTTTCAGCGCAAGAATCGGTTTTTTCTTTGTGATTCTTGAAGCTAATTTTCTAAAGTTTGCAGGGTTCTGGATGGATTCCATGTAAAGCAGGATTTGTTCAACATCATCTTCGTTTTCCCAGTATTCCATAGCTGTTTCAGCGTTGATGTCAGCCTGGTTTCCGATAGAAATGAACTGTGCAAAACCGAGGTTAAGGTCTTTCAAAATGTTCAAAATACCGCCGCCCAGAGCGCCTGATTGTGAAACAAAACCGATATTTCCGCGTTCGGGAAGCGATTCAGCAAAGCAGCCGTCCATTCTGATGTCGGGAGCTGTGTTTACAACGCCTAAGCAGTTCGGGCCTACGCATCTCATGCCGTATTCTTTGAGTTTTGCAACGAGTTCTTTTTCAGCGGCAGCGCCTTCTGCGCCGGATTCTTTGAAGCCTGCGGAGATAATGCAGATTCCTTTAATGCCTTTTTCGTGGCAGTCGTCGATTGCTTGAAGAACGAATTTTTGAGCAATAACGATGATTGCCAGATCAACGTTTCCGGGGATTTCTTTTACGTTTGTATAAGCTTTGAAACCTTCGATTTCGCCGCCTTTAGGGTTTACAGGGTAAATATCGCCTGTGAACTTGTATTCTTTTAATCTTTTCATGATGTCAGAACCGATGGTATGGTCCTTTGTTGACGCACCTACGACCGCAATGGCTTTCGGGCGCATGATTTTGTCCAATTGTTCTTTTAGCATTTTTTCACCTTTCTTAAATTATAAAAATTCACGATATGCGCAAATTAGTCACGATTTCTACTAAAACCATCACTAATTATTATCGTACGAAAAAAATTTTTGTACAAATTTATAAAAAGATTGCTTCAAAAGTGCAATTTCTACTTTCTCGCCCCTACTTATTTACCTTAATTATACTCCCTCCCCAGACGGGGGGAGGGCTGGGGAGAGGGGGCAACCGCTTGCGGCCGCAAAAACTGAATAATTTTTCCTAAAAATCATGATTTCGGGGCTTTTTATGTAAATAACCACAGTTTAGTTTTCCGCTTTATGCCGGTGGGAACCGCGTTGCTATTCCCACCCTACGACTCTGAATTATTCCCCTCTCCGATGGGAGAGGGTGCCCGCAGGGCGGGTGAGGGCTTACCCGTAGGGAAAATCCAGGTAGGGCCGGGGTGGGGAGCGATTTTTGTAATTGCCGGGTTTTTTACGTGAACAACCGCAGTTTAGCGTCCCGCTTTATGCCGGTGGGACCGCTTTGCTATTCCCACCCTACGACTACGCCTAGCATTCAGCCAGAGCCGCGATTTTTTCGGCTTTTGCAAACAACGAATCAGCTTTTGAAGTATTGCCGAGTTTTATCATTATAAAAGCGGCTTTTTCGTAATTTTTTGCGACTTTTGCGGGTGATTGCGCCTGTTCGTAGAATCTTGCCGATTCCTTGTAATCATTGAGCGCGCTGACGTTTTCTTCAAGCATTTTCAGCGTGTCGCCTGATTTTGAGTAGATTGCTCCGAGGGTTTTGTTGTCTTTTGTTTCGGCCGCAATGTTTTTTGCCACGCTCATGTAGGTTATGGCGTTGTTTTTGTCGTATCTTTCGGCGTACATTTGCGCAATGTCCGTGAGCGCCTTTGATTGGGCGTTGAAGTTCTCGGTTTCGCCCGCACAGGAGATTGCAGCGTAATAATGGTTCATTGCGGGCTCAAAATAAACCGCGTCGTTATAAATTTGCGCCATGGAATAATACGCACGGGCTTTTAAGTTGTTATCGGCTGTGTTTTCAAGGGTTTGATTGTAATATTTAAGTGCTTCTTCGAGGTTGTCGGCTTTGTCATAAATCTGTCCGATTTCATAGCAAACCATGCTGGCTGCCTGACGGTCGTTAAGGTCGTTTGCCTGAGAAAGCGCCACGCCGAACGCCGCAAGCGCCTTTTCAGAATCGTTTATTGCAGCATATTTTTTGCCCTGAATAAAGGATTTTTTCAATTCGGGGTCTTGAGGGATGTAAACTTTTGATTCTTTAATCGGAGATGTTGCAGCAGCGCTGTTTTCCAAAGCTGCGGGGGCGGTTTCGGTTTGTGCGGGGGGAGTTTGCGGGGTTTCGGCTTTTGTTTGTTCAGCTTTGTTTTTTTCCGCAATAGCAAGGGCTTTTGAGTTGTCTTTTCCGGGAAGTTTTACCAGAAAATCGGGATTAATGCTGTTCGGGTCTGATTTGTAATCAACCTGCTGCAAAAATAACGCGTCAATCCAGTTGTTTACGACATTTGATTCTTTATTGAGCGTTTTTGAGATGAAATCGTCGAGGATTGTCGAGGCGTTTTTCAGGTTTGTTTGAATAATTTTTTTGTTCGGTGAGCCCTCGAGTGATTCTTTTTCGGCAAGAGAAAGATAGCTTTCAACTTTTTCGAGGACATCATCGGGCGTGCCTATTGCTTTTTCGGTCGCTCTGAAATCGGTGATAATTTGCGCAATATTCACCTTATTTTTTGAATAATCTATCTGAGATTTTTGGCCGTTGGGGTACTCCTGGCGTTTGTAAGTATCTTTATTTTCTTTGCTCGACTGATAAATATCACGATTTTCCCTGTGCAGAGCAGCATTTTGGGAGGTTTCCTCGCCTGAGGCGCCAACCTGCTTTTTGTTCTGCGGAGGAACGTATGGTTTGATATTTACCGGATAAATCGAGTTATACATCAACTTCCTCTAAGTCTTTTACAATCTGCCCTTAATTTTATTGTCGGTATAATTTCATGGTTTTTGAATTTTCACACCTAAAATCATACTTTTGTATTAGACTTGTCTGCTTTCAGAGTTATTTTAATGATTTTTCCCCTAAAGTCATGTTTCCATGCCTTATTTTTACTTAAATAAAATGTTAAAAATTCATAACAATGTATGATTTTATAAAACTAAAGTATGTGTAGAATAATCCTATACTCCTTAGAAGACGACGATACGCATATCCCTAATCTAACAGCTACGAACCCCTAAGTCCGTAGCTTTTTTTTATATTGGGCGGGAGTCGGGTGCGGTTACGTCACGATTGATGTGTTTGCTTAGGGGCACAGCCCCGTCACACGATGGTTGGTCTTGTAGTGGGGGCAACCGGCATGATATTGGTTGAAACTAATTCTATAGCTTTTGCCCTGCAATTACGGAAAGACGAAAGTACTCCGTTAATTCAAAATTTATGCTAAAATGTCCCTAACAAAACAAGAGGAGATTTATGAAAAATTTAAAACTAAACCTGATTATAGCGCTAATGAGCATGGTCATTGCATGCGGCAGTGCATTTGCGGCACAAAAAACAGCACCGGAGCCGGAATTTATACCGACAATTGATATCCAGCTTCCTGCTCCGCAAACCGAAGGCGGCATGCCGCTTATGGACGCCTTAAAAAACCGGAAAACAGTCCGGACTTTTACATCACAGGAGCTTGATGAACAAACTCTCTCAAATCTCCTCTGGGCGGCTAACGGAATCAACCGCGAAGACGGAAAACACACAGCGCCCAGCGCAATGAATCTTCAAGAGGTCGTGATTTACGCGATAATGCCAAAAGGCGTGTATTATTATTACCCGAAAGGGCACTTTTTAAAGCGTGTTATGAAAGAAGACCTGCGCCCGCTCGTCGGAAATGCGCCTTTGACGCTGCTTTACGCTGCGAATCTTGCCCAGCAGACAAAAATTAACGCGGCCTGTGATATCGGGTTTATCGGGCAGAATGTTTATCTTTTTGCTGCTGCAAACGGGCTCGCAACTGTATTCAAAGGAAGCCTTAACACAGCTGCAATCGACCAGAAACTCGAACTGCGCCTCGGGCAGGAGGTTATGTACGGCCAATCAATAGGTTATCCGTCAAACAAAAGAAAATAATCCGTTATAATAGTTTTTCAAAGCAAAGGAGAGGATAGTTTTATTTTTTGACCTATTCCAGCGGAGCGAATCGAGGCAAAAAATAAAACTATCCTCTCCTTTGCGCTAATGTATCAATAATACCTCCTTGAGGCTTTAACATTGCCGTTTTTATCATAACCCGTGTCCCCGACCCAGTGCGTGGTGAGGTTTTTGGACTTGTCGAAGATATATTGTTCATATTTTGAGATGTAATATGCACTTCCGATGAGATTTCCGTTGAGGTCATAAGTTGCGACGTTGTGCGGGTATTCAAGCCTGCTTTTTTTGTCCGTGTAGTCGAGTTTTCCGTCTTTTGTGTAATAAAAAGCCCGATAAGGGTCATTTTTGTAACGTACACCGTAAATCCCCGTTGAAAATTTGCACAGCTCCCTGTCTTTGAGGTCAATTTGCCCGTTCAAAATAGCATTCATGTTTTCTTCGTAGTTGGGGTCGATTAAATTTGCGAGGATTAAATCTTTTGAAACATTTCCCGAAACATTATCAAAAGCTGCCGCGCGTGCGCCGTCAATATCCATTGAAACCCCGCCTTGAAGCACTGTTTCACCGAAACATGCGCATTGGAGCGTTAAAAATATCAGAATTGTAAAAATTTTCTTCATATTCTGATTATTAATGATGAATTTTTAAAAATCATCATGCTTTTGCTCAAATTTACCCGTCTAAAAGTGTAGATTTTTAAGAAAAATAGGCTGTTTTTTGTCATGTTGTTTTTGGCTATCGGGGTTTTTTAAATTTTTTTGCAAAAAAATGGGTCAGGGGTGAACACTTGGAATAGCCTGATAGGCTGGACAAAAATAATTATGGTGTAACTATTATCTAAAATAATAAGGCATGTGACGTCACATGTCAATAATAAATTTTCTATGAAGCAGTTTTACAGCCTTAAAATCCGCGCGGGGAGCGGATATAATGCCAATATTATGAAAACATTTAAAGAAGCACTTGGTACAAAAATCAGAGAATATAGAAAAAGCCGCGGGCTTACTCAGGAAAAGCTTGCTGAGATTATTGATGTGAATCAAAGACAGCTTGTGAGGATAGAATCCGGCGAAAATTATCCGTCAGCAGAAACTTTTGAAAAAATCTGTCTTGCACTTGAGATTTCTCCTGACGCATTTTTCAAATTTGAATGGCAAATTAAAGAAAAGATTATGAAAACCGGCACTTACAATGTTCCTGTGTTGAGCCTTGTTAAAAAGGACGAAAATGTGACGGTGAAAACAGAATCGCCTGCTTTGAAAAAGGAATTCAGCAAAAAGCGCACTTTCCCGTCAAGCAAATCCGAACTTTCAATGATTGAAACAGCAAGAAAAATCGGTACTCCGATAAAAGTTCAGTATTTTGACGGACGCCAGCGTGACGGGATTAAAGTTTACAATCCCGATGGCACAATTGAAACGCTTGTTTCTCAAGAGGATATCAAACAGTTCAAGATTTATGACGATGTTTTGGCTAAATTGAAGAAAATTTCTGCTGATAAGCAAAAACTTGAGTTTATAAATCTTGCCCTGGAAGCGTTTTCAGATAAAGAAGCCTTGCAGGAATTGATGATTACGGTCAAAGGCATGCTGCTTCTTCAGGATAAGTAGGTTTCAGGCGGGCGATTGGGTTTTTTGTGGAATTTCCATTTTTTAATTGTCCCTCACTCATTTTTCTAATGTTCGCAGGGCTCACATTGAAAAATTACCCTCTCACGTCGTGAGAGGGGATTTTTTGCTCCCTCGCCCTGCGGGAGAGGGCTGGGGAGGGGAGCGATTTTTCGTTATTGTGAGGCAATGAAATTGAAAAATGAGCCATGTAGGGTGGGAAAAGTGAAACGGTTCCCACCGCAAAATCGTGCAAAAATGTGATTTTTATGCTTTTAAGATGATTTAAAGCTGCTCCCCATCCGCATTCGTACGCAATACTGCCGTATTGCAACGACTGCTCCTTCC
>OGOU01001424.1_pt1 | contig 18736 bp, 17 predicted proteins | sample 1552721 | NCBI WGS metagenome assembly OGOU01 (sample SAMEA2580176, study PRJEB22360) | human gut metagenome | biome: human gut; feature: human-associated habitat; material: faeces | place: Denmark | collected 2008/2010
GGATACGACAATTGATATTTCCGAGGATGGATATTATTATGCGGATTATGTGACCTGCAATGCGGATTCCCTGACAGTATCAAGAGATGACGGATGGACGCAACAGTATGGAAAGACCACCCACCGCTATCTGCTGGATCTGGGAGAGTGCAAAGCCGGAACAAAGGTCCATATTACCAATCTCAATGCAGAAATGATCGAATACCATGTGTACCGCTTGAATTTCAAGGCCATGTGCACTGCGTATGAGACGCTCAGTGAACAGACCATGTCACTCGAAAAAATGACAGATCGCAGGATTGTTGGAAGTATCGATGTCGGGCAGGCGGGAAGACTGATTCTGTCAGTGCCGGCAGATGAGGGATGGACGTTGTATGTGGATGGGAAAAAGACGAAAATAAAGCCTTTCGCGGATGCACTTATTGGTGTACACTTAAAAGAAGGAACGCACAAAATCGAGCTGCGTTATACCACACCGGGCGTACAGATCGGAGCTGCCATCAGCATAGCTGCGCTTCTGTTATTCCTGTTTAGTATGTGGATAAGATATAAGATAAGGGGGAAATATGGGGAAAAAATGCATCAGCATCGTCGTACCGATGTACAATGAGCAGGAATCTCTGCAGATTTTGTACCGGGAATTAAACCGCGTGACACGGGAAATGGGCGATTATGATTTTGAATATTTATTTGTCAATGACGGATCGAAGGATGCAACACTGCAAAAGATCCGGGAACTTGCAGCAGAAGATGAGCGCGTGCACTATCTTTCTTTTTCCCGCAATTTTGGAAAAGAAGCCGGACATGATTTCCTTTTTCAAAAGCTTCATGAGCATAGCCGCCGTGCCCTCGCAGGACTTCAACGCGACATTTCCCCAAAAGCCGTCGCAGACAACCACGTCGAAATCTCCCGAAAGCAAATCGCGCGCTTCCATGTTGCCCACAAAGTTTACGGGCAGCTCCTTTATCAACCCGAAAGCTTCTTTGGTGAGTTCATTGCCCTTTTTGTCCTCCGTGCCGTTTGACATAAGCGCCACTCTCGGATTTTCTTTGTTGAGTATGGCTTTGGCATACGCGTTGCCCATAAGAGCAAACTGGGCAAGCATGGCGGGCTTGCAGTCGACATTCGCCCCGCAGTCGATAAGCAGTACGTTTCCTCCGTCAACCGTAGGCAGAAGCGGCGCAAGCGCAGGTCTGGAAATGCCCTTTATTCTCCCTATTTTGAGAAAAGAACCGGTAAGCACAGCCCCCGTGCTTCCTGCCGACACCATTCCTATGCACTCCTCGTCGTTTTTTACTCTGTCAAGAGCCACAACGAGCGAGCTTTCTTTTTTGGTTCTAATCGCCGTTGTGGGCACGTCGTCGTTGGTTATCACGTCGGGCGCGTCCACTATTTCCACGCGCGACATTTCCACCGTCTGCTCTTTGAGCAGGTCGGCAATCTCGTTTGCCTTACCCACAAGCACCAAATCGAAGCCTCTGTTTTCTTTAAGCGCCTGAACGCAGCCCTTGACAATTTCTTTTGGCGCGTTGTCGCCGCCGTATATATCCACTACAACCTTCATTATATATCTCCGAATTTTGAAAATTTAAAAGGAAAATATCCTCTGTTTAAAGATTATACCCTAAAAATCGTACTATGACAATCATATAGGCGCAAAAAATAAAAAATGTTTCACAAATTCGAGCTATGTTTCACGCAACAAAAAAGCAGACCGATGGCGGTCTGCTCATTCGTAAAAATCAAAATCTGCCGGCGGAAACGAAAGAAATCAGTTTTTCTTATCCGAAACGACGACGATTTCTCTCCCGTCGTAATATCCGCAGTTTTTGCAAACTCTGTGGTTCAACTTCTTTTCGTGGCATTGAGGGCATTCAACCAAGGAAGGAGCGCTGATTTTCCAATTAGCCGCTCTGGTGTGCTTTCTCTGCTTAGAAGTTTTTCTTTTAGGTACTGCCATATCTTTCGCCTCCCGTTGACTTACATAGTTTTAGTTCACGATAAACTATTATAGAGTGTGAAAAAGTTTTTGTCAAACGATTTCGACTATATTTTCGCAACACGTTTGGTCTCTTTCGCTATGACAAGCTCCTCGTTTGTGGGAATGACGAGAATCCTGACTTTCGAGCTTTCTTTTGAAATATCCGCGATTTTTCCTCTGGGACATTTTGCGTTTTTGTCGTCGTCAAGCTCCACTCCCATATATTCGAGACCCTCGCAGGCATGCTTTCTTACGTAAGGAGTATTTTCTCCCACGCCCGCGGTGAAAACTATGCAGTCCACGCCGTTCATAACCGCCGCGTACTGACCGATATATTTCTTTACGTCGTAAGCGAACAAATCGACAGCCAGCTTGTTTCTCGGATTGTCCAAAGCGTTGCCCTCCGTAAGGTCTCTGAAATCGCTGCTCACTCCCGAAACTCCGAGCATACCGGATTTTTTGTTGAGGTAGCTTATCGTTTCGGAAATGTTCATGTTTTTCTGGTTCATCAGGTATTCGATAACGGCGGCGTCCACGTTGCCGCAGCGGGTGCCCATGGGCACGCCTTCGAGCGGCGTGAAGCCCATCGAGGTTTCCACCGAGCGTCCGCCCTTGACTGCGGAAATGGAGGAGCCGTTGCCGAGGTGGCAGGTAACAACCTTTAAGCTTTCGTCGTTTTCGCGTCCGAGGTATTTAGCAGCCTCCTGCGAAACAAACATATGACTTGTGCCGTGGAAGCCGTATTTTCTTATTCTCAATTGCTTGTAGTCCTCATAGGGCAAGCCGTAAAGAAAAGCGACGTCGGGCATTGTGGCGTGAAAAGCCGTGTCGAATACCGCTACCATGGGCGTATCGGGCATAACCTTTCTGCACGCCTCGATTCCCATAATATTCGCGGGATTGTGCAGCGGCGCAAGCTCTATGTTTTCCTTGCAGCAATCGAGCACTTTTTCGTCAATAAGCACCGACGACTTGTAATCCTCCGCTCCGTGAACGACTCTGTGACCTACGGCGGCAATTTCCTTCATGCTCGAAACGACTCCGCAATCCTTGCCCGTGAGAGCGTCCAAAACCATCTGAATGGCTTTTACGTGGGAAGGCATATTTTCTTTGAACACAAATTCCTTTCCGTGCGCCTTGTGGGTAAGCACCGAACCGTCAATGCCGATTCTCTCGCAAAGCCCCTTGGCGATGACGCTTTCGTCGCTCATATCGATAAGCTGATACTTCAAGGAAGAACTGCCCGCATTGATAACCAAAATTTTCATTTCAAAAACTCCTTTAATCCTATCGTTAATTTATCGACGCCTCGATTGCGGTAAGCGCCACGGTGCCCACTATGTCGTCCACGTTGCATCCGCGCGACAAATCGTTGATCGGTTTTGCAAATCCCTGACAAATCGGTCCGTATGCGTCAAAACCGCCCAATCTCTGCACAAGCTTGTAGGAAATATTGCCTGCGTTAAGGTCGGGGAAAATGAACACGTTGGCGTGCCCCGCAACCTTGCTGCCTTTGGCTTTGAGTTGACCGACTTCCTCGACAAGCGCGGCGTCCGCCTGCAACTCTCCGTCTATGGGCAGCTCGGGATATTTTTCCTTTATCATACGCGCCGCTTCCTGTACCTTTTCGACCAACGGATGCTTTGCGCTGCCCTTAGTGGAAAAACTCAAAAGCGCGATTTTAGGCTCTTCGGCAAGGAAAACTCTTGCGGATTTTTCGCTGCACACGGCAATGTCCACAAGCTGTTCGGACGTAGGTTCGGGAGTCACGGCGCAGTCCGCGAACAGGAAACAGCTTTTTTCCGTTTTTTGCGGATGGTTCATTATGAAAAAGCCCGAAACGGTATTTATGCCGGGAGCCGTCTTGACTATCTGCAAGGCGGGACGCAGCATATCGCCCGTCGAGTGAACCGCTCCGCCGACCATGCCGTCCGCTTCGCACATCTTGACCATCATGACGCCGTAGTACATTTCGTCTTTAATCAGTCTCTCCGCTTCCTCTTCCGTCATTCCCTTCGCCTTGCGAAGCTCGAAAAGCACCTTTGCGTATTCTCCTACCTTTTCGCTTGTTTTTGGATTGACGATTTTCACTCCGTCAAGCTTTGCGTCGGGACATTTTTCGCGAATAACCTTTTCGTCGCCGAGAATAATAATTTTTGCAAAGCCCTCCGCAGTTATTTTTTCCGCGGCGCGGATAACTCTCGGCTCCTCTCCCTCGGGCAGCACGATTGTCTTGTTGAGCTTTCTCGCTTTTTCTTTGAAGTTCTCGATAAGATTTAACATTACATTTCTCCCATATCTTGAAAAAAATATTTTTGCGTGATATAATGTGAAATATATTCAACTTTTATACTATACACCATTTTCTCGGTTAAGTAAAACGGACAAGGACAAAAAGTTTGAAAATTTTCGGAATTATATGCGAATACAACCCTTTTCACAACGGGCACGCACGACAGCTTGAATTTTGCAGAAGCAACGGCGCGGATTTGATTTTTTGCGCTATGAGCGGCGACTTTACGCAGCGCGGAGAGCCTGCCGTGTTGGAAAAACGAATAAGGGCAAAACACGCCGTGCAAAGCGGGGCAGACCTTGTAGCAGAGCTGCCCCTGCCCTATGCCGCCGCAGGCGCAAAGGATTTTGCCGAGGGCGGAGTTAAGCTGCTTGAAAAGATGGGCTGCACTCATATTTGCTTTGGAAGCGAATGCGGAAACATATCTTTGCTAGAAAAAGCAGCCGAGCTTATAGATTCGGACAGTTTCAACAATTCGTTGAAGCTTCATATCAAGGCGGGCAAATCTTATCCCGTTTCCGCAGAGCTTGCCGGAGAAGAATACGGCGGCGTCTTAAACGCTCCGAACAATATTCTCGCCGTGGAATATCTGCGCGCCCTAAAAAGCGTCGGCAGCGCAATGCAGCCTATAACCTTAACAAGAAATACCGACTACTGTTCGGAAAGTCTTGACAGTAAAGCTTGCGTCGCGTCGGCGTCGGCAATCAGAAAAAATCTGAAAAGCGAAGCTTTAAGCAGGTTTGTGCCCCCATATGTTGCCGAGGATTTGAACAAGTCGGGAAAAGAAATTACGCGCGAATACGGCGACTTTGCCCACGCGTTTTTAAATCTTTGTTCAAAGGAATATCTGAACGGAGTCGAGGGCGTGACCGAAGGTCTTGAAAACAGAATTTCCGCTGCGGCGTGCGAAAAAAATTTCGACGCGTTTTTCAACGCGCTTAAAACAAAGCGGTATACGTCGTCGAGACTTAAACGAGTCATTCTTAACGCCGTTCTCGGCGTAACCAAAAATTTTGCGGAACAATGCAGAAAAACCTCTCCTCCGCTGTTGCTTTTGGCGGCAAAAAAGGATTGCAAAGGATTAAAAACATTAAATCCCTCTTTCACGGAAGAAAGCTCCGAAATTTACCGACGCATAAAGGAGCTGACGCTTTGCTCCGAGCGATTTTTCTGCGCAATCAGACAAATCCCCTTTTCCTCCTTGAAAAAACTCGAAAAATACTGAGCGCTTTTCTTAAAACATATATCCGCCGCGCGAAACATAAAATTTATTATTATGTACAAGCGTATTGCGGCAATTCTCGTTTGCGCGGCGTCCGTCGTTTTGTTCTTCCTCAATCCCGCGAAAAACATACAAAACGTATCGACAGGCGTGCTGATATGGGCGACAAGCGTTTTGCCCGCCCTGTTTCCTTTTTTCTTTCTTTCAAAACTACTGATTGAGCTGGACGCTTTCGGAGGACTTTCCACTCTCCTTTCCAAACCGACGCAAAAAATATTCGGCGCGCCGCCCGCGGCAAGCTATATCTTTTTGCTGAGCGTAGTTTGCGGCTACCCTATGGGCGCAAAGCTAACCGCGGAGTTTTACGAAAAAGGAGCGTTGGACAAAACGCAATGCTTGAAGCTCGCAACCTTCTGCTCGACGGGAGGCCCGATTTTTATTATTGGTACTGTCGGCGGCGTATACCTTAAAAGTGCGGCTGCGGGAGCAATCATACTTGTTTCCCATATACTCGGCGCGCTTGCAAACGGTCTGCTATACCGCAGACGCTTTGTCTCGGTTTCGGAATGCGGCAGACTTATCTCACGACAAAAGAACAACGGCGAAATACTCGGCGACTGTATGCAGAATTCCATAATTTCCGTGCTGAGCGTAGGCGGATTCGTAACTGTTTTCTATATGTGGACTCAAATGCTTTTGTCGCTGCCGCCTTTGAGCGGCGCGGGAAAGCTTGTTCAGGGGATTGCAGGCGGATTGCTTGAAGTAACCGCCGGTTGCAAAATACTCGCCGATACGGGCAGCGCCCCTCTGACAGTCGTTTTGTGCTGCTTTCTGATAAGCCTCGGCGGGCTTTGCATTTTTTTGCAATCTTCGGTGTTTTACAGAAAATGCGGCGTCGGCAGCGGACAAATAATGCTGTTCAAATTGACTCAGGCGATTTTCTCCGCAGCTTTTTGCGCTCCGCTCACCTTTTTGTTTCTGAAATGAAATCAGACGGAATATTTTAACAGCCCTGCCGTTTCAAGCAGATTTTTAAGCGCGCGCGCACGGTGGCTGACGGAATTTTTTTCGTCGTCCGACGCTTCTCCCCAGCTTTTGCCAAGCTCTTCCGAATAAAATATACAGTCGTATCCGAAGCCGTGCGTGCCGTCCTCGCTCTCCGAAATGCGCCCGTCGCTCCTGCCTGCGGCGGTAAAAATTTCGCCGCCCGAAATCAGAGTCATGGCGCATTCAAAATGCGCTTTTCTTTCTTCCCGTGCCTTTTTTCCCTTTTCTTCCAAAGCTTTAAGCAGTTTTTTTCTGTTTGCCGCGTCGTCGTTTTCATGCGCGAATCTGTTGGAAAAAACGCCGGGAGCGCCGTTTAGCGCGTCCACGCAAATTCCGCTGTCGTCGGCTAAAACCGCCAGATTTGTCTGAGAAGCCGTTGCCTTTGCTTTTATCAGAGAATTTTCTTTGAAAGTCGAGCCGTTTTCCTCGACGTCGCAGGTCAGATTCTTTTCCTTTAAGGTAAAAAATTTCAGAGCTTGGCAACGCGCGTTCTTTTCTGCGCAAAGGGTTTCGTAAATCCTTTTTATTTCCCTTACTTTGTTGGGATTGTTTGTAGCAATAACTATATCCATGCTTTTTATTTTATCACAAACGCCCGCCCGCGCGCAACAGACTGACGGAGCTTGCGTATCAATTCCTTAAAAACAGCAATAGAATAAAACGACATTTTGTTTGACAATGTATTTTAAAAGACTATAATATATTGGGATTTACCCCAAAGGAAGACAAATATGCAACTGTTGGTAATAACTTTGGACGACATGAACGAATTTCTTCAAACGTTGTCCGCACTTAAAGAAAACGGCTTGAACGGCATAGTTCTGCCCTCGACAAGCTTAAAGCACGCTCTGCTCGAATCAAAGGTTGACGCGGCGCCGTTGTTCGGCAGCCTGAGCAAAATCATGCAGAGAGATTTTGAGGCAAGCCACACGCTGCTCATGCTTGTTAGGGATGAAAAAATCGACGAAATCAAGGAAATCGTGCACTCGGTTGCCAAGGAACTGAGCAGAAAAGGAATAATGTTCGCATTGCCCGTAACCTTTTGGGAGGGATTGATAAACTGATATGCACGTGCTTTTAAGTATTGCGCTCGCCATGGCGGGCGGTCTTGTGTTGTCGCGCGTCGTAAAGCTGTTGAAGCTTCCCAACGTCACGGGTTACCTTATCGCGGGGCTTATCGTAGGTCCCTGCTGTCTTAATCTCGTAAACCAAACCAATTTGGGATACATAAAAATAATCAGCACCGTCGCGCTCGGCTTTATCGCGTTTTCCATAGGCGGAGAATTCAAGCTCGAACATTTGAAAAAGCTCGGAAAAAGCATTGTCACAATAACCTTCTGCCAGGCGTTGTTTGCGGTCGCATTCGTCATGCTTGGACTGTTTGCGCTGAAATTCGCCTTTCCCGACCAGATTGACACTCCCATGATTCTTCTGCTCGGGGCAATTGCCACCGCAACGGCTCCCGCCGCAACGCTCATGGTAGTAAAGCAATACAGAGCGCGCGGCATCGTCACCGACACGCTTCTGCCCGTCGTTGCGTTGGACGACGCAATCGGACTTATGGTATTTTCAATATGCGTCGCGTTGGCAAAGGTTTTTGCCGTAGGCGAGCAATTGACCTTTATGAGCACCGTGGTCACTCCCCTTCTCGAAATAGCTTTGTCCCTCGTTGTCGGAGCGGCTTTGGGAGCGCTGCTTGCGCTTTGCATGAGGTTTTTCAGGTCGCGCGCAAACAGACTGTGCCTGATGATAGTCGCCGTTCTTGCGGGCGTAGGGCTGTCGGAAATGAATTGGCCTATGGGACTGTCCTTGTCCTCCCTTTTGACCTGCATGATGACGGGAGCCGTCTTTGCCAACATGAGAAAAGACAGCCTGCAAATCCTTGACGGTACCGAAAATTGGACGCCGCCCCTTTATATGCTGTTTTTCGTCATTTCGGGCGCGGAGCTTGACCTGAAAGTTATTCCTTTGATAGGAATAGCCGGCGTAGCCTACATCGTTTTCAGGTCTATGGGCAAATATCTCGGAGCCTTTACGGGCGCGGCAATGGTCAAGGCGGACAAAAACGTGCGCAATTATTTGGGACTGACGCTGCTGCCGCAGGCGGGCGTCGCAATAGGCATGGCTCAGGTTGTCGCCAACACCCCCGAATTTGCCGCTCAATCCTCTCAGATTGTCACCATAGTGCTTTGCGCAACTCTCGTTTACGAATTGGTGGGACCGTTGATTACGAAAATAGCCCTTGTCAAATCGGGAGAAATCGAGAAAACTCCCAAAAGAGCGAAAAAGGCAAAAAGCTCGCAGACTGCCTGCACTGCCGTCGTAACTCCGGAAACCTCAACTGCGGCAACGGCGCAAGCCGACACAGCCGAACTCTCGGACAGCAACGAGACAGAAAAATAATTTAAGTCAAATTCCCCCGACAAATGTCGGGGGAATTTATTTCAGTATGGGAAGCAGAAAATCAATACCGGAGGATTTTCAGAGCAGTATACATATCAGACCGCCCTTGTTTTCATTGACAATTCTGCCCACTGTCTTTCTTATTTTTGCCTGAGCCTCTTTCGGCATGGTGCCGAGCTTGTCGGACAAGGTTTCTTTCGCAAGCTCCGACATACTTTTTCCGAACATATTGGTTTCCCATATGCTTTGCGGATTGTTTTGGAACTCGGACAACAGATATTGACTCTGCTGCTCCGTGCCCATCATAGGATTCACCTCGGTTTTGACGTCCACCTTCATTATATGCAGGCTCGGCGCGGTGGCTCTGAGCCTTACTCCGTACTTCGAGCCTTGTTTCACTATTTCGGGGTCCTCAAGAGTCATCGAGTCGAGCGACGGGCTGACCACGCCGTAGCCTTCCTCCTCCGCCGTTTTTAAAGCGGACTCTATGCGGTCGTATTGCTGCTTGGCGTAAGAACACTCCGAAACGAATTTCATCAGAGAAAATTCGTCGCCGATATCCGAACCTGCAAAATCGCTAAGCACCTTGTAAAAGAGCTGCGGCTTTGCTTCAACCTTGTATGTCACAACTCCCTCGCCCATCTTCATATTGTCGACCTCGGGCATAAACAGGTTTTCGTCCTCTGTAAAGCCTTCCAGCAATCTGCCGTAATCCTTCATTTTGTTCATTTCTTTGCTGTTGCTTTTGATTTTTTCGATAATCGACGAGATAAGCCAGTTGCCCATTTTGAGCGTCTGCATCCATTTGGGAATATTCATCACGAGCTTTCTTATCGGAAATTCCTCGAGTATTTTTTTCAGAACCTCTTCCACTTCGCCCGCCGACATATTTTTTACGTCCATGGGCAAAACTCTCACTCCGTATTTTTCCTCCAAAGCGTCGGCAAGGCTTCTGCAATCCGGGTCGGACGGATTTTTGCTGTTTAAAACCACAATAAACGGCTTATCCGTTTTGCGCAGCTCTTTGACAACCCTTTCCTCGGCACTTACGTATTTGCTGCGGGGTATATCCGTAATCGTACCGTCGTTAGTCACCACTACGGCTATCGTGGAGTGCTCGGCGATTACCTTCTGAGTGCCCAGCTCCGCCGCCTGTTCAAAAGGCATATCTTCTTCCGACCACGGCGTTTTTACCATTCTCATTTTATCCTGCTCGGAAAACCCTTCCGCCCCCTCTACGGGGTATCCCACGCAGTCGATGAGACGGTTGACATTCATAGCGCCGTTGAGTTTTATTTTTACGGCTTCGTTAGGTACGAATTTGGGTTGAGTGGTCATAACCGTTTTGCCGTCGCCTGCCTGAGGCAGCTCGTCGGTAGCGCGCTGACGGGCGTTCTTGTTTTTGATATTGGGCAAAACCAGACTTTCCATGACTTTGGTCACGAAGGTGGATTTCCCCGTGCGAACCGGACCCACCACGCCGATATAAATGTCGCCGTTGGTGCGGGCTGCGATATCGCTGTAAATGTCGAATTGCTCCATTGATATTCAAACCTCCGCTAACTGATATCCTACAAAATAATATGTCGCCGCTTTCGGTTTAAGAACAATAAGACACAAAAAAAGCCGCCCGTTACAGGCGGCGCAAATTATTCCGTTTTTTCGTCCGTTTGGTGACTGTCCGACTCAACGGCTTCATCGGCTCGGGAGACGTCTTCCTTTGTAGCGCATTTCTTTTTGAAAAGAGCTTTTTTGAGTCCCATATTGTTTTCCTCTCCCTTTATCAGCCTCTCGATATTGCCCCGATGCGCATATACAATCATAATCCACAGCAGAATCACCGTTATAAGTATGGGATACGTGACGTTGTTCATCGCACCCCACATATGAATTTCCACAAAACAGCCCACTATATGGAAAATAAGCTCCGCGGTAATGTAGAACAGCGCGAAAATGGACATCTTGTCGGTGATTAAAAGCAGCACGATTCCGACCACGCAAATACAAAGCGTGGGAATGGGCTGCAAGGCAAGCAAAACGCCTATGCTTGTTGCAAATCCCTTTCCTCCCCTGAATTTGGTGAAAACGGGAAAGATATGCCCCAAAGTAGCGCACAGAGCCGCAAGATAGCTTGCAAATGCGTAAACCTCCACATTGCCTTGGGATATGGCTTTGAAAATAAAAAACGCCGCCAACGTGGGGACAGCCCCTTTGAGAGCGTCGAAAATCAGAGTGACGACGCCCATTTTAAAACCGAAAACTCGGTACATATTGGTTGTTCCGGGATTTTTGCTTCCCACAGTCCTTATATCGGTTTTTTTGAACTTTTTTGAAAGCAAAATGGCAGCGTTTACGCAACCTATAAGATATGAAACTACGCCTGTGAGCACAAGCTGCCAAATATAATCCTTCAACATTTTATTCCTCCGAGCCGCCGCTCCTGACGACGAGCTTCAATGGAGTCCCGTCCAGCGAAAACGCGCGCCGCAAGCTGTTTTCAAGATAACGCCTGTAAGAAAAATGCATAAGCGTTTCGTCGTTTACGAAAATCACAAACGTGGGCGGCGCCGTCAACGGCTGAGTTACATACTTGATTTTCAGACGTCTGCCGTGCTTGGAGGGAGGCTCGACCGCCGCAACGGCGTCGCCTATAACCTCGTTTAGCAGTCCCGTAGTTGCACGGAAGCGTGATTTTTCGTATACGTAATTTATCATATCAATCAATTTGTTGATACGTTGACCGGTAAGAGCGGAGACGGTGAGATATTTAAAATAATCCATAAACGCCAAATCGGTCTGCAATTTCTTTTTGTATTTTTCGACAGTGAAGGTATCCTTTTCGATTAGGTCCCATTTGTTTACCACGATTACCGCAGGCTTGCCCTGCTCGTGCGCGTATCCCGCAATTTTGACGTCCTGTTCGGACAAATCTTCCGCAGCGTCGAAAACGACCAACACAACGTCGGCGCGTCTGACCGCGGCGAGAGAACGCATTATGCCGTACGCCTCTACCGAATCCTCCTCTATGCTGCGCTTGCGGCGCATACCTGCCGTGTCGATAATCACATATTTTTTTCCGTCAAGCTCAAACGGAGTGTCTACGGCGTCGCGCGTGGTACCCGCAACGTCCGAAACAATTGTGCGCTCATAGCCCAAAATTTTGTTGACAAGCGACGATTTGCCCGCGTTGGGCTTTCCCACAACGGCTATTTTTATTGTATCCTCTTCCTCCCCGTCCTCCGACGCGGCGGGAAAGCGCTCTATTACGGCGTCCAAAAGGTCGCCTATGCCCTGCTTGTGCTCTGCCGATATAGGATATGCGTCAAATCCCAAAGAATAAAACTCGCTTATATCAAAAGACAAAAAGTTGTCAACCTTGTTGACCGCGAGAAAAACGGGCTTGCCTGTTTTGTGCAGCAAGGACGCAACCTCCCTGTCCTCGGAGGTAAGCCCCGTTTTGCCGTCCACGAAAAACAAAATGACGTCGGCAATGTCCATTGCCAGCTCCGCCTGCTTTTTTATATGCTTATGCATGAGGTCTTCGCTTTTTAGCTGAATCCCTCCCGTATCAATCAGCGTAAACCGACGGTCAAGCCACTCGGCGTCGGCGTAAATTCTGTCTCTTGTTACGCCGGGCACATTGGATACTATGGAAATTCTTTCACCGACTATTTTATTGAAAAAGGTGGATTTGCCTACATTGGGCTTTCCGACAATGGCAATAAGCGGTTTGGTATTCATTGAAAATCTCCGTCAAACAAAATTTTTGCAAGCTCGTAACCGTCGCCTGCTGTTCTGATTTTGCGGTTAAGTCTTTTTTTCAGCTCTTTTACGGTCATACCGTCCAGAAAAACGCTTTCAAACTCTTTCAGCGAGGTACGCGGCAAAAGCACAGTTTTTTTATTGTCGCGGTTTTCGAGAGCGTCGGCAATGTCTCCTCCCGTAAGAAGTCCCGATACGGTGACGGTTTCTCCGAAAAATCTGTTTTTGAGCGCCACCACCTCGGCGTCAAGAGAAGGAAATTTGGCCGCCGCGCTGTCGATTAGCCGACTCATGAACGGCGCGGCATCCACGCCGCTGACAACGGTAAAGCTCCCCTTCCGAACTTTTGAAGCAAGCTCCAATCCCTCCTCGAATTCGCGGCGGAATTTTGCCATCAAACCCACTCCGTTTTCTATTTGGTCGAAATCACCGTAAAATTCGTAAGGAGGAAGAGCCCTCTCCGCTCTCAGATACATTTCGTCGGAGCACAGAGCGAAGCAACGGGAAACCTCGGAATTGAACCCTTCCGATATGTCAATCACCGCTCCCGCTTCCGTCGGAGAAAGCGGCGCAAGCGGCGTCAGGGTTTGTCTGTGCGAGGTAAGCCCCACAGGAACAATCGCCACGCTTGCGACCATGGGATAAAGAGAATACAGCTCCTTTAAAGTGCGCTTTAAAACCTCGCCGTCATTGTAGCCCGCACAAACCACGATTTGAGTGTGCATGACTATACCGCCTTCCGCCAATGTTTCGAGCATCGGCATTATAGACGGAGCGGACGGATTGCCGAGCATCACACGTCTGACATCGTCGTCGGTAGCATGAACGGAAACATAAATCGGGCTGAATTTTTTTTCCTTGATTCTTTCAAGCTCGCCCTCCGCAAGATTGGTAAGCGTCACGTAAGTGCCCGACACAAAGGAAAGACGCCAATCGTCGTCCTTGACGTAAAGCGTCCGCCTCATCCCCTTGGGCAGCTGAGCGACAAAGCAAAAAATGCAGTTGTTTCTGCACGGACGTGGTTTGGAAAGATAGCAATCCTCTTCAAATTCAAAACCCATACTTTCGTCCGCGCTCTTGTCGACTTCAAAGCGTTTTCTGCCCTCAGGCGTTTCAAAATCGACGGAAAAGCTTTCCTGACTGTCGTAATATTCGTAATCGAGTATATCGACGAACTCCCGACCGTCGAACGCTGCCAGCGACCACCCTTTCTTTGCCCCGAGACGTTTGCCCGCCGAGCGTTTGTCTACGCTTTTGATTTTAAGCATTTCGTTACCTTTGAAAAAGCCCGCTCTTGCGGGCGGGCTTAACATTTTTCATTTCTGCGATTCAAGCCTTTTTACGGTAGCTTGTGGGAAGATTTTTGTATTCCTTGTCCAGCGTTATCGAAACGATGGTAATAGTTTCCTCCGGAGCGTTCTGCAAGTCGGAGCCGTCCGTTTCCTGCGTATCCGTTTCGTAATTTCTCATATCGTCAACGAATTTGGAAGCCAAACCCGTCGAATTGGAGCTGCCTGTCCCGCCTGCGGGATAGAAACCTCCGTTTTCGGAAACCATCATGCGGCTGCTCTTGACGTATGCGAAAACAGCGTAATTGTCCTTGGACATGGGTACCGCCGTCGCCGTTGAAAACTCGTTGGTAAAAGCCATGAAAAACGCGCTGCTTGCGGTATCGAAATAATTTTTCGTGGAAGTCTGCGCATTGTGGAACATAATCAGACTGCCCAGCATAGGCTGCGCGTTGTCCCCGTCCTTTTTGCTTTCGTCAACCTTGAAGCCGTTGGCAAGAAACTCGCCCTTAATCGTGTAACCGGATTCTTTGGTTATAAACTTGTCGTCCTCCTCCGAATACCTGCCGGCGATAAGGTATCTTTCGCCTATATAATCCACCACCGTGTTGTCGTAAAATCCCTGCTGAATGAGATTCATGAAATTTATGACGGTAATGGGCGCTTTGTCGATAAGAAGCTCGTATTCGATAACAACCGTATATACCTCGCCCCTCGATTCCTCGTTTATATCGGTGTAGCGCAGCGTCAGCGTGGCGACGGGATTTGCGTCTATACCGGATTTCTCTTTGATTTTTTCCAGCTTGGAGGCGGAAATAAATTCCCCCGCAGAGCAGGCGCAGAACGAAAACAGGAGTAAGAACGCGATAACAGTAATCAGTGCCTTTTTCATCGATGTACCTCTAACTTTTATATTATATCGCAAAACCGGCTCAATAGCAAGTAATTTTGCGCTAATTTTCTTTCAGCCTTTGAGCTGAGCCAGCAAATCGGCGTCAAGCCTTATCGGACGCTTGTTCAGATAAGACAGCGGAGAATTTTTGGGAAAAGAAAACTGCAATCTCACGCACGCCAGCATTTGTCTGTTTTGCCTGTACTTTTTGTTTATCTGATTTATTCCGTATTTGCCGTCGCCAAGCACAGGCAGCTTTTCGCTTGCGAGATGCGCCCTGATTTGGTGCGTTCTGCCCGTAATAAGCCTGACTTCAAGCAGGCAGACTTCCCCGCTCTGCTTCAAAACGCGATAATGCGTCTCTATCGGCACATAACCGGGTTTGGCTGTTTTGGAAACAATGGCGAGACTTTTTTTGGCGTCCTTAAAGAGAAACGCTTTGAGCTGCGCCTGAGAAACATTAGGCCTGCCGACGACGACGGCGTTGTAAAATTTGTCTACCCATTTTTCCTTGAACGCCTTGTTCAGTTCCGCTTCCGCCTGCGGCGTAAGCGCGAAAATTACAAGCCCGGTGGTGTTTCTGTCAAGCCTGTGCACGGGGAAAAATTTCATGTCCTCGTGTTGCAGCTCGAGCTTTTCTGCAAGGGAATCCTCGCCTGTTACCTCCATGCCCGCCGGCTTGTTTACCGCAATCACGTTTTTGTCCTGATAAACTATATCTATTTTATCCTTTTCTCTGTCTTTTATATAAATGTAAACGGTTTCGTCGCCTTTTAAAACAACGTCCTGATTGACGCGCTGCCCGTTTATCTTAACGCTTTTTCCGCTGATGATTTTCTGTATCTGAAAATGTCCGAGGTCGGTCTGTTCCCTTATCAGCTCGGACAGGCGGGTTTTGTTTTTAGGTATAATCTGTTTCAGCATTTGGATTTACTTTAACACAAATATTTTAAATTTGCAAATAAAAATGCGCAATAACTTTTTTATTGCACATTTGCGGCGGGCATATTCTATTCGTCGTCCTCTGCGTATCTCTCGTGCACTACGGGCGGAGGAGCGTCGTAACCGGAGGACGCCGATTCTCCCGCAAGGCCGTCCTGAAGCTGAACGAGTATAACGTCGTCGCCGATTCTCTGAATATTTTTCCAGGGGATAAATATATCGTCCTTGGTTTTGAAAAATTTCTTGCAGCCGGGTACAACCAGTCCAAGCACTCTGCAGCTTCTGCTTGATATAATGAGGTCAATTATTCTTCCCAGCCGTTTGCCGTTGAGAACATTGACTACCTCCTTGTTTCTCAATTCGCAATAAGAAATTTCCATAAGACACCTCTTTCATTTCTTATGCGGCGAATTGACTTTTAAGAACAAAAAGCGGCAAAAAACGGCAATATTTTCAAAGAAAAGACCTTATTCTTCCTACGGCGTTTTTTTCAAGCCTCGAAACCTGCGCCTGAGATATTCCCACTTCTTCGGAAACCTCCATCTGAGTTTTTCCTTCGAAGTATCTCTTGGTCAATATGTCTCTTTCCCGCTCGTCCAGACGGGCTATCGCATCGTTAAGCGACACGTTTTCAATCCATCTTTCGTCCGTGTTGTTTTTGTCCTTTATTTGGTCCATAACAAGGATTGTATCGCTTCCGTCGTTGTACACAGGCTCGTTGAGCGACAACGGTTCGTTTATCGCGTCCAGACAGTATACGACCTGTCCCACGGGAAGATTTATTTCCTTGGCTATTTGTTCGAGAGTCACTTCCTCCCCCATTGACTCGCGTTCAAGCCTTTCGCGCGCCTGCAACGCGAGATAAGCTACGTCTCTTATGCCTCTGCTTACGCGCATGGAATTGCTTTCCCGCAAAAACCGTCTGATTTCCCCGATAATCATAGGCACCGCGTAGGTGCTGAATTTTACGTTAAGAGATACGTCGAAATTGTCCACCGACTTGACAAGTCCCACGCAGCCCACCTGAAACAAATCGTCCATGCTGCATCCCGCCTTGCCCGCGTATCTCTGAACGACGCTGAGCACAAGCCTCAGATTGGAGGTTATGAATTTCTGCCGCGCAAGCTCGTCCCCCTCCTTGACCTTCCGCATGAGCGAAAGCGCTTCCTTGCCGGTTAGCTTGGGCAACGCAGACGTATTTATGCCGCAAATAACAACCTTGTGTGCCATGTTTTCTCTCCGAATACCTGCCGGGACTTTTCCGACTTTCCAAAATAGTTTGCACATTCGGCGCGAAATTATGCAATAAATATTGACACATACGGGTTTTAAAATTAAAATAAATCAAAGAGGTTGTTGCAATGAGTTCGAGAGATTTCAACGATATAATCGATTTTCCGCAAAAAATAGCGCTGCAAAGTCTTAATATCGACGTTTCCAAACCGTTGATAGCCATTGTTTGCGCGCAAAGCGGGTTGTCCTTCGTACACAAAAACGCGCAGAACACTGCGGAATGGGTTGCAAAAGGCGTGGCCAAGGCGGGAGCCGAAGCAGCCGTTTTCTGCGTCCCTTCCGTAACGGACTTTATTTTCGGTGTTTCCGCGGAAAGAAGCAAGTTTGCAATAAATAAATTCGTGCCGCTTTACGCCGAAACCATGGCTCAGTCAAATCTGTTCGACGGCTTCGTGTTCGTTGCAAGCGACAATCAGTCGGTTTCGGGTATGCTCGAAGCCGCGATTACCTGCAATCTCCCCTCGCTTTTTATGTCCTGCGGCGTTATGCCTCCCTTGAAAATTGCGGGCAAAAATTTCGGACTCAATGAAATTTATTCTTTCGTCGGAGCCGTAAAAAGCGGAAAAGTCAATCCCGCAGTATTGCCCGATTTGAAGAGCGCCATCGCGGACGGATTGGGCAACGATTACAAAAGCTATGCGGAAAACTCGGCGATATGTATCTGTGAGGCGTTGGGATTGGCTGTAAGCGGCGTAAGCACCGTTCAGGCAGATACGCCTGCCCACAGAGAGTTGGCTTTAAAAACCGGCAAACAGATTGTGGAAATGTACAAAGAAAAGCTGACGCCCCGTATGACGTTAAGCGAGGAAGCGCTAAAAACAGCCCTCTGTTTCGACGTCGCGATGGGAGGCTCCTGCACGGGACTTACTACAGTTCTGTCCGCGGCGCGGCTTCTCAATATACGTTTCGACATGAAGGAGCTTAAAAAATTTTTCCAGCTGCCGCGATTGGTTAAAAACGAAAATTTCGACGCTTACGCATTCGGCGGCGACGGCGGCGTGGCGGCGGTGCTGTACGAGCTTGCAAAGGGCAACAAAAACATATCTCTCGACTACACCGCTTACGATATGAAGCCAATGAGCAGGAGCGCCCGCCCTTCCGTTTCGAGCGAAACTATCCTGCCTTATTTGAAGGGCACGACAGGCAGATGCACCTATCTTTCGGGAAACCTCGCGGAGGACGGCGCTGTCGCCGTCAGCGGCTCTCAAACTGTTTTTGAAGGCAAAGCCATAGTATTCAACAGTGAGGAAGAAGCCGTAAACGCCATTGCCAACAGAGAAATAGACGAAGGCTGCGTGCTGATAATAAGGTATCAGGGACCGTCCTGCGGCTTCAACGAGCTGAGAACATCTCTTGCGCTTTTGCGCGGTATGGACATGGACGAAAAGGTTGCGGTCGTCACAGACGGTCGTTTTTCCGATTTTTCAAGAGGTCTCGTGGTCGGTTTGGTTTCGCCGCAGGCGCAGACAGACAGCGGTCTGGCTCTCGTCCGCACGGGCGACACAATAGAAATAAATCTGCCCAAAAACAAGCTGATTCTGCGCCGCGCCGTGGTCGGCGTGCTGTGCGGTGCGCTGGTGCTGCTGCCCATCGGCACGCGCGTGGCCGCGC
>OGOU01001434.1_pt1 | contig 18613 bp, 11 predicted proteins | sample 1552721 | NCBI WGS metagenome assembly OGOU01 (sample SAMEA2580176, study PRJEB22360) | human gut metagenome | biome: human gut; feature: human-associated habitat; material: faeces | place: Denmark | collected 2008/2010
GAGCCATCGCGGGGGGGAGGAGAGACACCCCCGCCGCACCCGAGACAAATGAAAGGGAACCTTCCGAGAAGGTTCCCTTTTGTTTTATTTCTTGTCCGAAAAATATCAATTTGTCAATATTTTACTAAATTTGCGGTTGGGATTGAGAATTTGATATAGAATTAACACTTGTACTATGCCTCTTGACAAACTGAATGCGGCGCTGATCGCCGCTATTCAAAACGGTACCCCGGAATATACCAATCCGGCGGCCATATTGACCGATAAACTGAACATCGGCCGCGAAGCGGCTTACCGCCGTCTGCGCGGCGAAGTTCCCTTCACTTTCGGGGAAGCGGCCGTGCTTTCGGCCCAGATGAATTTCTCGCTCGACCGCGCCGTCGGGGCCGTCGATTTCGGAAACGTGCTTTTCCGTCTCAGCTTCAACGATTACCATACGGCGCTCGAAGACTACACGGGCGTTATCGATCAGGACACCCTTTTTTACCGGGAGGTGTCGCCGGATACGGATGCGGAGCAGGCTATTGCCGGAAACTCGTTCCCGCGGATGCTTTACATGCGCTACGAAGGGCTTACCAATTTCAAACTCTTCAAGTGGCTTTACCAGCAGGGGCTCGTCGATTGTTCGACGACTAAATTCGAGGATATGAAAGTGCCCGATGCGCTTTTGCAGAGTTACCGCGACCTGCTGAAGGAAGCGCAGCTGATGCCTTCGACGACGCTGGTGTTCGACGGTAGCTGCACCAAGCGCTGGGTCAATGCCATCTGCGCGTTCCGCAACATGCACCTGATAACCGACCAGAGCGTCGAGATGCTGAAGGGCGAATTGCTGCAGTTGCTCGACGAGTTGGAGGAGATAGCCGTTGCCGGACAGTTCCGCAGCGGGAAGCCGGTGTCTATTTACATATCGGACATGGATATCGAGGCGACTTACTGCTATGTCGCGGCGCGCCACTACCGTGCGAGCTGTATCGAGACATTCTCGATCAATTCGCTGCGAAGCGCCGATCCGGGCATGTTCGAGCATGTTAAGCGGTGGATTACGTCGCTGAGTCGTTTTGCAACGTTGATTTCATGCAGCGGAGAATTGCAGCGGATTCATTTCTTCAAGCGTCAGCGCGCCATCGTGGCAGAATTGGAAAGGGAGGGCTTAGAACCCTCCCCCTCCGAAGTCTTCCAGGAATAAACGGAACCTTGCGTCTAGCTCCATATGTCTATCCTGTGCTTCAAATCCTGACGGATTTTCCACTTGCGTCACTTTTGCGGGTGTAACCCGCCCCTTGCACAATCCCACTTGAATTCTTCATATCTCCTGTGCAATACAAACGTACTGCATTTCGGCGGGTCAAACAAGACGGAAAACAGAAATCGAACGAAGTTTGCGCGCCTAATTTCGAAACAGCGGCGGGGTGGGGCCGCGCATTGTGAAAATCGGCGGTCCGGTTTTTGCCGCAGTGTCGATTAGCGGTGCTGGGCCGTCGGGGCGTTTCGCAAATCGAAACAGAAGAATCCGTGGATAAAATGAAAAAAAGCGAGGATAATTCCTCGCTTTTCAGTTGAGCTACCTGGATTCGAACCAAGAATAACAGGACCAGAATCTGTTGTGTTACCATTACACCATAGCTCAATGACGTTTTGGTGATGCAAAAGTAGAACTTTATTTTTCAATTGCAAAGAAAATTCCGAAAAAATTTCGTACATTTGTTTTAATCGTTTCCGAACTAAAATGAACCTGAAATTAAAATAACGTAAAATCAGAGAATTATGGGAATTAAGTTTCGCCTTATCGTTATGAACTTCCTCCAGTACGCCATCTGGGGCTCGTGGCTTATTTCGCTGGGCGCCTATCTGGGCGGCGGACTCGACTTCACGGGACTGCAGATCGGCAGTTTCTTCGCGACGATGGGCATCGCTTCGCTGTTCATGCCCGCCGTGATGGGAATCATAGCCGACCGCTGGATTCCGGCGCAGAAGCTGCTGGGCATCTGCCACCTGATCAGCGGCGCCTTCCTCGTGGCGGCGGCTTCACAGACGGCCTATGCGCCTTTGTACAGCTGCATGCTGCTGAGCGTGATGTTCTACATGCCGACGATCGCGCTGTCCAACTCGGTGGCCTACAACGCCCTCGATCTGGCGAAACTCGACACCGTGAAACACTTCCCGCCGATCCGCGTGTGGGGGACCGTGGGATTCATCGCCGCGATGTGGTTCGTCGATCTGACGCATATCGGCGGCATCCAGATCAAGCTCACCGCTTGGCAGCTCTATGTTTCGGCGTTCCTGTCGTTCGTGCTGGCCGTCTACTCCTTCTCGCTGCCCGGATGTCCCGTGGACCGCAACGTCAAGTCGCAGTCGTGGATCGACACGCTGGGGTTGCGCGCCTTCGCGCTTTTCAAGGAGAAGCGTATGGCCGTCTTCTTCATCTTCTCGATGCTGCTCGGCGCCGCTCTGCAGATAACCAACGCTTTCGGCGATACCTATATTCAGAACTTCGGGTCGATGCCGCAGTATGCCGATTCGGCCATCGTGAAACACTCGGTGATCCTGCTGTCGCTCTCGCAGATGTCCGAGACGTTCTGCATCCTGCTCATCCCGTTCTTCCTCCGGCGTTTCGGCATCAAGAAGGTGATGCTGATTTCGATGCTGGCGTGGGTGCTCCGCTTCGGATTCTTCGGCATCGGCAATCCCGGTTCGGGTGCGGCGTTCCTGATCCTCTCGATGGTCGTGTACGGCGTGGCGTTCGATTTCTTCAACATTTCGGGTTCGCTGTTCGTCGAGAAGGAGACCAGCCGCGAAATCCGTTCTTCGGCGCAGGGCGTCTTCATGATCATGACCAACGGCTTCGGGGCCTTCTTCGGCTCGTACGCCGCTGGCGCCGTCGTCGATGCGTGGGGCTGGCCCGATTCGTGGTACATCTTCGCAGGCTATGCCCTCGTAGTGGCCGTGGTCTTCGCCTTGGTGTTCAAGTACAAGCACAACCCCGCGGAGATGGCGTCGGTGAAGCATTAATCCTGAAAACGATTCCGGCGGCAGGGATTTCCTTTGCCGCCGGAATTGTTTTTGTTACCGTCTCAGCATCCTGACATGCGGGATGCCGGCTTCGAGGTAAGTCCCGGAAACGGCTTCGAAGCCCAGCGATGCGTAAAATCCGGCGAGGTACTCCTGCGCCGAGATGCGGACGGGCTGCGGACCCCACGTTAGGGCGATATGCTGCAGGGCTTCGTGCATCAGGCGGCGGCACAACCCGCGGCGGCGGTAACCGGCGTCTACCAGCACCCGCCCGACGGATGCCTCGGCGCAGACGATCCCTGCGGGGATGATCCGCAGGAATGCGACGACGCGGCCGTCCTCCTCCGTCCAGAGAAAGACGCTCTGCGGATCGACCTCGTCGGCGTCGGGTTCGGTGATGTGCTGTTCGAGGAAAAAGACGGCTTCGCGGGCCTGCACGATGCGGTGGTACTCGGCGGCGGAGATTTCGCTGAAATGTTTGATGACGATGGGGTGCATGCTGTTTGTCGGATAGATGCCAAAGATATTGAAAAATTTTGAAAGATATGATGGAGAATACGATTCGAGTAAATGATGCGATCTGCATCCGCTGCGGCCGCTGCGTGAAGGTGTGCCCGTCGCAGATTTTCGTTCAGGAGAAGGCCGGGGCTGCGGTGACGCTGCATAAACCCGAAAACTGTATCGTCTGCGGCCATTGCGCGGCGGCATGTCCCACGGGGGCGGTCGAACATGCCGATTTCCCGGCGGAGAAGGTGCATCCGATCGACTATGCGGCTTTGCCGACGCCCGAACAGGTCGAACTGCTGCTCGCCGTGCGGCGTTCGAACCGCGCTTTTTCCCAGCGTCCCGTGCCGCAGGAGTATCTGGACCGCATCGTTGCCGCCGCCGACCGCGCGCCGACGGCGACCAACGCCCGCCAGCTGGGTTATACGCTGGTGACGGACCCCGCTATGCGGCGCGAAATCGTCGAATATACGCTGGGCGTCTTCGGCCGGATCGTGAAGCGTCTGTCTAACCCGCTCGTGCGGCCTTGGCTGAGCCGGCTGCTGCCGGGCGTTTACCGCTACATTCCGGCGTTCAGACGGATGCGCCGCGAATATGCGGAGCAGGGCGTCGACCGCATTTTGCGGGGTGCGACGGCTGTGCTGTTCATCCATGCGCCCAGGGAAAGCCGGTTCGGTGCGGAGGACGGGAACCTGGCGTATGAAAACGCTTCGCTGATGGCCGAGGCGCTGGGCGTGAGCCAGATATACATGGGGTTCGTGCTGACGGCCGTCCGGCAGGACAGGAAGGCGAAGCTGGCCGCGATGCTGGGACTGGGCGACCGCCGCATCTGCGCGGTGATGGCCCTCGGGATGCCGCAGTTCCGCTACCCGAATTATATCGACCGCACGCCTTCCCCTTTGGAGCGGAGATAGGCGTGCGGGGCTTCCCGGAGCTGTGCCCGGGATATTTCAGTTGCTTTTTTCGAGTTTTTTGGCGGTTCGCGTCATCTGTCCGCTCCACCCGGTTGTCGCCGGGATACAAGGAGAAGCGGCCTCTGCTGTGCAGGGGCCGCTTCTCCTTTGCGGCTCGGTGTCAGTTGCCCGAAAGACCCCACTCCCCCGGGGAGTAGCTGCTTTTCGGAGCGTTCGGCACGTTGACGAAGAATTCGAACCCGCATTTGGCTTCGATCTCCGTCACGGGTACCGCACAACCGTCCGGTGTCTGGGTCTTGTCTGTGGTTTGTTCATACCAGAATCCGATGCATTGCAGTTCGTCGGCCGCAAGGGTGGTTACGGATTGTCCCGTGGTGCCCTGCTTGGTGCGCAGCAATACCTTGTAATAATGCGTCGGTACGGGGCATGGGTTACCGCCGTTGTCGGTCGTCGTACCCTCTGTCCCATCGAAATAACATCCCGTTACCACATAGAGCGTATCGGCGCACATCCATCCGCGGACTCTGGTTTCCAGGGTGCCCCATGCACCGCTGTTGAATGTAGCGAGCTGGGGCGTCATATTCGAATAGTAGGAAATCTGCTTGTTCGCCAGGTTGCTCACTTTCCGGTCGGCGTTGGGGACTTGATGCCCTTTGTTATAGGGGGCTCCCACACCGCCCACCATCTGCTCGGTCTTTCCCAGCGACGGGTCGGCCGAGTAGGCCCTCTCTTTCGAAGCGTTCGGGGCTGTATAATAGGCGTGCAGCGGATATGCTGCCCATAGGGCCGCCTTTTTCGCCTTGTCATAACCCATTGCGAAATTGCGCGGGTAGGAGCCGTTGCCCGCCGCCACGTCGGTGATGTAGTGGCATATCTCGGTCACCGAAGTGTTCGCTGCGGGCAGTTCCGCCCACGATTTTCCCAATGCCGCTGTTCCTGTTCCCGGGGTAGGGTCTGGGGAAGGATCGCCTCCTTCCCCGCCCGGAGTTCAATTCGCCGGTTGCCAGGTTATGTCGCCTATCGTCGTTCTGTTCTGATTATTTTGTTTTATGGTAATAGTGGCGTCATAACCTTGACAGTCGATTGTCGGTATTTCGAATGCGCTTTTACTGTTTCCCGGAATAGTGATACTTGCTGCCGTGGCACCATTGGCTGTTATGGTGACTGTTGCCGAACCTTTGCTTGAGGTCAATGCATTGAATTTAAGGGCTGTAATGCCTCCTGGGATCGTTACGGACATTGAGCCGTTTTTACCGATGGCTGCATATTTGTCGTTTATTACCACGACTCCGGCATTGGCAAGCGCCGTTTTGTCTGTGTTGGCCTGATTAGGATTACCACAGCCACTATAACTCCATTGCGGGGTTCCAGTGGTTACTCCGTTGAATGTGCCGCTGGAACCATAACTGGTAGTGCTGGGCACGGTGTAATTTTCGAAAGTCTCGGTTTCCCACATTACAGCCCCCGGTTTTGTCTGGGTGACGCTTACGGTTTGCGCTTCGGCGCCTTCGTACGATAATGTGATGGTGCCGGAACGTTCCTCACCCTGATTTGCGTCTATCGTGAAAGAAACGCCGTCGACGTCATAAACGAATGAATTGAGCCAGGAAACGTTCGACGATGCGACGACCGACACCCCGTCTGTGGGATTATCAACCGTATAGTTGATGGTTTTGGTAGCGCTTTCCGCAGGAACGGACAAGGTCGTTTCCGATGTGATTTTCAGTACCGGCGGCAGGGTGATGTCATGGCCGGGAACGATCTGTATGCTTTCGATAATTATTCTTTCGTTTGTGGCGGAGGGCTCGATCCTGATTTTCGTTTTCGAATTTTGTGCGTCGAATTTCAGCAGGTAGGTTTTGAACTCCTCGGTTAGGTCTGCGGTCGTGATTGCCGCGGATTCTCCGGCGGTTACTTTGATTCCGGAAGTATCTTTCGGCCAGACTTTAGCCGAAATCAGTACCGAGAACGGTGCGGAGAGATCCAGTTCGCTGGTGACGATATACCCGGAGTTTTTGCTCGAACTCATGCGGAGGCCATGCGGGGAGTCGTATTGATAAACATAGGAGTTCCCCGCGGAATACAGGTCGTTTCCGTTTTTGTCTTTGCGGGACAGGATATTTGTTGCGGAGTTTCCTGTCAGGTCACTGAAATCGTCGGTAAACGGCAGGCTCAGACCGGTTGCCGCGGCTGTGATGTGTTCGTCTGAAAGATTGACATTCAAAGTGGTGATCTTTCCTGTTTCCAGATCGATTTCATTGGACAGGACAATCTCTTTTTTGATGACATACCCTTCTGTCGCTGCTTCGACGACCAATTTCGACCCCGCAGCCAGCAATCGCGGATATACGCTTAAATAGGTGCCGCTGACACCGTTGATAACGTATTCCGTATTTGTCGTATAGGTCGCCGTTACGGTGTTGGAGCCGTTATAATAGGGTGCATACATCGTGTAGTTCAAGAGGTCTACAACAACCCGGCCTGCCAGTGTGTTGTCGCCATCGGTCGTAATGGACAATGACGATACGTGCTGGTCGGCCAGTTTTGCGCCTGTGGATTGGTCTTTGAGTACGACTTTGACGATGGCGCTCAATCGTCTGAATTCCAGATTGGCGACTTGCTGTCCCTCGGAATCGAGTGTAAGCGGTTTGCTGACCAGGATGTCGGCTTTGCCGTCGAACGAACTGGCTGTCGGGGTTTGGTTTGCCGGCAGATCGACCTTTGCACCCGTATTATCTCCTACTTTGTCGATTCCGTTGGCCGTGAATGGATAATAAGCGTAAATCGTTGATGAAATGTTCGCGTTACCGGAAAAAGTCGTTGTTGCGGCGCGCTCCGTCGCATCGTTCGTGAAGGGGTAGTTGGACTTCGTCCCGTCGGTACTGATGCCGATCTGATCGCCGACAGACCAATAAGGGGTCAATCCGTCGATCTCGGTGCGGACTTCCGGTTTGAGCTCAGGGTTCCCGGCCGTAAAAGTCATCTTGACGAGTTTGCCGGAAGGGGTGTCGATGCTGCTGTCTTCCTTTTGGCAGGCTGTAGCTGTTACAGCGGTGAGAGCTGCAAACAGTGTGATTTTAGAGAGACTTTTCATAGGGCTGCGGTATTAGAGTTCGTGTTCGCTTCCCGATCCGATACCTCCTGCACCGCCGCCGCTGCCCCAATCGTCATAGACGTCGGGTGGGGTGGGCGATGTTGCAAACCCTTTTTCAGTCTCGATGTCGATCGTCTCAATTACGGGCGGAAGATAGGTCGAATTTCCCCCCCCCCCCCCTTGCTGGTGGACAGATTGTAATTCATAAGGCTAAATTTTTTTGGTTAAAAACACTCTCGTACCAAATATAGCAAAAAATAATCTCTTCCCGTTTAAAAAACTGTGAAATTCCGCTTTCCGGTCAAAATATATACACAAACGTCTGTTCGTTTGCCGATTTTGCCCGTTTGGGATACTGCAACCGGTACCGACGACGGGAAACGGCGTCCGTGCCGCATTGTGCAGCGGCAATGCGGATCGTCCGGGATGGAAGAGGGCGGGGGATAAGCCGGGGTGGGGATTTAGTACATATTGTCGTACATCGACTGGCTCTTGTCGTATTTGAGGTCTGAGAGTGATGCCGCCTTTACGCCGATGTTGAAGCTCCAGCTGCGGTGGAACCCGAAAGGTATCCACGAAAACGACATCTGCCAGCAGTGCAGGTCGCGCGAGATGGAGATCGACGAGGTGGTGAGTTTGTTCGCCTTGATGTCGTAACCGCCCTGGAAGGTGATGCCGGTCTTGGGCGTTATGGTAAGGCTGCCGTTGAAGCTGACGGTCTGCGTGACGTTCTTCTTGTAGCCTTTGGGCGGGTAGTTGCCTGTCGATATGTTGTAGTTGATGGCATAGTTGAACCCGAAGTTCCACGGCAGCGAGAAATCGTAGTACATCTGCGACATGTATTGCCGCCGCAGTACAGGATCCATGTTGCCGTAGGGGTCGTAGTAGGGGTTCATGTATTCGGGCGGGATGCTCGTAATGTCGTTGATGGCCGATTGCGAGCGGTCGTCGCGCGATTTGAACGTATAACCGAACGACCAGCCCGTCGAGACGATACGCCCCGGGAAGAAGAGCTTGTTGTAGCGCTTGCCGTCAGGCGTCAGCCGGTAGGGGTCGAGCGTCATCGAGAGGTTGATGCCGAAATTCTGGAAGATCGTCGTGCGGAACGAGATCGGGATGGTCGAGAGCCCCATCGAGTCGGCCAGGAAATTGTACGACCCGCTGATGCGCAGCTCGTCGATCAGTTTGATTTTCTTCACGCCCGAGGTGTCGCGCTTCGACAGTACCTTCATTTCGAGGTTCTGCGACAGCGCGAAGTTCATCGACATCGACCGTCCGGAACTGGGGACGCCGTATGCGTTGACCGAATAGGGCGAATAGCTGGTGAAGCGTCCCGTCGAGTCGGTCTGCATGGTTTTGTGATAGCCGTATTTCGGGTCGCCGAAGTCCGGCGTGTAGGAGAATCCGATCGAGGGGGTGAGCGTGTGGCGGATGGCCTGTATCTTGCGGTCTTTGCGCTTCTTGGTGAAGTCGTACATGCCGTATACGGTCGTCGATGCCGAGACGTTGAAGTTGTAGTTGTAGAGGCGGTAAAACCCGTATTGCGTCGGCAGCGTGTCGACCTTGTTCGTGACGGGGTTCCAGTCGAATTCGACTTTTTTGAAGTACCACTTTTCGTTGTATGTCGCCGACGGCGAGATGTTGATGTAGTTGAACAGGTTGAACGACGCCGAGACGGGGATGTTATGCTCGATGCCGTTCTTCATGTTGTCGAACGTCTCCTTCGAGAAGATCTTGTCTTCGGTCGTGGTCACCGAGTTGGTCATCTTGCCCGTATACTGCATCGAGATCTTTTCGTACCACCGCTCCTTGCCCATGCGTTCCTTGCGTTTGAAGGGGTAGAAACGCGAGACGTTGAAGACCACGGTCGGCAGCGTCACCGAGAGGCTCTTGTTCTGCGAGTTCTGCGAGATGGACATGTTCGCCGAGAGCGAGAAGGGTGTGCCCGCCCAGTTCTTCGAGTAGGCGATCGACGAGTTGGTCTGCGTCGAGAGGATGTCGTTGAGGTTGGTCGCCGAATATTTGCTGTAACCGCTGGTCGCGAAGTTTACCGATGCCGAGAAGGTCGACCCGGGGTTGGCCTTGGGATCCTGGGAGTGTGTCCACTGGATGCGGAAGTTGCTCTGCTTGATATAGTCCGGTTCGCCTTTTTCGCCCGTCTTGATGTTCGAGTACTGCATGTTGAAACTGCCGCTGTACTTGTAACGTTTGATGTAGCGCGATGCGGCCGATGCCTCCCACGAACCGAGCGTGTAGAACCCGCCGCGCACGGCCAGGTCGGCGTAGTCGCCCAGCGTGAAATAGTAACCCATGTCGCGCAGGAAGAACCCCTTGGTGTATTCCTCGCCATAGGTGGGCATCAGCAGACCCGATTTTGGCCCCATGTTGATCGGGAAGAAACCCTCGGGGATGCCGAGAAAGTAGATCGGCACGTCCTCCATGACGAGGTAAGCCGGCCCCGTGACGACTTTCTTGCCAGGGATGACCTTGGCTTTGGTCATCGCCAGGTAGAAGTGCGGGTGGTCGGTCTCGTCGCAGGTCGTGTATTTGCCGTGCTGGATGTTGACCGTGTTGTCGGGCATTTTCTTCACGCTGCCTCCGACCAGCCAGCCGTCGCCCTGCTGCGTCGCCACGCCCTTGATCTTGGCCTTCTTCGAGGTGAGGTTGTAGGTGATCGTATCCATCGTGTACGATGCGTCGCCCTCGGAGAATTCGGGCTTGGTGACGATCGGTTTGCCTTCGAGCGAATCGGGCTTGCCGTATGCATAGACCATCTTGTTGTCCATGTTGATCTGCATGTAGTCGGCCTTGAGGTTGCTGTTCTGATAGGTGATGTCGCCCTCGTTGTAGATATAGACCATCTTGTTGCGCACGTCGTAGACCAGCGAATCCTTGTTCTTGCCCGAGATCGGGTCGTCGAGGAACGCCCCCGGTTTCTGGGGCTTTTTCTCTTTCACCGTGTCGCGGGCGATGGTGTCCGCTCCGCGGCCTTCGAGCGAGTCGCCTTTCTGCGTGATGAGCGAATCGAGCTGCTCCTGCGGCAGGGCTTCGAATGCGGCGCGGCGGCGTGCCTGTTCCCGGGCGGCGCGTGCCTGCTCGCGGCGGTCGCGGCGGCTTTGGGTCGCAGCTTCCGGCACTTCGGCCGCGGCTTCGGAATGGATCCGGAGGGAATCGGACAGGCGTTGGCGGAGGCAAGCATTCCCCGGGGTACGGACGAGCCGAACACCAACTGGGCGAAGAGGAGGAGTGCCGCCGCCGAAAACAGATATTTTACCCTGATTCTATCCAAAATCCCAATAATTTTTCGTACCTTTGCCGACATGTCGGCAAAAACGCCTGGATCGGGGCCTCGATGCACTCCCGCCGGGTTTTTTAGGCGCGACAAAGATAGGTAAAAAATTACAGAAAGCTCACATTTGGCTCCATTAAATATGCGCACACGACTGTTCCTGTTATTCGCGTTTGCGGCCGTTACCGTTCTAACGAACGGTGCCACGGCCGGGAATATTGCGCACGGGGTCGAAGTTGTGGTCATCGATGCCGGACACGGCGGGAAATTCCCCGGGGCGCACTACGGCAATGTCTACGAGAAAGACCTCACGCTGAAGGTGGCGCTCAAACTCGGGAAGCTCATCGAGGAGGGGATGCCGGGCGTGAAGGTGGTCTATACCCGCAAGACGGACAAGGCGCTGGGCACCGATCTGGCAACCGACCTCCAGGCGCGTGCCGACATCGCCAACAAGGCCGGCGGCGACCTCTTCGTTTCGATCCACGTCAATGCCGCGAAATCCTCGGCGGCACGGGGTGTCGAGACGCTCATCATGGGCGAAAGTCCCAAGGAGCAGCGTTACAACGAGAACGCCCTGTTCGAGAACAACCGCGAAGACCTGATCGACATGTCGGACGAGCGGACGGCGGCCATCGTGCGGGCCTATATCCAGAACCTGCAATTCACCTACGGCGAGTACAGCATGGCGCTGGCGCGCTGTATTCAGAATAATTACCTGAAGGCCGGGCGCCATTCGCGGGGCATCAAACCCCAGCTGCTGCGCGTGCTCTATGCCACCGACATGCCGGGCGTGCTGACCGAGATCGGTTTTATGTCCAACGCCCAGGAGATGGCCTATATGAAGTCGGAAAAGGGGCAGGACGAGATCGCCCGCTCGATTTACGAAGGCGTGAGGGATTATTCGGCCTATGTGCTCGAAACGCGCCGCGCCGAAGAGGAGGCCGCGGCAGCCCCGAAGCCCGGTAAAGAGCCCGAAACGCAGGTCGTCATCGGGAAGGAGCCCGTGCGCCCTGCGGAGCAGGACAAGGCATCCGATGCGCCTGCCGCGAAGACCGTCACCCCGGAAAAAGGGGAGCCGGAGAAGGCTGCGGGCAAGTCCGGGGCGCAGAAACCGGAACCGCGGAAACCGGCCAAGGCCGGGGATGCCCCCAAACAAGCCGCCCGGCCGCTGCGTTATACCGTGCAGGTGCTGGCCAGCGCGCAGACCGTGCCGACCTCGTCCGCACGTTTCAAAGCCTACCGCAACAAGGTGAAACAGTATACCGCCGAGGGGCGGTTCCGCTATAAATATTGCGTCGGCGAGTACGATACCCGTGCCGCCGCCCAGAAACGGCTGGCCGAAGTGCGCAAGGTTTTCCCCGACGCCTTCGTCGTGTGCTGCCGGGGTACGCAAATTGTGAAATAAAAACAAGCGAAATATGAAAAGGGAAGTTAAGATCGGAATATTCGCCGTGGCGATGATCGGCGTTGCCTGGGCCGGAATTCGGTTTCTGAAAGGTTTCGACATTTTCAGCCGGAACGTCGAGTATTATGCCGCCTACGACCAGATCAACGGCGTGCAGAACGCGTCGCCGATCATGATGAAGGGCGTGAAGATCGGCTCCGTGACACGGCTTTCGTTCGACCCCGCGCGCAGCGACAAGGTCGTGTTGCAGTTCACCATCAAGCGCCAGTACCGCATCCCGACCGATTCCGAGGCCAAGATCTTCAGCAACGGGCTGATGGGTGCCAAGGCGATCGAAATCACCTACGGCACGGCCGACACCTACCTCCAGAAGGGCGATACGCTGCGTTCGAGCCGCGACCGCGATCTGATGGACATGGCCGGCTCCGAGCTGGATTTCTTCAAGCAGAAGGTTTCGCAGCTCACCACCGACCTTTCGCGCACGCTCGAAAACCTGAACGGCCTGATGGAAACCAATGCGGACAACATCGCCGGGACGCTCGGCAACCTGAACTCCGTGACGGGCGACATGGCCGAGATACTCTCTGCGGAGAAAAACAGCCTGAAGAGCGCGCTGGACAACCTTTCGAAATTCTCCGACATGCTCGGCGAGAATGCTGGGCGCGTGGACAGCATCATCGGCGACGTGGATCGTTTCACCTCGCAGCTCACCGAGGAGCAGTTCGCCCGCAAACTTTCGCAAGCCGTGGAGCACCTCGACGACCTCGTGGCGCGTATCGCGCAGGGCGAAGGCACGATCGGCAAGCTCATCAGCGACCCCGAACTGTACGATTCGCTCGAAAAGGCCAGCGACAACCTCGCGGCGCTGCTGGCCGATGTCAAACAATACCCCGGCCGTTACGTCCACCTCTCGCTTTTCGGGCGCAACCCCGAAAAGATGAAGGAGCGTGCCGACAAGAAGGCCGCCAAGGCTGCTGCCAAGGCTGAGCGCGATTCGCTCAGGCGGCTGCAGTAGCCGTTCAATCCGACATAAAGATGATTTATCCTGCAAACTTCGAGCAGAAGATCAGCTTCGACCGGCTTCGGGAACAGGTTGCAGCGCTTTGCACCATGCGTGCCGCCCGCGGGAAGCTCGCCGAAGAGACTTTCTCGACCTCGGCGCGCGAGATCGGGCGGAGGCTGGAACTTGCCGACCAGATGCGCCTGCTGCTCGACATGGAGCACGATTTTCCCGGCGGGGAATATCCCGACGTCGACCATGTCGTTGCCAAACTGCGTGTCGAAGGGACGTTCCTCGACGTGGGGGAGGTGGTGACCCTGCACCGGGCGCTGAGCCTCGTCGGCAGCGTCGTTGCGTTCATCCTCGCCCGCGAAGGGCAATATCCGGCGCTGTATGCCCGCAGCCGCGGCGTCGAGGCATTCCCCGGGATCGTGCAGCGGATCGACGCCATCGTCGATCGTTTCGGCAATATCCGGGACAATGCTTCGCCGGCCCTGCTGGAGATTCGGCGCGCCATCCGCGAACGCGAAGGGCAGGCCGCCAAGCGGTTGCAGGCGGTGCTCGCCGCCGCCAAAGGGGCCGGTATCGTCGATGCCGACGCCCAGATATCGATCCGCGAAGGGAAGGCCGTGATCCCGGTTGCCGCGGCCAATAAACGCAAGCTGCAGGGCTTCATCCACGACGAATCGGCCACGGGGCGTACGTTCTACGTCGAACCGGTCGAGGTCGTGGAGATCAACAACGAGCTGCGCGAACTGGAATATGCCGAGCGGCGCGAGATCGTCCGCATCCTCTCGGAGTTCACCGATTCGGTGCGCCCCGATGCCGGGCTGATCGCCGCGTCGGGCGACTACCTGGCCGAGATCGACATGCTGCGTGCCAAGGGACGCTGGGCATCGCAGAACGGCTGCGTGAAACCGATCATCTCGGACGACGACCGGCTGGTGCTGAAGAATGCCCGCCACCCGCTCCTGCAGCAAACCCTGCGGGCGCAGGGGCGCGAGGTCGTACCGCTCGACATGCAGCTCGACCGCCGCAAGCATATCCTTGTCATTTCGGGGCCCAATGCAGGTGGCAAGTCGGTCTGCCTCAAGACCACCGGCCTCGTGCAGTATATGTTCCAGTGCGGGTTCCCCGTTCCGGCATCGGAGGTTTCGGAACTGCCCGTGTTCCGTTCGATCTTCATCGACATCGGCGACGAGCAGTCGATCGACGACGACCTGTCTACCTATTCGTCGCACCTGCTCAACATGAAGAACATGCTCGCGGGGGCTTCGTCGTCGACGCTGGTGCTGATCGACGAGTTCGGGTCGGGTACCGAGCCGGTCATCGGCGGCGCCATCGCCGAGGCCATCCTCGAACGCCTGCTGACCAAAGGGTGCTACGGCGTCATCACGACCCACTATGCCAATATCAAATACTATGCGTCGAATACCGAGGGCATCGCCAATGGCGCCATGATGTTCGACGTGCAGAATATCCGCCCGCTGTTCCGCCTCGAAACGGGCAAGCCGGGCAGTTCGTTCGCCGTGGAGATCGCCCGCAAGATCGGGCTCCCGGAGGATATTATCCGCGCGGCGGGCGAGAAGGCCGGCAGCGACCATATCAACATCGAGAAGCAGCTGCGTGAGATCGCCCGCGACAAGCATTACTGGGAACAGAAGCGCGACCGCATCCGCTTGACCGACCGCAAGGTCGAGGAGTTGGAGCAGACCTATGCCGGGCAGCTGTCGAAGATCAGGGCCGAGCGGCAGGAGATACTCAAAAAGGCCAAGCTGGAGGCGCAGCAGCTGATCGCCGATGCCAACCGGCAGATCGAGAATACGATCAGGACGATCCGCGAGGCGCAGGCCGAAAAGGAGCTGACGCGCCTTGCGCGCCGCGAACTGGACGATTTCCGCGACGCGGTGACGAAGACCGATACGGCGGACAAGGATGCCGAGGTCGCCCGCGAGATCGAACGTATCGAACGCCGCCGTCAGCGGCGTGAAGAACGCAAGGCGCAGCGGGGCGAGGCGCAGGCGGCGGGGGCTGCCCCTGCCGAAGCTCCGAAACCGCGCGAGGTGGAGGCCGGGTCGAAAGTCCGCATGGCCGGACAGGATATGGTCGGCGTGGTGCAGTCGGTCAAGGGGCGCAAGGCGCAGGTCGCCTTCGGCCAGATACTGACTACGGTCGACCGGAAGATGCTGACCGTGGTTTCGAACAGCGAGTTCCGCGAGGCGACACGCCCGCAGACGGCGCGGACGGTGGTGTCGGCCGGCATTTCGGCCCGCAAGCTCAGCTTCAAAGACCATATCGACGTGCGGGGCATGCGTGCCGCCGAGGCGCTGGACGCCGTGCAGGATTTCATCGACGACGCCCTGATGGTGGGCGTGGGGTCGGTGTCGATTCTCCACGGCAAGGGCACGGGGGCTCTCAAGGAGGAGATACGCCGCTACCTGCGCACGGTGCCTGAGGTCGAAAGCGCCCGCGACGAGCATGCCGACCGGGGCGGGGCGGGAATTACGATCGTGACATTTGACCTTTCGTGAGGACGGCTGCCTCCGGCGCTTCCGCTCGCGGCAGCCGCATACTCCGCGTATGTTCCTGCCCCGCCGGCTTCGTGAAGCCCCGGATGCCATCCGCCCGGCGAAAAACGGATAAGATACAGGATGAACTACAAACTCTCGGAAATAGCCGCCGTTGTCGCCGGGGAGAATCAGTGTGCGCGTCACGCGCGCGCACACCCCCGCCGTTGTCGGCGGGAAATTTACAGGCTGCGATGCCGAAGTGCGGTCGGTTGTCACAGACAGCCGTTCGCTGTCGTGCGAACTGGGCTGCTGCCCGATGTTCGTGGCCATGCGCGGTGCCAATCACGACTCGCACGGCTTCGTCGCCCAGATGTCGGCGCGCGGCGTGCGTGCGTTCCTCGTCGAACGGGATGTCGAGTGCCCCGCCGGTTGCGGCTTCGTGCGTGTGGACAACGCCATCGACGCCCTGCAACGCCTTGCGGCGCACTACCGTGCGCAATTCAGGGGTACGGTCGTCGGCATCACCGGTTCGAACGGCAAGACCGTCATCAAGGAGTGGATCGCCGAAGAACTGCCCGCGGGGATGAAATATTACCGCTCTCCGAAAAGCTACAATTCGCAGCTGGGCGTGCCCCTCTCGGTGCTGATGCTCGAAGGCGACGAGGAGTTAGCCATCTTCGAGGCGGGCATTTCGAAGCCCGGAGAGATGGAGCGGCTGGAGCGCATCATCCGTCCCGACGTGGTTATTTTTACCTCGATCGGCGACGCGCACCAGGAGAATTTCCTCAATCTCGAACAGAAATGCGACGAGAAGATGGTGCTGGCCCGCAATGCTTCGAAAATCGTCTACCACAGCTATTACGAACCACTGGGTGGCATGGTCGCGGCGCGTTTCGCCGCCCGCAAGCCCCTCGATGCCGCGTCGTTCCCCGAGGTGCCGGAGTCGGTCATCGGCAACGCCGCATCGCGCCGCAATGCCCAGATCGTCGAGGCGTTCTGCGCCGCGATGCACTATCCCGCGCCGTCGTTCACTTCGGCGCCTACGTTGCCCATGCGCCTCGAGGTGAAGGAGGGCATCAACGATTCGATCCTGATTAACGACGCCTATAACCTCGACCTCAATTCGCTGGCGCTGGCGCTCGATTACCTGCACGGCGTGGCGCTGAACCGCCGCCGTACGCTCGTCCTGTCGGACATCTCGCAGAGCGGGCTTTCCGACGACGAACTCTACGGCCGTGTCGCGGGGATGGTCGCACGGGCGGGCGTCGACTTTCTGATCGGCATCGGCCCGCGCCTGAAACGCCATGCCGGGCTGTTCGGCTGCGACAAGGAGTTTTACGCCTCGACCGACGAGTGCATCGCGCGCATCGACCGCAGGGCCGTGGCCGGGCGTGCCATCCTGCTGAAAGGCGCCCGCGATTTCCGCTTCGAGAAACTGGCGCACGCCCTCGCGCGCCGCAGCCATACGACGGTGCTGGAGGTCGACCTCGACGCCATGACGCACAATCTCAATTTCTTCCGTTCGAAGCTCAGCTTCGGTACGAAACTCGTGGCGATGGTCAAGGCCGGCTCGTACGGTGCCGGCGATTTCGAAGTCGCGCAGCTGTTGCAGCACCAGGGCGTTGATTACCTGGCCGTGGCGTTCGCCGACGAAGGGGTACTGTTGCGCGAGCGGGGCATTTCGATGCCCGTCGTGGTGCTCAACGCCGATGCCGACAGTTTCGATCAGATGATCGCCAACCGCCTCGAACCCGAGATATACAGCCTCCATTCGCTCGGCGCCTTCGCCGGGGCCGTGGTGCATGCGGGCGAGAGCCGTTACCCGATCCATATCAAGCTCGACACGGGTATGCACAGGCTGGGATTCACGGACGACGAAGTCGGGGCGCTGTGCAGGGCGCTGGCGGAAACCCCGCAGGTCAAGGTCGCCTCGGTCTTCTCGCACCTCAACTGTGCCGACATGCCCGAAGAGGATGCCTATACCCGGGCGCAGATCGCCCTGTTCGACCGCATGAGCGCCCGCGTCGCCGCCTCGCTGCCCTATCCGGTCATCCGCCATACGGCCAATTCGGCCGCCATCGAAGGCTTCCCCGAGGCGCAGTTCGACATGTGCCGCCTCGGGCTGGGGCTTTACGGCTTCGGCTACCGGCATAACGGGATGCTGCGTCCCGTCTCGACCCTCCGCACGCGTATCGTGCAGGTCAAGCACCTGTCTGCGGGCGAGGCCGTAGGGTATGGACGGGCCGGGAAACTCACGCGCGAAACTACGACGGCGACGATCCCCATCGGATATGCCGACGGGCTCGACCGCCATCTGGGCTGCGGCCGCTGGTCGGTGCTGGTGGCCGGGAGTTCCGCCCCCATCGTCGGACGCATTTGCATGGACAGCTGCATGGTCGACATTACGGGGATTCCCGGCGTGAAGGAAGGCGACGAAGTCGTGGTCTTCTCGCCCGAGCCGGGCAACGACCTGGAAACGATGGCCCGCGTGCTCGATACGATTCCCTATGAGATCATGACCTCGGTTTCGGGGCGCGTAAAACGGATTTACCTCAAAGAATAACGATATGAAATGCTATGATTGCGGCGGTGAAATCGCTTCCGGCACTGATAAGTGCCCCTCCTGCGGTTGTCCCGCCGGGCGCGATGAGGCCGCCGGGTGCCTCGGGGCGCGGCTGCTGACGGCACAGCTCGAATCCGAATCGGCCCTCGACCAGTTGGGCAAGGCCCGCAGCGCCATGTTCGCCGCGGCATTGCTGGCGCTCGCCAGCGGCGTGGTCGAACTGGTCAACGCCCAGGGAAACGGGGTGAGGCTGGTGGTCGGAATCGTGATGCTCGTGCTGGCGGGCGGCTATGTGGCTATCGGCTGCAATGTCCGCAAATCCCCG
>OGOU01001441.1_pt1 | contig 18554 bp, 18 predicted proteins | sample 1552721 | NCBI WGS metagenome assembly OGOU01 (sample SAMEA2580176, study PRJEB22360) | human gut metagenome | biome: human gut; feature: human-associated habitat; material: faeces | place: Denmark | collected 2008/2010
TCTGCTCGACGACTGACAGCCCTGCCGTTAACATTTATTATTAAACAAGCTCTTAGAACACAATCAACTTCGGATAACGTGTGACATTTGTTATGCAAAGATAAGATAAATAAATGAGTCCATAAGCTAATTTACCGTTTTTCGCATCTTTAAAAATGTAAATTTAGATGTTATTAAATTATGGATAAGACTTCATGACGTCCCCAGAGAACAAAATCCATCATCATTGTGGGAGAATTGCAGAGAAGATTATAATTGTTGCCCTTATATTGTGCATGCGCAAAGGCACAAAACATGTGCTTTAACTTATATTTTGGAATTTAACATATGGTTTAACTTTTATTCTATTGCGTGAATCGGCTATAATCTATAATTTTGCAAATAAATTCACCGGGAGGTGAAAGTATAATTGATGCATACGAACCGACGATTCACTTTTCTGCAAGGACATAATGACAAAAATCCCCCGGAAAATGTTGATTACCAAAACGTACTCTGTACGGATAACATTATATAGCTGTTCCAATTGCAGCAACGGGCCTTACATAATGCAGTCCTTGGACTCAAATCCCTTCAGGCATAAAAGTTGATTTTTATCGCGTTGACGATGCTACAATTTAGGGTTAGTATAGATTGTTAGTATCCTGGCGTGATAACAATGCACACTTGTATACGCCAAGATGAAACGAAAAATGTGTTTTATGTTAGTTATGTATCTTCGAAGCTTCGGCAACGAAGAAAAATCCGGAAGTCCTCGCGAGAAGCTTTCCGGATTTTATTTTTTATGTGGTTTCAAGTATGTGCAAGCCTCTGTCTTTAGAGCCGACCAAAGTGCGGCATGACGTCTAAGTTAGCGAGTCGAAAATAGAAAGCGCTCCGGGTTTTGAAGCCGGAACGCCATATTGTTTAGAGTAAACCGATTTACCAGATGACGATGCGCTCTTCTGGGGCCAGATACATGGGCTGGCCTTCGGTGATAGAGAAGGCTTCGAAGAAAGGTGCGATGTTGCGCAGCGAGCCGTCTACGCGCCACTTCCCCAGCGAGTGGGGGTCTGTCTGTGTGCGGCGCAGAATCTCGGCGTCACGGATGTTGCCTGCCCATACGTTGGCGTATGCAAGATAGAAACGTTGGTCGGGAGTGAATCCGTCGATGGTCTGACCTTTGTTATCGCCCAAAGCTTTGTGGTATGCAGTGTGAGCTACGCGCAGACCGCCCTGATCAGCAATGTTTTCGCCGAGAGTGAAACGGCCGTTGGCGTGAGTGTCGCCAAGGACAATGATTTTATCGAATTGTGCGGCAAGACCGTCGGCAAGTTTGGTGAAGGCTTCGGCATCTTCTTTAGTCCACCAGTCTTTGAGGTTGCCGTTTTTGTCGAACTGACGGCCCTGGTCATCGAATCCGTGTGTCATTTCGTGACCGATAACGACACCGATGGCACCGTAATTGGCGGCATCATCAGCTTCGGGGTCAAAGAAAGGTTTCTGAAGAATACCAGCGGGGAAGCAAATCTCGTTAGTCGTGGGATTGTAGTAGGCGTTGACAGTCTGAGGCGACATGTACCAACGCGAACGGTCTACGGGTTTGCCGAAGTCGGCGAGGTTGAAGTCGTTGTTGAACTTGACAGCGTTCTTAACGTTTTCCCAGTATGATTTGGAGGGGTCGATGTCGAGCGACGAGTAGTCGCGCCACTTGTCGGGATAACCAATTTTTACGGTGAAGGCGGCGAGTTTTTCGCGAGCTTTAGCTTTTGTTGCGTCGGACATCCACGTCAGATTGTCGATATGCTCGCCGAGAGCGCTCTGCAGGTTGCCAACAAGAGTCAACATTTTTTCTTTGGACGATGCGGGGAAATATTTCTCGACATAAAGCTGACCGAGGGCCTCGCCGAGCATTCCGTTGGGGACGGCGAGTGCGCGTTTCCATCGGGGTTGCATCTGCTGGACGCCTGAGATGACTTTAGATAGTTCAAAACCGGCGTTGACGAAGTCATCGCTGAGATAGTCGGCGGCCGATGTCAGATAACTTGCGGTGAGATAGTCGCGGAGGGCTTGTTCGGAAGCTGTCGCCATGAGCACGTCGGCGGCTGCAAGCGATTTGGGCTGACCGAGAATAAGGTTTTCGATGTTGTTGATGCCGCATTTGGCAAAGAAGCGTTTGAGGTCTATGTTGGGATAGTCTTTGGCAAGTTGTGCCATGGTGCGCGGATTGTACTGAGCGGCCGGGTCGCGGAGGTCTTCGCGCGAAGTGGCTGCACGGGCCAGAGTTTTCTCGATAGAGATGGAGTTGGCGGCCAGACGACGAGCGTCGTTCTCAGAGTATCCGGCAAGTCGGGCAAGTGTCTCGAGGCAGTTGCGGTATGCGTCGAGAACTTTGCGGTTGTTCTCGTTGTCAACGATGTAATAGTCACGGTCGCCGAGGCCGAGTCCACCCTGTTCGAGATACATGACATTCTGGTCGGCGTTAAGCATATCGGCAGAGACACCGATGTTGAAGAACGCGTTGACACCGGGCATAGTAGCCATTATGTCTATAATATCGCCGCGCGAAGCCGAGTTGATGCGCGCTAAGTCTTTCTTGACAGGTTCGGCGCCTTCGCGGTTGAGGCGTACCGAATCCATACCCAGAGCAAAGAAATCGCCGATTTTCTGCGCGTTCGAGCCATGAGCGGCATTTTTGAGGTCTATGCCGGTAACGAGGTCGTAGACTTGCTTGCGGCTGTTTTCGCCCAGCTGGTCGAAGGTTCCGAAACGCGAGTATTCGGGCGAGAGGGGATTTGCTTTCATCCAACCGCCGCAGGCGTATTGGTAGAAATCGGTCCCGGGGGCAACCGAAGTGTCCAGATTGGCGCGGTCGATGCCTTTGGGACCGTCGGCCAACGCTGATGTTGTCACTGCCATACTGATAAATGCAATAGTCAGTTTATTCATAAATGTGATTTTTTTATGTGATTGTATGTAGGGGAGAATGTTGTTATTTGTTGTCATTGAGACTGTCAAGGTCCATTTGGTCGAGTTCCCATACGGACATGGCGTTTTCGAGTTCTTTGGTAGCCTGCCCATGTTGTGCGAAAAGTTCGTCGGAGGCTTCGCCGGCGGCCAGCCTGTCTTCGATGGCCTTGACATCAGCTTCGCGTGCTGCGACAAGAGCTTCGGCGTCGGCAACTTTTTTTTGAGCGCGGCGTATAGCTTTATCGCGTTCGCGCTGTTCGGCATAGCTGAGTTTTGGCTTGGCTGCCGCTTTGTCTGTGTCAGGTTCGGCCGTCGTGATTTTGGAAGTTGGCTTAGTCGGCGCGGTTTTGGTCTGCGTCGGCGATGTCGATAGAGACAGTTGGTCCAGGTTTTCGATTTTCTTTTTTTCGAGAAACTCATATATGCCGCCGAGACACTCGCGTACTTTGCCGCCACCGAACTCGTAGACTTTTTCGACAAGGCCGTCGAGGAACTCGCGGTCGTGCGACACGACAATTGCAGTCCCGGTGAAGTCCTTTATGGCCTGTTTGAGGATGTCCTTGGTTTTCATGTCAAGGTGGTTGGTAGGCTCGTCGAGGATGAGCAGGTTGACGGGCTCGAGCAGAAGACGTATCATTGCCAGACGTGTCTTTTCGCCGCCCGAAAGTACTTTGACTTTCTTGTCGGAGGCTTCGCCGCCAAACATGAAGGCACCGAGTATATCGCGGATTTTCAGGCGTATGTCACCAACGGCCACGCGGTCGATGGTGTCGAATACCGTTAATTCGCCGTCGAGCAGCTGTGCCTGGTTTTGTGCAAAGTAGCCGATTTTGACATTATGGCCGATTTTGAGCGAGCCGGTGAAGGGTATTTCGCCCATTATGCATTTGACAAGAGTTGATTTGCCTTCGCCGTTTTTGCCGACGAAGGCGACTTTCTCGCCTCGTTTGATAGTGAATGTGCAATGGTCAAAGACCTGATGGTCCCCGTATGCTTTGCCTACATCGTCGAGTATCAGAGGATAGTCGCCCGAGCGCGGTGCCGGAGGGAAGCGCAAATTCAGATGCGAATTGTCGACTTCGTCAACCTCGATGCGTTCGATTTTGGCAAGCTGCTTCATGCGGCTCTGCACCTGTACGGCCTTGGTGGCTTTGTATCGGAAACGCTCGATAAATTGTTCGGTGTCAGCAATCTGTTTCTGCTGGTTCTGATACGCCCGCATTTGCTGCTCGATGCGCTCGCGGCGTAACTCGACAAAGTGCGAGTAATTGACATTGTAGTCGTATATCTTTCCGAGTGAAATCTCTATGGTGCGGTTGGTGACATTGTCAATGAAAGCGCGGTCGTGCGACACCAGAACGACAGCTTTGGCCTTGGCTATGAGAAAATTTTCGAGCCACTGAATTGACTCGATGTCGAGGTGGTTGGTGGGTTCGTCAAGCAGAAGCACGTCGGGACGCTGAAGGAGGATTTTGGCCAGTTCGACACGCATTCGCCATCCGCCCGAGAACTCAGACGTGGGGCGGTCGAAATCACTTCTGACAAAGCCCAGGCCGAGGAGTGTCTTTTCAGTCTCGGCCACGGCGTTTTCGCTCGACGCCATTGAAAGTTGCTCGGTAAGCGAAGAGATACGCTCGATAAGAGCGCTGTATTCCTGAGACTGGTAATCGGTGCGTGCGGCGAGTTCATTGTTGAGCTGTTCCAGGTGGTCGCGCATTTGGTCCAGATGAGCGAAAGCCTTTGATGCTTCCTGCATCAGTGTGACTGAATCAGAGAGCTGCATCTGCTGGGGCAGATAACCTATTGTCAGGTCGCGGGGCATCGAGACAGTGCCAGATGTCGGTTGCTGAAGCCCGGCGATGATTTTGAGCATTGTCGATTTGCCGGCACCGTTTTTGCCCACGAGAGCTATTTTATCCCGAGGGTTGATGACGTAGTTTATATTGTCGAAGAGCGGCCGTGCACTGAATTCGACCGAAAGATTGTTTATCGATATCATTTGGTGTCGTGGGGGATGATGAGGGGGCGGCCGTCGGCTGTGACCACAGGCATAAGTCCGGGGCGTGTGGTGATTTCGATTGTACCGTCGACAAATTTTGTCGAATGGGTTTCTACATCGAATGGCTGTATGTCAACGTTGCCGAGACTGTCTATGCTGACAAGTGAGAGGCTGTGTCTGACTCCGTCAATGACAATACTGTGTGCGAGGAATCTGAACATAAGGCCGGGGTAGTTTTTATTGTTTGCCAACCTGCTGCGCGATAGTGCGCTGCCTGTAACGCTGAGGATACATCGTTGGGTCGAGGCGGTTGCGCACCAGCTGTACCGAGTCGAGATAAACGGCAGTACCCGGGTCGGTGTCAAGACGAAGCACACCGAAAATGCGCTGGGCCGTGCGTGTCGAATCTACAAAAAAGTTGAGAGACTGCCAGCCGTCGCCGCCGAAGTGCGATGTCAAATATTCTGTAGTGCCGTCTGTGTAGTCGGCGACTATAGTAAACGAGCCGCCGCGGCGGTTGTTGAGCAACTTTGCACGCCAGGTGTACATGTCGCCTGATTTCCAGTTTTTGTCGGCTTTAAGTGAGAATGTGGTCATCGGTGTCGGAGACATCGAACTTATGGCGAATCCTCGGGCACCTGACCACAGGTCAACCGAGTCACCGGCGACAGCGACTGTGGCTGAACCCGCCGAGATAGACCCGGCGTCGGACATGCGGTCTTCGAGTATCCTGACGGCCTCCTCGCAGACTTTGTCATATTCCTTTAGGTGTGCTCCATACCACATGTACGAAGTGTCAAGGTCGGCAAGCGTGTACCCGTATTTGGCGAGTATCGATTGCTTGTAAGCCATGCGAATCGAGTCGTTGGTAAACTCGCTGTAGTTCATCTCTATGTAACTTTCGGTGCGGTTGATGTCGGCCATAATACCGGCCATATCATCAGGGTCGATGACATAGTCCGGCACACGCGAACATGACCAGAATATCAGGAGGGCTATGCTGACTGCGAATATTTTCTTAAACCAAAAGTACATTGTATGCCGGAGTTTATTGTTGGTTGTCGGCTTCCGGCCGGTCTTTGCCGTCATTGTCTTCGTCGGATGAGACTCCGGAGAGGTTTTTGTAGTAGCCGAAGATGAGTATGAAGATTCCGACTGTTATGGCTGCGTCGGCAAAGTTGAAGACGGGGTCGAAGAACGAGAAAGTCTTACCGCCGACCCAAGGCATCCACTGTGGCCAGTCAAAAGAGAACAACGGGAAGTAGAACATGTCGACCACCATACCCTGAAAGACTGTTGAGTAGCCGTCGCCCCAGGGAACAAACTGAGCGACTTCGGGAGGGTAGGGGTTGTTGAATATCTCGCCATAAAATACGCAGTCGACAATGTTACCGGCTGCTCCGGCCGTTATCAGGGCTATACAGGCCATGTAGCCTTTGGATACATGAGGATTGCGTGCAAGACGAGTCATGTACCATATCAGCAGCGAGACGGCGGCTATGCGGAACAACGAGAGAAAGAGCTTGCTGCCAAGCTCCATGCCGAAGGCCATTCCGTTGTTCTGTATGAAGCGCAGATGAAACCATGGCAGTATCTCGACATCTTCGCCCCAGTAAAATGAGGTTTTGACTGCGATTTTTATTATCTGGTCAATGATGATGACTGCAGCGCAGATTAAGATGGCGAGCCGGCCTTTGCTCAGTTTCATTGGCGGGAAATATGAAAATTTCATTTATGTAGACGTACTGTTATTTAAATGCCGAAAGCCGCGGTCGCGAGGGCCGCAAGCTTCAGGCGGGGGCATGGCATGTCCTTGGAGCCTGCAGTTGAAGCCGTGCCGGGACGTGATGCTTACTTTTTGTCGAGTTTGGCGTCGATGCCGAGTGTGGCATGAGGCACGGCACGAAGCCGTTCTTTGGGGATGAGTTTGCCGGTGACACGGCAGATGCCGTAGGTCTTGTTTTCGATACGGACAAGTGCGGCCTGCAGGTGCTGAATGAATTTGCGCTGACGTTCGGCAATGCGTGCGGCTTCTTCTTTATCACGGGTTCCGGCGCCTTCTTCAAGTACTTTAAATGTGGGCGACGTGTCGGCGACACCGTTTCCATCCGAGTTCATTACGACCGAGCGGTAGTATTCGAACTCGGCTGTTGCGCGTTCAAGCTTTTCGAGAATAAGTTCCTTGAATTCTTGAAGCTCTTCGTCTGAATATCTTAGTTTTTCGGACATTATTTGCGTTGTTTGATGTTGTGAGTCGTTATCGTTTGGCAAATTGATAACAAAAATTGAGAACAAATTGTGTTTGGGGCAATGGTTATATGCTTGGTTAACCGAGAGTGATGTTGACACGGACATCGATTCCGTCCAAGTCAAGGTGTTCGCTTTCGGGGCCGTCTTCAAAGTCGGCAATTGTGATGCTGTTGGCCAGGACCTGCGAACCGATATAGTCGGCAAACTGCTGGACAGGACCGTCGGTAAGGTCGTTGGGCGCGAACTGCAGATTAATGCGGTCGGTGATGCGGTAGTCGCGGCCTTTGCGTATGTTCTGTATGCGGTTGATGATGTCGCGGGCCACACCTTCAGCCTTGAGTTCGGGTGTAAGTGTTATGTCAAGGGCGACGGTTACTGTACCTTCGTTGGCGACGAGCCATCCGGGAATGTCTTCGGAGATGACTTCGACGTCGGCAAGGTCAACCCTGGCGGGGGTGCCGTTCAGATCAAACTCGACAAAACCGTTTTTCTCGAAGGTGATGATGGCAGCAGTGTCGAGGCCGGTAAGTTCGCCGGCGACGGCTTTCATCTGTTTGCCGAATTTGGGACCGAGTTTTTTGAAGTCGGGTTTGACACGTTTGACGAGAATGCCGGCGTCTGAGGCGACAAGCTTCATCTCCTTGACGTTGACTTCGCTGAGGATGATGTCGCGAACGGCTTCGAACTGAGCCTTTTGAGTGTCGTCGACAGTCGGAATCATCAAAGTCTGGAGGGGTTGGCGCACTTTGATGTTGACTTTGCGGCGCAGTGCAAGAACCATCGATGTCGTAGTCTGGGCGAGAGCCATGCGCTGCTCAAGCGACTTGTCAATTTCGGCTTCGTTGTATGAAGGGAATTGGGCAAGATGTACCGACTCGTTTTTGCCGGTGAGGTCGCGGTACAATTTGTCGGCGAAGAACGGCGCAATGGGAGCCATGAGCAAGGATACGGTCTTGAGACAGGTAAACAGAGTCTGGTAGGCCGACAGTTTGTCCTGCGTCATTTCGCCGCCCCAGAAGCGCTTGCGGTTAAGGCGTACATACCAGTTGGAGAGGTTGTCGCCGACAAAGTCGTTGATGGCGCGTGCTGCGCGTGTGGGCTCGTAGTCTTCGAGTGCGTCCTCTACTGTCTTTACAAGCGAGTTGAGAAGCGAAATTATCCAGCGGTCAATTTCGGGACGTTGGTCAAGAGGTACCTGCACGGCGTCGGGGTCGAATCCGTCGACATTGGCATATAGTGCGAAGAACGAGTATGTATTATATATGGTAGCAAAGAGTTTGCGGGCAGTCTCGCGGACTCCGGCTTCGTCAAACTTGAGGTTGTCCCATGGCGATGAGTTGGATATCATGTACCAGCGCAGGGGGTCCGAACCGAATTCCTCGATTGCCTTGAAAGGATTGACGGCGTTGCCCAGACGTTTGGACATTTTGTTGCCGTCCTTGTCGAGGACAAGGCCGTTTGAGATTACAGCTTTGTATGCCACGGAATCGAAAACCATGGTGGCGATGGCATGCAGGGTGAAGAACCAACCGCGTGTCTGGTCAACACCTTCGGCTATGAAGTCGGCAGGATAGACCTGACGTCCGTCGAAGGCGTCCTTGTTCTCGAATGGGTAGTGTATCTGAGCATAGGGCATCGAACCCGAGTCGAACCATACGTCGATGAGGTCGAGCTCGCGGTGCATTTCGCGACCATCTTCGGAGACAAGGACAATATCGTCGACATAGGGGCGGTGGAGGTCGATTTTATCGTAATTCGCCTTGGAGTAGTCACCGGGTACAAATCCTTTATCTTTAAGAGGATTCGTCTTCATGATGCCTGCTGCAACGGCTTTTTCGATTTCGTTGTAGAGTGTTTCGACTGAGTCGATGCACTTTTCGACGGTGCCGTCTTCGGTGCGCCATATAGGCAGAGGGGTGCCCCAGTAACGTGAGCGCGACAGGTTCCAGTCCTGAAGGTTCTCTAGCCATTTGCCGAATCGACCTGCGCCGGTCGAGGCGGGTTTCCATTTTATGGTCTTGTTAAGCTCGATCATGCGGTCGCGAGCGGCTGTCGAACGGATGAACCAGCTGTCAAGCGGGTAGTATAGGACTGGTTTGTCAGTACGCCAGCAGTGAGGATAGCTGTGGACATGTTTCTCGATTTTGAAAACCTTGCCGGCGGCTTTGAGGTCGAGGCAGATTTCGACGTCGAGAGTTTCGTCAGAGTCGGCCTTGGCGGGGTCATAGGCGTTTTTGACATATTTGCCCTGCCATTTGCTGTATTCATCGACATTGACCATCTTTTTGACAAAGTCAGGGTCGAGGTCGTTGAGGAGGTAGAATTTGCCGGTCATGTCCACCATGGGGCGTATATTGCCGTCACGGTCGGTCATGTGCAGGGGCGGAATGTTGTTCTGTTTTGATACTCTGAGGTCATCGGCGCCGAATGTTCCGGCTATGTGTACGATGCCGGTGCCGTCGTCGGTAGAGACATAGTCGCCGGGGATGACAACAAATGCACCTTCGCCGGGATTGACCCAGGGCAGAAGCTGTTCGTAGTGCATGCCGGTAAGCTCGGCGCCGGTCCAGGAGGCGACGACTTTCCAGGGAATGACCTTGTCGCCTTTGGTGTATGCGTCGAGGTCTCCGTCCTTGCCTTTGGGATTGAGAACCGAGTTAAGTAGCTCTTCGGCGAGGATGACAGTGACTTTTTCGCCCGAATAGGGGTTGAAAGTACGCACGGCAACGTAAGTGAACGAGGGACCCACGCACAGTGCGGTGTTCGAAGGCAATGTCCACGGAGTTGTTGTCCAGGCGAGGAAGTAAGGCGTCCCCCAACCGCTCATTTCCGGTTTGGGGTCGAGGACCTTGAACTGCGCAATACAGGTAGTGTCCTTGACGTCGCGGTAGCATCCGGGCTGGTTGAGCTCGTGTGACGAAAGTCCTGTGCCGGCTGCCGGCGAGTAAGGCTGTATGGTGTAACCTTTGTACAGCAGGCCTTTGCCGTAGAGCTGTGCAAGCAGCCACCACACCGATTCGATGTAGCGGTTGTCGTATGTGATATACGGGTCATTGAGGTCGACCCAATAGCCCATCGAGTTGGTTAGATTTTCCCACTCGCGGGTATATTTCATGACTTCGCGGCGGCAGGCTGAGTTGTAGTCGTCGACCGAGATTTTTTTGCCGATATCTTCTTTGGTAATACCTAACGATTTCTCGACGCCGAGTTCGACTGGCAGACCGTGGGTGTCCCAACCGGCTTTACGTTTTACCTCGAAGCCTTTCATGGTCTTGTAGCGGCAGAAAATATCCTTGATGGTACGTGCCATGACGTGGTGTATACCGGGCATGCCGTTTGCCGATGGAGGACCCTCGAAAAACACAAAAGACGGTGCGCCTTTGCGCGCTTTTATTGTATTTTCAAAAAGTTTGGCTTCGTTCCACTGAGCCAAGACTTCTTTGTTGATGTCTGAAAGGTTGAATTTTGAATATTCGGGAAAGCGTTTCATATCAGAAGCTTAGAGAAATGAATAATAATCGCATACATGAATATACGGCTCGGAAACACCGAACCGAAAAATCAGCCACAAAGTTAATCATTTTTATTGGTTTATAGCCCTTTTGGCTTTATTATTTAATGTGTGTTAACATCTTTGGCGAGACCCGCATCTTTGGCGAGACTCAGTGCTATGGTTATTGGCATGGCCGGCTTTGGTGGCATGGTCTGCTGATACCAATGGCCCATGGGGGGGATTAGTTTTGTGGAATGGGCGCTGAAATCAAAGTACTGCTAAAGGGCAAAAAGAGAAGTGGCGTTGTCGTTGGTGATGTCTGCAATTTGCTCGATACTCATGCCCATGGCATCAGCACAGAACGCTGCGGTATGCACAATATATGCGCTTTCGTTGCGTTTGCCTCGATGCGGTACGGGAGCGAGATACGGTGAGTCGGTTTCCAGTAGCAGACGGTCGGCACCGATAGCGGGGAGAGCCTCCCGCACCCGACAGTTCTTGAAGGTGACTATGCCGTTGATTCCGAAATAAAAGTCGTGGTCGCGTCGTATACGCTCGACATCATTGACGGTGCCTCCGAAACTGTGGAATACGCCTCGCAATTCCGGGTACTCCGAAAGGACCTCGAGGGTCTGGTCAAGGCCCTCGCGGCAATGTATTATGACGGGTTTACCGAGACGTAATGCAACTTTGAACTGCGTGTCGAGGACTTGCATCTGTCTGTCTTCGAAGGTCTTGTCCCAGTATAGGTCGATACCTATTTCGCCCACGGCCACATATCTGTCGGGGTTGGTCTCAAGACGCTGCATAACAGCCGCCAAGACGCCTTCGCTGTCTTCGCCGACCTCGGTTGGATGCAACCCCATAGCGGTACTTATTGTGCCGGGGAACTGTGCGGCGAGAGTCTCCATCGGAGCGATGGAGGCCAGGTCGATGTTCGGGAATATCATACGTGTGACACCGGCGTCGATGGCGCGTCTGACAGCGTCGGCGCCATGGCCTTCGAATTCTTCGGTGTACAGATGGGTATGCGTGTCGGTAAGTTGCATCAGAACGTGCGTTTGGTCAGCGATTTGGCCAGACTTATAAAGTACTGTCGGTCGTTCTCCGAGATGGGGGTGCCCGAGATGGCCTCGACGGCTTCGCGTGCGTATCGGTCTATGAGTTCGGCGCTTTTTTCGCTGAGGCCGAGGCGTTCGTAAACAGCGCGGACTCGCTCGACTTTTTCGGCGGGTGCAAGCTGAGTGCCTAACAGAGACCGGAGTTCGCCGCTGTTGTCGAGATTCAGTGCCGAAATCAGCAGCCATGTTTTCTTTTCGTTGATGATGTCACCGCCTATCTGTTTGCCGAAGATGACAGGGTCGCCGTAGGTGTCGAGCCGGTCGTCCTGAAGCTGGAAGCCGAGGCCGAGTTTTATGCCGTATTGGTAGAAAGCATCGCCAATCTCGGTGGGAGCGTCGGCGAGAATGGCCCCGAGTTTGCATGCGCATGCCAGGAGCACGGACGTCTTGAGGCGTATCATCTCTATGTATTGGTCGACGCTTATGTCGGTGCGTGCTTCGAAGTCCATGTCGTATTGCTGACCTTCGTAAACCTCCATGGCTGTGCGGTTGAAAAGTTCGAGGACGTCGCTGAGGTGTCGGTCGTCGCAACGGCTCATAAACGAGCCTGCGTATGTAAGCATGGCGTCGCCCGATAATATTGCGGTATTGACGTTCCAGCGGGTGTGTACTGTCGGATGTCCGCGGCGCAGTTCGGCACCGTCCATGACATCGTCGTGCAGCAGCGTGAAGTTGTGAAACATCTCGATGCCGAGAGCCTGGTTGATGCCTTCATCCGGTTTGTGTCCCAGGGCCGAGAGTGTAGCCAGAAGCAGAGTGGGGCGTAAGCGCTTGCCGCCCGAGGCCATGGTGTATTTTATTGGCTGGTAAAGCTGTGATGGTTCGTCGGGGTAGGGTACTGATGAGATGGCGTTTTCAATCAGTGCCGAAATCTGTTCGGAGTTTATCATTGTGTATCGATTTTTTTATAGGACGTCTGCCACGTTAGTCCGGGATTAGTTTATTGTTGCAGGCTTGCGGGGAGGGCATTGTTGAAACGAACGAGTTTGGCCGGGTCGTCGCCATATAGTTTGCGCATGGCCTCGATTAGCGCGCTGTCTCCTTTTTCCATTCCGGCGGCAGCTTCTTCGGGTTGGAGCCAGTCGTTTATACAGGCGGCTTTTTCGTCGGCGGACATGTCATCGAAAATTTTCTGACTTTCCTGCTGGATATTCAGATATGAATTGTTGTCGCCGAGCACTCGGCACGCCTTAGCTATAGCTCCGGCAAAATCCTTCGAAGGATTGGCCATCAGGACTTTTGCCGCATCAACAGGACTATTGGTGACGACTATAGCCGTGGCACGTAAGTCGACAGCCGAGTCGGCGCACATTTCGCTGACTTTAGCGGCAAGTTTGCTGTCGTAGTTGCCCGCAAGTTTGCGATGCATGGATATGAGCGAGTCGGTGTGTCCGGCGCGCAGATAGCGTGAAACGGCGCTGACCGTTTGTGCGGCGGTGTCATCGTTAGCCCCGCTGCAGGATGTCATCGCAATTATCGCGATAATAGTAAAATAGAATAAACGGTATATGTTTGTCATTGGCAGTATGGACTAATGTGTCATGTTTTTATGCCTCAAAGTTAGCAATTATCTGAGAAAGTTTTTGTAATTTCGCTACGAATTATGAAAAAGTCATGTCATTCTATATATAAACTTATATTTGCGTTGAGCTTACAGCTCTTTGTCATTTCGATTGCAAGTGCTCAGGGCGTCCTTGGTGTCAAAGGCGAAAATACTTCCACCACGGGTATCTATATTAAGGATTTAAAAAGTGGTGAAGTGATATTCGAGACCAACGCGACAAAAAATTTGATTCCGGCGTCGATTACCAAATCGCTGACTTCGGCGACGGCGCTTTCGTTGCTTGACCCCGATTTCCGTTACGAGACCTCTGTATTGCTCGAAAAATATCAGTTGAAAGACGGCAAACTCAGCGGAATACTTTCAATCGCCACTTCGGGTGACCCTACTCTCGATAGCGAATATTTCAAGGACAACCGTGGTTTCTGTATGAATGTCGCCAAAAAACTCAAAGAGCGGGGCGTAACAGAATTTGTCGGAAATATTAGCATTGCCGGGGTTTATCTCGACGAAGGTCAAGTCCAGTCGTGGGACACTGAAGATACGCCATGGAGCTATGGTGCCGGATTTTATGGCCTTAATTATAAGGACAATACTTCGGCGTTTTGGCCGGTAACAGGTCGTACTAAGCCAAATATTCCCAATTTCAATGTCGTCAGACACCAGTCATCCTCGGTTGACCTTAAACGTCAGCCCGGCTCGTCTGTTATCCATGTCTATGCTCCGGCAAAGACACTTAAAAACAAGTCGTGGCGCATAGTTACAACAATGCCTGATCCTGCGGCGTGTCTTGTCTCCGAGCTTAAGGATGCATTGGACAGCGTGGGTATTAACTATACATTTTCAGATGTGGCCGACGGTAAAGGTAAAAATCTTATATATGTGCACCGCTCGCCGCAAATCGATGATATACTGCACTCGCTGATGGTGCGCAGTGACAATATGTTTGCCGAAGCCACCCTTCGCGCCTTCGCCCCTCGCAAAAGCCGTGACAAGTGTATAAAAAAAGAACTTGACCTTTGGCGAAAACGAGGCATGGACGTTGATAAAATCTCTATATGTGACGGCAGCGGACTATCTCGCTCGGACAGATTCTCGCCGGCTTTTCTTGCCGGTGTGCTCGAATGGATGTCCAATAGCAAAATGGCAAAGCGCTACACTGCTTTGTTTCCGCGTTCGGGCGTCGATGGCACAATGAAGAATTTCTGCAAGGATAACCGACTGGCAGGCCGTCTCGCTTTTAAAACAGGCTCGATGAGCGGTGTGCAGTGTTACGCCGGATATGTCCTTGATCCAAGTACTGATGAACCTACGCATGTCGTCGTCATCATGGTCAACTCGTTTACATGTCCCCGTAGCGAGCTTAAATCGGCTATCGCAAAACTTCTCCTCGAAAAATTACCCGAATAATATTCATCACATATTTATATATTATGGACCAGTTAAAACGTCTGAGACATCTCAATATCGAAATCGAAGGGCTGTTGCACGTCCTTGCCGAACGCGACAACGAAGACATACGTAGTCTCATCGCCGAAAAACATAATGAATTTTCGACTCTGCTTGATGCCGTCCTTGCCGCGCCGGCTGACGTTTGCACGTCTGCGGACAGCATGTCGGCTGACAATGACGCTGCAGCTTGCGACAGCTTGCTCAACGAGGAGGCGGCTTTGGCACAGATGCTGACCGAAGACGAAATTAAAGATCAAGAGGCCGCCGAACCCGAACTGCCCTCGCAGGACGAACTTGCCGAAAAAGCCGTCTCCAACGACCGGAAGCCCGACGAAGGCTTCCAACTGACGCTTGGCGACCCGGATGTTTTTGTTGTGGACGAAGATACGGAAATTATGCCTCAGGACGAATTCGAAATCAACACAAGCGGTTTGCACGAAACCGCAAAAGTTGAAACTGCACCCGAACAGATTGCTGCCGAAAGCGCTGAACCGCAGACTCCCGAAACCGTTCAGGACGAAAAAGACGAACCGAGTCCCGAGGCACCCACCGAAACGACCGAGCCTAAGCCTGCCCCCGAGTCCAAAGAGTCATTAAATCAAAGTTACAAATCGACACCCGTTATCCTGAACGACGTCATCCCATCAAAATCCGACGATATCCGTGTCGACCAGGCAATTTCGCGTCGCGAGGCCAACGACCTGCGCCGGGCATTCACCCTTAACGACAAATTCAGGTTCCGTCGCGGACTATTCGGCAACAACGATTCGCTTTTTGCCGACACCTTGAATACGCTTATGGCCATGCACTCGGTAGACGAAGCTACAGACTACCTGTACAACGATATGGGATGGAATCCCGAAGACGAGGATGTCAAAGACTTTATATCGATAGTGCGCAACCACTTTGCCACAATAGCCTGAGCATAAATTCACGCTTATGAGCGGAACGCTGTACATAGTGCCGACTCCTGTCGGCAACCTTTCGGATATGACTCCGCGCGCCGTCGAGACACTGCAGTCAGTGTCGCTGGTTCTTGCCGAAGACACTCGGACATCCCGCCCGCTTATGCAGCACTTCGGCATCACGACACCGCTTGCCAGTCACCATAAGTTCAACGAACATCAGACAGTCGCGCCCATTGTCGCCAAACTTCTCTCAGGTCAGGACATTGCGCTGATATCCGATGCCGGTACTCCGGGAATATCCGACCCGGGGTTCATGCTGTCGCGCGAGTGTCGCACAGCCGGTGTGAGGGTCGTTACTCTTCCCGGCGCTACAGCTTTTGTTCCCGCGCTTGTCGATTCGGGATTGCCATGCGATCGCTTCACTTTCATAGGCTTTCTGCCCCCCAAGAAAGGCCGTGCCGAGTTGCTCGGCGCTATAGCTCAGTCGCCGGTGACTACAATTGTTTATGAATCGCCGCTGAGGGTGCTCCGCACTCTCGCACAGTTGGCCGAAGTGTGTGGCGCAGACCGTCAGGCATCCGTCTCTCGCGAGATTTCCAAGCAGTATGAGACAACGGTACGGGGTACGCTCGATGAGATTATCCTAAACTTCGAAGCAAATACTCCACGTGGCGAGATTGTCATTATCGTTGGACCCAGACCGCAGGAAAAACACCGTGAGCACCGCAACAAATATCGTGACGAGAGTACCAATATTTGAAATTTGTATCGGTCGGCGAACCATAAAGCGCATTTTGCGTTACTAAAAAAAAGACAAAACTGAAAACTTACATACAACACAAACTAAATTCAACATTTATGCGCAAACTTAATTCACTCTCAGCAGTTTTGCTGACAGCATTAGCCCTAATAAGCTCTGCGTGCTCGAACAAAACAGAAAAAACCGAAACCACCGTCGAAGATCAGACCAAAATCGCCGACGCCACAAAAGCTGACCTCGAACAGGCTGTCGCCGACCGTGACGAGCTACTCTCGCTTGTAAGTGAAATTTCAAACGGACTATCAGACATCAAAAATCTCGAATCAATTGTCACAACCGACGGTACCGAAACTCCTTCGCAGAAAGCTAAAATCCGTTCGGACATCGAAGCAATTCAGAAAGCTCTGACCGACCGCCGTCAGCGTCTGGCCGAGCTTGAAAAGAAACTTTCGGCTTCTAATGTTTATACCTCGCAGCTTTCGCAGACTATCGAAAGTATGAAAAAGCAGATTGAATCTCAGACCCAGGAAATCAATAACCTCAATGCCCAGCTTGCTGACGCCAAAGCACAGATAGGCACCCTCAATACTCAGGTCGACTCGCTGCACACTACAGTAACTACCGTAACCGAAGAGCGCAACACCGCTCAGGCCCAGGCTACCGATCTGACAAATCAACTCAACACTGTATACATTGCTTTCGGTACCAATAAACAGCTTAAGAGCGCCGGTATTCTTCAGAAGAAATTCCTGTCCAAAACAAAAGTCCTTGACAAAGACTTTGATCACAATGCCTTTGTCACAGCCGACAAACGCACATACAAAGGACAGACTTTCCAGGGCGCCAAGAAGGCCAAAATCGTCACCAACCAACCCGCCAATTCGTATACTCTTGTCCGTCAGGGCGACTCGATGGTACTCACCATTACCAATCCCGAAGCCTTCTGGGCCAACACCTCCTATCTCGTTGTCACCCTCAACTGACCAAGCGAGCCCCCGGAGCTAATACGCCCCCGACGCAAAGATTTATAACTTAAAGACAATCTCATACAGACCGCAGGAGTCCATCTTGCGGTCTTGTTCTGTCTATGCACCGTTGCCCGTTGCCCGTTGCAAATGTTTACGAAATAAGCAAATTGAAAAATGTTTGGTTGGGTCGCGGAAATTTTGTACCTTTGCGGTGCTTTTTAAGGGGCTGAGGCTAATTGTCTGCCAATGCGGCTATTACCCCGGCTTCGCTCCCCGTGTGATGGGAAATTAAGAAGCACTCTTAATTTTTAGTAACACATTTAACAATTTTCTCATCAATGAAAACTTTCAAACTCACTGCCGAACCCCGTACCGACCTCGGCAAAAAAGCTGCCAAGGCTCTCCGCGCCGAAGGTAAAATCCCTGTCGTCCTCAATGGCGGTCAGCTTGTTGAACTCCCCTTCGACGAAGCCAAACTGCAGCCCGGTCAGAAACTTGTCGAAATTGCTAACGGCCGTGGCATCATAACCACTGACCTCGTTGTAAAACAGGAAGATGTCCGCAAACTCATCTTTACTCCCGACATCTTCGCTGTCGAACTCAGCTTCAGTGGTCACACAACAATGGCTGTCCTCAAAGACATCCAGTTCCACCCCGTCAAGGATACAATTGTTCACCTCGACTTCCTCGAAGTAAACGATACCAAACCTGTTGTCATCGAAGTTCCTGTCAAACTCGAAGGCCACGCAGAAGGTGTTAAAGCCGGTGGTAAACTCGCTCTGTCGATGAAGAAACTTAAAGTCAAAGCTGTCTACACCAACATCCCCGAGCGTCTTGTCATCAATGTTGACCACCTGGGTCTGGGCAAAGCCCTCGCCGTCGGCGACCTGCACTTCGAAGGTCTCGAACTCGTCAACGCCAAGAACGCCGTCGTTTGCGCCGTCCAGCTCACCCGTGCCGCACGCGGTCAGCAGGCAGCCGCTGAATAAACCCCTAACAAGCCCTTATGAAACACCTGATTGTCGGGTTGGGCAACATCGGTGACGAATATCGCAATACGCGTCACAATATCGGTTTCAAAATATTGGATGCC
>OGOU01001444.1_pt1 | contig 18506 bp, 12 predicted proteins | sample 1552721 | NCBI WGS metagenome assembly OGOU01 (sample SAMEA2580176, study PRJEB22360) | human gut metagenome | biome: human gut; feature: human-associated habitat; material: faeces | place: Denmark | collected 2008/2010
TCGCCGTATCCGCAGCATGCAATCGTGGTTCGGAATACATTTTAACCGCCTGCGTTTACGCTGGTATAAGCGCGGGGAGACATGGCGATTACAGATACGTACCCGTTGTGATTACGGGGAGGAGGCCCGGATTCGTTTTCAGGTGTCGGAATTGTGGCAGGATCATTATTTTTTTAGCTGAACGGGCGGCTTTTGTTTTGAGGGAAATGGCCGGATTTAAATGGAAGGTAAGATGATGGATCATATTTATATCAAAAAGCGGGAACCGGAAAATGACCTTTATCCGAAGCTTTTGCGACAGTCGATAGAGAGATTGCAGCAGATGTCGGGTGAGTTGTGGACGGATTATAATACGCACGATCCGGGGGTAACGATGACCGATCTGTTAAATTATGCTTTGACGGAGCTGGACTATCGTTTGCGGTTTGATATGCCCGATTATCTTTCGGCAGATCCGGCGGGTTTCCAGCCGGGACGTTACGGCCTGTTCTCTCCGGTGGAAGTGTTTCCTACCGTTCCGGTCACTCCGGAAGATTACCGGAAACTGATGATCGATGCGGTGGATGAGATCGAAAACCTATGGATATATCCGTCCGGGGAAACAGGGGGCGGCTGGTATGATATATTGGTGGAATTGGCTCCCGGAGTTGCATTTACGGATAGGGAAAAAGTGAGGAGACAAGTGGAAACGCTTTTTCATTGCCACCGTAATTTATGCGAAGGCTTGTCGCGGGTACTTTTCGTGGAACGCAAGCCTTTGATTTTACAGGGAGATATCGGAATCGAGCCTGATGTCGATACGGCACAGTTGTTAGCGGATATTTATTGGGAAGCCTTGCAGTTTTTTGTTGCCGGAGTGAAATATAAACGGGTGGATGAATTATTGGCGGAGGGAAAGACGCTGGACGAATTGCTGGACGGACCTGAACAGAAACATTGGGTGATGGATGAATGTTCCCTGAAACCTTTGCCTGAAACTTATGCCGTGCCTCATCTTTATCATCGCCTGAAAAACCTGAAAGGCGTTAAATATATCCATTCTTTGGGCTTTAGAGAGGAGGAGCAGGTTTATAACAATATGATAGCCACTCCGCATGCCGACCGTTCCTACACGGTGTTGATTCCGGGAAAAGCGGAAGATACCGGACTGCGGCTACTGGTGGGAAATGCCCCGGCGGTGTTGGATTTTTCGCATCTGACCGAACAGCTTTATGCCCGGCATGCCCGTTGTTTCGGTAATCAGAACAGGACAAACGATCTATCTCCTTTTATGAAGGTTCCGGAGGGAAAGCTGCGAAAGATATATAAACATTACAGTGTACAGAATGATTTTCCCGATTGTTATGCGATTAACGAGTTTGGAGTTGCGGCTGGAGAATCCGCACAGCGGAAGGCTCAGGCGCATCAATTGAAAGCTTATTTGCTGTTGTTCGACGAGGTTTTCGGCAGAGGATTGAAGGAATTGGAAAATGCTCCGGATTTATTGGATATAAACGGAGGTTTACTGACAGAGACGACGGTGCCTTTGGAAGAACCGGTGTCGGAATGGCAAAATCTGGTGAAAAATGAAGATATCCCTATACCCGATAAGCAACGTTTCTTACGGGAACGCAGGCGTTGGGCGGATATGCTGGAACGGATATACGGGGAGGACAGTAATCCGGCATGGCTGAATGCCTATAATTTTTATGAAGATAGCGAAGCGGAACAGTTGGAACGGCGGCTTCGTTTTCTGAGCCGGATTCCTGCTTGGGGACGCGACCGTTTTAAAGGGATCGACCTGACTCGTAATTCTCCGGGAAATGTGCCGGGAATAAAGGCTTATATCTCTACTTTACTGGGGTTTTATGTATACGAGGAGCGTCCGGTGATCAACGTGTTTCCGTTCTATAACCTGAAATTAGTGGAAGACGAGCGTTTCTATAATTTTCAGGGGCATGTGCTGAGCCATAATTTAGTGCCGGAAGAGTTGTTGAAAGAGGAGTATATGGAACGGATTCCCTTAATGGATGTGGAGTTTACAGACCATGATTATCATGTATTGAGGGATCGGCTGCCTTTGTTGCACTACAATCTGCTGTTCGAGGGTTTGTTCCGGGGAGGAATCCGGCAGGAGAATTACCGGATATTGAATCTGCCTATGCACCCCGATCGTTTGCTGGTGTTTTTCCACGTCCAGAGAAAGGAATGGATTAATCTGGGACGTTTCGTTTCACGCCGGGATGCGGTAGAAACGGCGAATTGCCTCAGACGTTTTTTGGTGATGTTAAACCGGAAAAGCGAAACCCTTTATGTGTTGGAACACCTGTATTTGGGAACGGGCGAAAATTTTACGGTGACAGTGGTTTTCCCCGGGTGGTCTGCCCGGATGGCCGACGCCCGTTTCCGGGAAGTGTGTGAAGAACTGGTTTGTTCCCGCCTGCCTGCCCATTTGCAGGTGCGTTTTCGCTGGTTCTCTCCCCGGAAAATGTGGGGATTTGAACAGGCTTATTATCATTGGAGGAAAAAGGTGGCGGCAGGGGAATCGGGGAAAGAAGAAGCGGAACAGCTTAAAAACATCATTTTATGATTACGATCGAAAAGGCACGGTTGGATTTACAAATGAGTAGTGAGGGATTCGCTACGGAATTGTATGGCAGATGGGATAGCCTTTATCCTACGATGGTGGAAAAGGTGATCGACGATGTGCTGAGCCGTTACGACCGTGAGGACGAAGTAATCCGGTTGGAAGCCGTTACCCTGGATTTGGGCGAAATCGAAGAGCCGGACTTTTACCGGCAGTTTCCTAAAAGGTTGGCGGAAAAATTGGATGATTTTTTTACCGATTGTTTAAAATTCCGGGGGAAATATCCGGTAGAGGTCATTCCGGTATATACGGATAAGACCGAAGTTTTATTATTCTTTTTAGAGTATGGTTTTTTCCCTCGGGGGGCTTCGGGAGAGTTGAACGATCTTTCGGTCTTGCTGAAAGAGGTTATTGAAAACAACGGGACAGAATTTATACGTTTATTAAAGGGAGGCGGGAATCTTCCCGCTATCCGGAAAAGATTGGCATATCAGTTCGCCGACGGGGAGCTGGAAATGATTGTCAGGGCGGCGGAGCCTTCGGAAGCAACGTTCATTCAGGTGTATGTCCGTTACCTGATTGTGTCGCACGGCAGGCTGGGGCATCCTGAAATCACTGCCGGGGATCATCGCCATGTGGTGTGGCAAGTGGTGCTGGCCTATCTGTTGTTCGATAGCGGAAGTTTTTTCAGCCGGAAACAAATGGTGGGACAAACCGTTCGCGGGCTTGCTGCTCATTTTAATCTTGATTTTTTTTACTTATTACAGCTTTTGACTGCCGGGCTGAAAAAGTTTACCGAGGAGTGGATTCTTATTCCTGAGTTGCTGGCTATTTTCTCCGATCTCCAGCAAGAGGCTGTGGGAAAATCTCCTGAAATTGATGTAGCCCTCGATATCGTTCGTTCGGCAAAAACATTATCTGCTGCCGATTGTGGCATATTGTGCCGATTGCTGTCCCAACCCGTCTCTTGCCGGCAGGTTTTAGCGGGGTTGAAGGAAGAAGAAATTATTTGCATTGTAGAATGGCTTATCCCGGCAGAAAGTCCTTTTATCGTCGGGTATGCCCGGAGCCTCGAACACGAGAGAGAAAGAGGCCTGTTAGAGGGGAAAGCGGGCCCGGAGTTCCGATTGTTGAAATGGGAATTTTTGTTTTTGGTGTTATTGGATTCTCCGGTGTCGTCCTTCCAGCGTTCGCGTTTTGTAATGGCTGTGGTACATCGGCTCGCCCGGCATTACAATTTAGATGCGTTGGTATTGCTGGCTTTTTTATGTGCAGATGCCGCAGAATTGCCTGTGCCGTTGGCAGAGATTCTTAAAGAGTTGTATGAAATGCAGATTAGTGCCAGGTTTTGCAATGTTCTGGATGAAACGGGGAAAAATGATTGGAAAATGTCGGAATTATCCCGTCTGGCAGACCTGTTATCCCATCCGCTGACAGCCCGGCGGTTTTTACAAAATATTCCTGAAGCACAGATTTTTCATTTGACGGAAATCATTATCCCTGCCCAGAGCGCTTTTATCATATCCTATGCCCGGAGTCTCGACCGGGAAAAGGAAAAGGGGATGCTGGAAGGAAGGGCGGGGGCGGAATTCCGGCTTTTGAAGTGGGAGTTTATTTTTTTAGTGGTTTTGAGCGTGCCTGTTTCTGCATTCAGCCGGAAGTATTTCGTCCGTTCTGTGTTATGGCAGTTGGCTGCTCATTATAACCTGACTGCCGGACAGTTACTGGATTATTTTTTCAGCGGCGGGACAAAGTCCCGTTTACCGGAAGATTTACAGCAAGTTATTCTTGAATTGTGGGAAGAGGAAAAAATGCAAACCTCCGTTCAGGAATCCGGAGCGGAACAATATGTCGGGAATATATTCACGGTTTTGTCGAAACGCCGGGAAATATCGGAACAAATGTGGGATAGGGCCGGGATTGAGTTTGTGGTGGGGTTGCTGCAAAATTACCGGAATCCGGAAGTGTCGGAGTTTATCCGGAAGTGGAAGCGGCAAATATGGTCTATGCTATTCCGTTCGGTAAAGCATGCGGAGTTATTGTGCGAAAAGATTTCGGCGACACAGGGCTTGTGGAATTATTTGGTGGACGAATATGGGGAAGAAACTTTTGTGGCGGCTCTTGTTGAGAAACATTTGGATCATACCGGTTGGAAAGAATGTAGCCCGGTGATGTGGTGTGCGGCATTGAAACAAGGAGATACGGGGATGGTATTTTGGTGGCTGAATAATCGTCCGGGAACTGTCCGCCGGATGTGGCAGCAATGTTCTTCTGCCGAAGAACGGCAGATATTGGAAGGGATTGCCGGAAATGTAGAATTGCAGAAATTGTGGCTGGATAGGTTAGGGCGGTTTCCAGTCCGGCAGGTATGGGATATTTTAGTGGAATTAAAGAACAGGTTTTCTTTTTTTCCCGGTGAGCAGGTGTGGTTAGGCTGGTTTATACCTTATACCGGAAAACGGTATATCAATTTTTCAGGCAAGGAAATCTTAAAATCGGTATGGCAGAAACTAACGACGGTTTTATCGGAGAAAAAGTGTGAGGAAATCATTCGGCATATAAAAACACAGACAGTCAATAATGTATTTAAAATATTGGAAATGATGGTACAGGAACAGAAACCGGACGGAGGGCAGTCCGGGAAAAAAACAGCGGAATCCCGAAAGCCCGATAAATGGGGACGTGAAGAGGTACGTTTTGATATTAAAAATGCCGGATTGGTGTTGTTAGCGCCTTATTTTCCGATGTTATTCAAGCATTTGGGTTATGTAGTGGATGGAAACTTTAAAGATACGGAACAGCAGGTCAGGGCGATGTTTTTATTGCAGTATATGCTGTATGAGCGATGTGAATTTCAGGAGTCCGAACTCGTATTGAATAAATTGCTGACCGGATGCGAAATGGAACAGGCTGTTCCTCGTGAGGTGGAGCTGACAGAGGAGGAAAAGAATCTGTGTATGTCTATGCTGAATGGAGCTGTGAAGAATTGGGATAAATTGAAACATACCTCTTTACAGGGATTTCGGGATAGCTTTTTAATCCGCGGGGGAATATTACAGGAAACCGGGGATTTTTGGCAATTGGGAGTAGAAGTGCGGGGATTCGATGTATTGCTCGACTCTTTGCCCTGGAGTTATTCGCCGGTCAAATTTCCCTGGATGAAAAAGCCGGTCTATGTAAATTGGAGAAATTAAATACCGAATATCATGAATGCAGAGAAACAATTTCAGGAAGTGCCTTCACGGACTATACAGCCGAAAGTGAAGAATGATGCATTGGAAATGCCGGACAACCGGCAGATGTCTGCCATACAGGCAAAGATGCTGGAAACCATACAACGGCAGGAGGATGAAGAAGAGCCGGTACAAGGTAAGTTTACTACTCAATTGCAAGAGGATGACGAGGAACTGGCACAAGGAAAATTTGTCAGCCAGTTGCAGGGCGATGACGAGGAAGAATCGATGCAGGGGAAGTTTACCGCTCAGTTACAGGAAGAGGATGACGAATTATTACAGGGGAAGTTTGCAACTCAGATGCAAGAAGAGGACGATGAGCTATTGCAAGGAAAATTTACAACCCAGATGCAGGGAGAGGATGAAGAAGAACTGTTGCAGGGAAAGTTCGTCAGTCAGTTGCATGCGGATACGGAACCTATTTCCGCTCCGGGAGGAGAACCGGCTCATGACGATAAAACCGGCTTGCCTGACGATGTAAGACAGGGAATGGAGGAGGCTATCGGTGGGAATTTTTCGTCTGTCCAGTTTGTTACGGAGTCAAAAAAAGCTGAAGAGGTGGGAGCACTGGCTTTTACCCAAGGAAAAAATGTTGAATTCGCTCCCGGTCAGTTTAAACCCGACACGACTGCCGGATTGGAGTTGATCGGTCATGAGCTGACTCATGTAGATCAGCAGGACAAAGGTACTGTGGAGCCGACCATGGAAATAGGAGAGATGCTGGTGAACGATGATAAAAGTAAAGAAACGGAAGCCGACGATAAAGGGAAAGCAGCAGCCCGTCTGGTGGAACAAAAAAGGAACGGATGATATTATATTCATGATTATGTATTTCGATAAGATTTCAAAGGGGGAATCGTCTTCATCGAGGATAATTTCTTCAAAGGCTAAAAAAACGCTTCAACTTCAAGATAATCGTATTTCTCAAATGAAGCAGAAAACGGAAATATGCCAGATGCAGGCATGGATCGGTACAAGGACATTGGGATTGAGTGGTTTTTCCGGAAGTGGAAGTAGTGGAATGTCTGGTGCCGGAGTGGCTGGGAATACTACTGTTCCGGTTGGAGGACATCATAGAAAAGGATTACAGGTATTTAATCCGGGTGGAACCTATCATACCTGGGGTGTTCATGCCCATATCTTATTTGATAATGTGCATGGTTTTCCCGGTGGTATAGGGTCTAATAATATTGGATATGGTGAAGATGGATTATTTAATGAAGATTATAATTATAAGACGGTAGGACACAATATGCCAGATGAAGACCGAGCTCATTTAGCTGTTTTAGGAGTGGGCAATGCTCCGAATAGATTTGATATAACAGGAGGGGCTTATAATTTAACGGGACATAATTGCCAATTATATGCAATGGAGGTTTATAATATGTATAATAACATTCAGACTCCTCTGGCAAATATGCTGAACAGCGCTTTAAATTTACACGATGCATATTTAGCAGATAGTCCGTTAGCGGGACATATGGCAAATCTTGTAAATTCAAAAAATGCATTTCGTGCAATATGTAGTCCTCCGGCGGCTTTGCATTGTTCTTATAGTCCATATGTTGCAGGGTTAAGAGATACAGTTCTTTTAGGAGGACATCAGGGAACGGCTAATGTTGCTAATGAGCTTTTTCAGGTGATGAACTCAATTTAAATGAATTGTAAATTATTATTTGGTTGGTGGTAATAAAAGCAGACAGATGAATCGGATAAACTGAATAATTGTGTTATAGGAAAAGTTACGGATAAGGTTTAAAACTTGAAACCGATTTAATGGAAAATAGCATGGGCGAATTGAAAATGGTTAGGCGGGAACGGGAGATGGAGCAGCTTTGGCAGGCTTACCACTCTTTGGACAGGGGGAACTGTCAGTTGCGTTTTATTCCCGGGGAAGCGGGGACAGGTAAATCCGTGTTGTTGGATATGTTTACCGGGGAGTTGGAAGAGAAAACGGAAAACACGTTGATAGCTTCCACATTTTGTTGTATCCGGTCGGAGTACAGTATTCCCTATCAGCCGTTTAAGGAATTATTGAAACAGTTGATGCAGGAGGTGAGAGATAACGAGGAAATAGAGCGAAAGGGACGTTCCCGGGGGGAGAAGTTAAAAGAAGCTTTTGCATTTTCGGCGCGAATGTTATTGGAGCACGCTCCGGACCTGATCGATAATTTCATTCCGGTGGGGACAGTGCTGGGAGCTATCGGCCAGCATTTTTTGGGGAATGATGAAAAGCAGGAAAAGAGCGGTGCGCCGGATGAATCCAAAATTATAGAGGAGTATATCAATACGTTGCGTGCCGTGAGCGAAAAGTACCGGCTGGTATTGTTGCTCGACGATTTACAATGGATCGATAAGCCGTCGGTAAACCTGTTGTATCAGTTGTCGGTGGTCTTACGGGATTGTCCGGTATTGATCGTGGGAAGCTATCGGAGTACGGATATCGATGTCATGGACGGAGAAAAGCATCCGATGGATAAATTGATCAATGAGGTAAAGATCAGCTATGGGAATGTTTTTATTCATCTGGACAACGTCGATATTTGGGAAAGGCGCAAGTTTATGGATTTCCTGTTAGACCGGGAGGCAAATATGTATGATGCGGCATTCCGGCAAACCTTGTTCGAGCGTACGGGAGGTAATCCGTTGTTTGTGAGCGAGATGGTGAATCTGTTAAAAGAAGAAGGCATTCTGGAACAAAACGAAGTCGGTATATGGACGAATCATAAGATTCCCGACTGGCAGTCGTATCCGGTAAGGATCGAAGGAATCATCCGGGAACGGATAGGCAGGCTGGAAGAATCGATGGTGGAAGTATTGTCGCAGGCAAGTGTACAGGGGTATCGTTTTATCGTACAGGTCTTGTCGCGGACGATGGGCGAGACGGAACGCGATCTGTTGATGACACTTTCACGTAAATTGCAAAAGCAATACCATTTGGTGAATGAAGGTCCCTGTGTGCGTTCGGCCCGGGGATTGGTGTCCGAGTTCAATTTCTCGAATTACATTTTCCAGCAATACCTGTACCAGGAATTAAGCGCAACCCAGCGGATGATTTTACATGGGGACATTGCCGTGATTCTGGAAGAGCTTTTCCGGGATAATATCGGTGAGGTGGCGGGAGATATAGCCCGGCATTATGAATTGGCCGGAGAACCGGAGAAAGCATTGAAATATATAGAGATTACCGTCGATCAGATGCTGTCCGTATCGGGTTTTCTCGAAGCTTCGGTGTTATTGGATAAGGCCCTGGGAGAGTTTACCGGAAAGATGGACGATCCTATCCGTTTGCGTTTCATTGTAAAGCAGGGGATTTGTTACCGGTCTATCAAAGGATGGGCAAACGAGGACACGGAACGACTGTATATTGAAGCCGAGGAATTGAGCCGGAAGCTGGGATGCGACGATTATATGGAAATTATTTTGTTCGGGCGGTGGACGATCGGATTGGTGAAATTGCAGCTTGACCGTTGTTTGGAATTGGCCGCCGAATACCGGGCACTGGCCAGAGAAAGGAATGATGTGCCTATGGAGTTTATGGCGCTGATTACTTATATAAACACTCTTTTTTGGCGGGGTGAATTGCATGAAACGGACGCTTATCTGAAAGAATTTGAAACGTTGTACCGGAAAAAAGATCCCTCTGTTCTCGTTCAGCCGGCCGTGGAGGTGTTGTATGGAATGTTCGATCTACTGACATCTTTTCAGTTAGGCGATTATGAAAGGACAGCCATAGCGAAAAAAGAATTGATCTGTAAAATTTCTACATTGAAAGACCGCTTTTGCCAGTGCATCGCTTATCAGGCGTTGGCCTGGCAGGAGTATCTTGCCGGGAACCGGGAAGAATCTGGGAACTATGCTAAGACGTTGCTTGAATTGGCAAAAGCAGGAGGATATCCTTTTTATATTTCTGTCGGCTATTTGTTTTACGGTGCTTTCGTTGCGCTGACGGATGTGGACGAGGGGATCGGGCTTATCCGGCGGGGGTATGAGATATTGCGGGGAGATACCGATTTGGAAATCACTTCTATGCATTCTGTTTACGGTTTGTTATTGAATACCGTTTATTTGGAATGTGGCAGGTATGAAGGTTTGAAAGACAGTTTACCGAAAATTATTGAAAACTCGATCCGGATAAAAGAGAGCTGCTATTTAAGCGAGTTGTATTTGTTGGAAGGAAGGTATTATCAGGCGACAGGCGATCCGGCTACAGCGGACATTGCTTTCGATAAAGCCTGCCGGGCTGCCCGGGAGACCGGAGCGGAACATGCCTTGGAAATGATTCGAAAATTCAGAATATAAAATCTGATTGTACCACTTAAATCATAAAATTATGGAAAATTTAAATCAAGAAGAATTGAAAGACGTAGTCCGGGGTGCCTGTTTTTTAGCCAGCGGCGGAGGCGGGGCATACGAAACCGGAATGCAGATCGCGGCATGTTTCGAGCCTTCGTATTACGGATGTTCTGAAGTGAAGGTGCTGACCGTAGAAGAAGCGAAGGCGATGACTACGGCAAAATATGGAGTTGTAACGGCTATTATGGGAGCACCCGAACGGATGAAAGAGATTAAAAATGCCGGAATGACCGTAAAAGCAGTTGAAAAATTGGCAGAACTTTATGGAATAGATGTAAAGGAAATCGGTTGTATTGTTCCCGTTGAAATAGGGGCTCTTTCTTCTGTGATCGCTTGTGTGACTGCAGCAAAGATGGGGATTCCCGTGTTGAACGGAGATGGTGCCGGACGGGCGGTTCCGGTATTGAATATGACTTCTTTCGCTATAAAAGGAGTAAGCGTAAATCCTACGGTGCTGGTTGGGAGTAACGGCGATTATGTGGCACTCGATATTTCGGGAGCGGCTCAGTATTCTGCTTCGTCTGCCATAGAATCGTTAGCCCGTCCTATTCTGGATATGCCCGAATTCGGGGGAATGGGGGCTCTTGCCATTTGGCTGATCGATTTGCAAAAAATAGATGAAATTGTAACGATCCGGGGCACTTTAACGAAATGTAAAACACTGGGAAAAACGATCCGGGAAACTTTGGAAGAGGCACAGGAAACAGGTAATGAACCTTCGATCGAGAATGTGCTGCATACGTTACAGGACGTGGATTATAAACCGAGTTTCGTGTGTTATGGTACGCTTCGGGAAGCAACGACTGAAACTTCGGGAGGTTTTGATAACGGTATTGTGAAAATCGATGTGGATTCGGAGCGGCAATTGAAAATTATTTTCCAGAATGAGAGCCTTTTATTGTGGGACAGTGAAAAACCTGCTCCGATCGTGGTGGCTCCCGACCTCATCAGTTATGTGATTATTCCAAAGGAAAAGCCTGTGGGACAATGGATATACACCAACGGCGATATAATAGGTCCCGACGGGAAATTATTGGAAAAACTAAAAGATGCGAATATTGTCGTTGTCGCTATGTGTGCACCGAAAGAGTTGCAGAATTGTGCCGCCGAACTCGAAGCTCAAAGATGGTCGGTCAATGGCGTTGAAGCTTCATTGAAAGATAGTTACCGGAGTATGCTCGAAAAGTTGAATTATTATGGAAAATACGAGCCGCTGGAGCCCGGAATAAAGTAAGGAAATGATTTCCCCGGCAAATGAGAGTGCCGGGGAAATAAAAAAGCAATCGGCTCATAACAATAAAATTTATGCAGATGGAAGGGAGTACAGGTTTACAAACTATGAGTGGCTATGTCCCTCTAACGGCAAAAAATCGTCACTTTTCTGTTGCTCTGGCAACTACTGAGGTGAAACAGAAAAAAGCTGTTCCCAGTATGAAAGATAACAGAGCATTAATCGATGAGCAACTGAATTTGTTAAAAACGATTCAGGGGGGAAAGAATAGGGAATCCGTTTCAGGAGGAGTTATTCAGGGACGCATCCCGAATTATACGGAATTAGCTTTTTTTTGTAATCGTAATTATGAAAGAATAGGGATCGATGTAATTAGGAAAAAGGTAAAAATATTATTGAAAAATTTGCAAATAGAAGAATTGGTATTACAAGGGCAAGATGTTGATTTAGCAGTCGAGGAGTTAATTAAGGATGATGGGATGGTGGATTTAGAATGTTATGAAGACTGGTTTGGGGAGGCGAACGGTGATGAGGATAAACAAAAAATATATCATGATGCAAAAGATGCACAGGCTAAATTATTGGAGCAGGAACAGCAGTCTTTAACTCCAGTACTGCTTAATGCCTGTGGGATAGTGATGAACGCTCGGGCTAACCCTAATAATTGGGTCAATATTGTTTTTGGAAGTAAAAAAGATATTGCTTTAAGCAATTATGGTAAGATTTTTCAAAAATTGAATGAAGTCAGAGGAAAAATGAATGAAATGGCGACGACTGATTATAATGGCGATGATAGTCAGGTTGGTGTTGGTGGATATGCGAATTATAAGAAACAGACCATACATTTTCTTCAAACGATGTGTGGTAGTGATGAAGCAAGTCCTATTACAGCGATTCATGAATGTGCCCATTTGGTAGATAAAAGTATTATAGATAAAGGGTATGTCGGTTCTCCGGGATTTTGTGGTATGCCTGAAGAGGATAGAGTTACTAATGCCGCTCATTATGAAATTGTTCCAGATTGGATAGTTGGACTATTCTGTCCTTATCCGGTAGGAAATTTTTCTGATGGATTAGGAGAAAGAGAAAGTAAAGTTGTGAAAGGCAAAAAGGAGGCAACCGATTATTTTCGATACGCTCATTTTATAGCTTTTAATAAGACTACTAAATTAAGAAATAAATATATCAGTAAAAAGGAGGTGGATGCCGGGCTTAAAACATATTCGGAAAAAATGGGGTTGACAATCCATTTACGTGATAAAAAGAACGTGGACTTATTAGATGTAACCCTTGCCGAAGATATTACCCGTACCCTGTTGCTAATGTATAAAGAAATGAAGAATGATCAGGAGGATATAGCCTCTAATAGGTTTTTGTTAAAATCAGGTTTCCGGGAATATTTTAAAGATAAGATTATAAAAGCTAATCGTCGGGAAGGTATAACACCGGAGAATATAGAGTATTTGTACTCGTTAGCTCCTAAAAAATAACTTTCAATAATGAATCATATCCTTTGGTTTCGTCAAGTGCTTGAAGCGGCTATTCAGCTTTATTTCCGGCAGGAAGAGGTGACGGTAAATTCTATTTATGATATTCCTGCGCCGAAGGGGGATTTCTGGCAGAAGATTTGTGGGACGGAGCCGGCATTCGACGAACAGGTGGTGCTGATGCTGGCGTTGATGCCGCATCTTTGTCCGCAGATGCTGGATATATTTTTTGCGAACAATAAGAATTTCGACCGTCCTTATACAGAGTTCGGAGGATGGAAGGGGATTTCGCACGGGGGATTTTTGCCTACGGGAGAGACGGCGGCGTTCATACTGGCCGGTGAAAATGCGGAGAAGCGGAGTGGAGTGATACGGATGTTCGACCGGGAACATTGGTTTTACCGGAAGAATGTGCTCCGGCTGGAAGGGCAAGGGGAGGGCGAGCCTTTTTTGAGCGGGCAATTGAGGGTGTCGGAGGAGGTATTGAGCTGGATATTCAGAGATAGCGAATATAAGCCGGATTATAGTATGGGATTTCCGGCAAAACGGATTACCACCTGTCTGGAATGGAAAGATATGGTGTTGGATTATCAGGTGGCGGCCGATTTGGAGGAAATCAATATGTGGATGCTCCGTCACCATACGATTATGGAGGAATGGGGATTGAGCCGTTTTTTGAAGGCGGGTTACAGGGCTTTGTTTTACGGGCCTCCGGGTACGGGCAAAACTTTAGCGGCTACCTTACTTGGGAAACGGAACCGGATGGACGTTTACCGGGTGGATTTGTCGATGATCGTTTCGAAGTATATCGGTGAAACGGAAAAAAATCTGGCAAGGGTGTTCGATATGGCGGAAAACCGGGATTGGATTTTGTTTTTTGACGAGGCGGATGCACTTTTCGGAAAACGGACTTCGACCAATACTTCGAATGACCGGCATGCCAATCAGGAGGTGGCTTATCTGTTGCAAAGAATCGAAGATTTTTCGGGAACAGTGGTGTTGGCTACGAATTTGCGGTCGAATATCGATGAAGCATTTGCCCGCCGTTTCCAGTCGATGGTCTATTTCCCGATGCCCGACGAGAAAGCCCGGCAGGAATTATGGCGTAAAATGCTCCCTTCCTCCTGGTTGGGAGAAGGCGGGGAAGAAATTATGCGTCTGGCTGTCGCAGCAGAGTTATCCGGGGGATCGATTGCTAATGTGGTGCGGCGGTGCGCGTTGCAGATATTGGTGAACAAAGAACAGATGCTAACGGTAGGGATTTTTAAAACGGCATTGCAAAAAGAGTTATACAAAGAAGGAAAACTTTGTTGAGCTGAATTTGGGGTATAGTTTTTTAAACCGGATACAGGACATAATAAGATATTGTAAGGCCTTACGGGAGAGTAAAGGAAGATTATAAAAGAATATAATAAAATGTCGGATAAAAAATGTCAGGGAAAGAGAAAGGGATGAAAGACGAAGAAGGGGAGCAGTGTGGATAAGCTAAATCGTTGTTTTTGCTTAAAGGCCGGAAGTTGAAATAAGGAGAATATTTGGATTTAAATTCAGGGGTAAGGATGAAAAAGCTATTGTTTTTTGTAGTGTTATCGGTGACGATACAGGTTGCAGCCGCGCAGGGGCGTTCGTTTCAGGAGGGATTCGACGAATTTCGTCCCTATGGCTATCAGCGAATGTGGCGCTGGGAGCAGCTACGCAGCGAGTATTGCAGCGGGCGGGAATTTCGGGATTCATTGTTTCAGGCTTTGAATATGCGAAAAAGTTCTTATCTGATCTGTCCCTGGTGGCTGGAAGATTTATATTGCGATCCTTTGGTGGCGGCTGTTTGCCGGGGCGGGATCGGATATGTGGGCTATGTGCTCGATCCCCTGACGGGAACGCCTGAATTGACGAACGAATGGAATAACGATACCCGGAATGGTATCTTGAACGATTCGATGTATCGGAATATTCCGTATGATTTAGTCGTATATTGCCGGACGGGAGAAGCTTTCGACCGTTTTTTACTATCGGAAAGAGCCCGGCTGAATTTTTTGCAAAAAGTGTTTGAATGGCCTGACGGCTTGATTAATAGAAAACATTTGAATAAGAAACCGAGGGGTATCAATCTTTTTCTTCCAGACCTTTCTTTCCGGGAAAAAAGGGCCTTCACACAATTTATGAAGTCGGTAAGCATGGTTATCGATTCGCTTTGTACCGGAGGTGTTTATCCGTATGCGGGGAAAAATTGTATGCTGTATATCACCCTCCCCACACAGGGACTTGAAGAAATGAATTTTTTGTCCGGCATCACTAAGTTTGTCGATAACATATATTTTGCCGATTACAATGAATATGGCGTAGCGGTGGCTACTGCCGGAACGCTTACCTCGAGTAACGATCCGACACAGCTGACAGTTAAGTTGTTCAATGAATTTTATTTATTCAATTTGAGTAATAAGAGCCGGGAGGGAGAAGGGTGTTGTAACGATATTGTCGCGCTGGCTCAGGCCGATTACGATATTTTTCAATGGAAGAAATATTTTTATTTGGATATTGTTTTAGGATTTACACTTTTAGCTTTAGTGGTCCTTTACAATCTGCATAGTCCATTTTACATTCTGGTCGATCGTAACCGTTGGCTTATAGCTCCTGTTATCATTACTTTAGTCACGGAGATTATTATTGTTTTTCTCTATATGCTGGAAGCTATTTCCAAAGATATTCTGCTGTTCGATATGAATGGAACGGGACACTATTGGCTGCTGGCTCTTCCTTTAGTGTTTATTTTGCTGAATGTTTTGTTGCGTTTGGTGAACCAGAGAAAAATCATCCCTTAATATAAATGTTGAGACAGAAAGTCTTTGCTATTTGTTTGCCCGCCGGAAGAAAACATATTTGGAATGTGAAGGTTTGCCGATATTTGAATATCTTTGTTTCGCTTTAGAAAAGCGACGGGCTTTTCATTCTAACGTTTAGGCTTATGAATTTTTTTTCCATAATAATACCTCTTTACAATCGTCCGGCAGAGATCAGGGAACTTTTAGATAGTTTGGTACAACAAGCGTATAAGCATTTTGAGGTTGTGGTCGTAGAGGACGGTTCGACGGAAAAGAGCGAAGATATCGTTGCTTCGTTCCGTGACCGTTTGGAGGTTAAATATTTTTTCAAGGAAAATAGCGGGCCTGGGTTAAGCCGTAATTATGGTGCGGAAAGGGCTTCCGGCGATTATTTTATTTTTCTGGATTCCGACTGTATCGTTCCTGTGGAATATTTGCAGGAGATCGAAAATGAACTTTCTACCTCGCCTGTTGATGCGTTCGGAGGTCCGGATCGGGCTCATGAGTCGTTTACCGACCAGCAAAAGGCGATCAATTATTCGATGACCTCTATCTTGACCACCGGAGGGATCAGGGGAAAGAAAAAATCGATGGAGAAATTTCATCCCCGTAGTTTTAATATGGGTTTTTCCCGCCGGGTATTCGAAACGACGAAAGGCTTTTCCGGAATGCGTTTCGGAGAGGATATCGATATGAGTATCCGGATTATGGAAGCCGGATTTCAAACCCGGTTGTTTCCCGCTGCTTATGTATATCATAAACGGCGTACTTCCTGGAAGAAGTTTTTCAAACAAATATACAATTCCGGCATTGCCCGGATCAATCTTTACCTTTTGCATCCGGCCTCTCTGAAAGTGGTGCATTTGCTTCCGGCCTGTTTTGTTGTGGGGGTATCGGTTTTGGTGATAGGCGCTATCTTGGTTTCTATCTGGTCACTTTTACCGCTTTTGCTTTGGGCCTGCCTGATCTTTATCGATTCCCTGATAGAGAACAGAAGCATCGTGGTTGCTTTTTATTCTATCTGTGCCAGCTTTATTCAGTTGTTTGCTTACGGGATAGGTTTCATTCATGCTTTTTTCAAAAGAATTGTTTTCCGCAAAGGTGAATTCAATGTTTTTGTGAAGAATTTTTATAAGTGATCGTTTTTTCCGATTGTTAGAAATAGGTGAGGATGTAAGTTCGGTCATAGATTAAAATCGGCTGTGAGGGGAATTGTGTAGCATTGAAAGATTTTGCTTTTGTAATCAGGCTTTTGTGTGGTTTGAAGTTGGACCCTGGGGCGGATATAAGCCCGCTTCATTCAGGCGCATAACGTATTGCGATAATACGATTCGTCTTTCCAGTTCTTTCCACCGGGGATCTTTGCTGCCCGATAGGTCTATCGCCGCGCCGGACTGCCAATATTTTTTCCATCCTTCCCGGCTGGCTTGCAGTGTGTTTGTGGCGGATTGTTGTGTTTTTTCAGTTTTCTCGTCAGGAGAAAACCGGCAGGTGAAACTCAATTCTTTTGAGTTTTCCGGTTTTAAAACGAATCGATGGGCTGTGTCCGTTTGCCTGAATAATCGGGCGGGTGTATCCCATGATAATATCGCCTGGTAGTGTACATCGTCCATTTTTCTTCGGATTATAGCCGAGTGGGGAGATTGTGGGATGAGGGTGGAACGATGGGCTGAAGGATGGTTATAGCTGCCCACAAAATTCATATAACCTTTATTGTCCGGATAGGGGAAATCGAAAAACACTTTTAAGCGTCCTCCGGCTATCAGTTCCGATTTTATGACGATACCGATCATATCCTCGTCCGGATGGCAGGCCGTTTGTACGAAAACCTCCTTGCCTTCCAATTCAAAGCGGCTATAAACAATACCTTCCCATAAGTCTATGGTTTGGCTTGCATGCTCGATGTCGGCGGCTCGGGCTTCCGTTCCGTCCGCTTTGATCAATATCATGCCGATCCGCCCTAAATTGAAGCGATGCGGATTTCCTTCCAGCCAGGCGGACAAAACAGGTTGTGACGGGTTTGCCAGCCAATAGGGCAATGGTTTGCCGTAAGTTTCCAGCATTACAGGCTCGAAATCTTCCGGTTTCATTCCGGTGGGAAGGGGAAAGCTGTGCCAGCTCCAGTCCGATAGGGTATTGAAAGGAATAAACGTCTGAAGTCCGGTGATATCCATGCCGAAGGCGAATTTACCGTTACCTACCTGTGCGGGGCTATGGGGTGTGAATTGTGCCGAATGTACATTGTGCCGCCGGACGACTGTTTCGCGGTCTATGGCTTGTGCCGTTAGTTCCTGCTGGAACAATATCAATAAAAGACTATAAAAAACAGGCAGGAGATGTTTCATGGCAGGGCGATTTTAAACGACCGGATTAATTCTCAAACAAATATAGGAAAACCTTACAATTAAACAAGTCCGGAATGGTCTGTCGTCTAAGGAGAATAAACCGATAATGAAGATATTGCTGTTTAATAACGTTTTTAGTAATAAAATAGGATAAAAATAGCTTTTTATTTATTATGTGTACCGGATAATAAACAAAATTTATTACCGTTTTCGGGTATATGATCCTGTATATCGCCGTACTTTCAGGAGCTAAAAGAATGAGCATGAGATTTTTTTATAAAAAAGAAATGGAAAAAAGAGAATTATCGTTAAAATTTATAATTTTGAAAATCAGTTGGACGATGCGAACGAAGAGATATAATTTATTTTTATTTTGAATTCAATTTAAATTAAAATGATGAAAATTAGTAATTTAATTTTGGTGTTGGCGGGGGGGGGTTGTTTTTGGGGTTGCGCCACATTGATCCAA
>OGOU01001451.1_pt1 | contig 18472 bp, 16 predicted proteins | sample 1552721 | NCBI WGS metagenome assembly OGOU01 (sample SAMEA2580176, study PRJEB22360) | human gut metagenome | biome: human gut; feature: human-associated habitat; material: faeces | place: Denmark | collected 2008/2010
GGAACGACTCTTTTCCTCCTAATGTTTTTCGTGCCATGGATGCTCCACGCACAGGAAGCGCCGCAAACGATATCGCTTCAGCAAGCGGTGGAGTTTGCTATCAAGCACAACAAAGAACTGCAATCTTCGCAGATGAATATTGATTTGTATCGCCAGAAGGTACGAGAATCCGTATCACAAGGGTTACCACAAGTCAATGGTACTGTAACTTATAGCACTAATTTCGGCTACAAGATGGATTTCGGCGGTCAAGCGATAAAAATGAAAGACCAATCTAACCTGACGGTAGGTTTGCAACAATTATTATTCAGCGGCCAATGGATTTTAGGACTGCAAACCAGTAAAATCGCTGTACGCTTGACCGAACAGGAAGTTGAAACCACGGAACTAGATATTATTGAGAATATCTATAATTCATACTACACGGTGCTGGTATCCGAAAGAATGCTCGATATTCTGCGTCAAAACCTGGAGAACATGAACGAAATTTACAAACACACCGATAACATGTACAAGGCTGGAACAGTTGAAGAGACAGACGTGGATCAAATCCGCATTAACGTGGGACAACTGAAAAACAGCTTATTATCCATGGAGAGAACGGTTGCTGTGAATTATAATTTACTGCGTCTCCAACTGGGACTGGAAGCAGGTACCCCGATCAAACTCACGGATGCCTTGAATGTATTCCTAGAAAACGATAAATCCACTCGCTTATATGTTGAGAAATTTGACATCAATAATAATTTGAGCTATCAATTGATCACCACGCAAACCGAGCTGAATAAAAAGATGCTGGGATTGGAAAAATGGAGTTACGCTCCCACGATCTCCGGTAATTACAACTTCAATTACAAGATTTTGAAACCGGCATTAGATATGAGCCCGAAACACACGGCCGGCCTCACGATGAACATTCCGATTTTCTCCGGTTTGCAGCGGGATTCCAAAGTTAAACAGGCCAAAATCACCTTGGAACAATCTTATATGCAGAAGAGTTTATTGCAAGACCAGTTGAACGTGCAGGACGAACAGTTGAAATTCAACTTGAAAAACGCCATGGAAAATTACAACCTGCAAAAAGAGAACATCGATGTTGCCACGCGGGTATTAAAGAACTACCAGAGAAAATACGAGCTGGGAGCTGTTTCCAGTTTGGATTTGACACAAGCAAATAACAACTACCTGCAAGCAGAAACAAATTACACGGAAGCAATTCTAAGCTTGCTACAAGCACAAGTAAGTTTGGAAAAACTGTATAATCAACTTCCCCGATAAAACAACTTGAATAACAAAAACAAAAAAGAAATACAATGGTAAAGAATCTCATTTTATCGATTATAGCATTAGCTATCCTTGCCGGTTGCTCGGGCAAAAAAGATAAGACTACAGGGGAAACCGTGGAGGCGGTTCCTGTTAAAATTAGAGAAGACGGATATTGCCAAAACCTTGGACTATACCGCCAACTTACAAGCAGATAAGCAAGTGTACTATGCCCCCGCTGCCACGGGTAGAATCGAGAAGATTTACGTGGAAGTAGGCGACCGCATCAAGAAAGGTCAGTTACTCGTTGAGATGGATAGAACCCAGCTAGTTCAAGCAGAAGTTCAATTAAAGAACTTGGAAACGGAATATAACCGTGCCGTCCAATTAAATGAAACCGGAAGTATCTCCAAACAAGCTTATGATGCTGCCGTAACCCAGTACGAAGTAGCTAAAGCTAACGTGGATTTCTTGAAAGAGAACACGAAAATGCTCGCTCCTTTTGACGGTATCGTGACCGGAAAATATTTCGAGAACGGGGAACTTTACACAGGTGCAGCTTTCGGTGGGGCCAGCAAACCTTCTATCATCGCAATCGAGAAGATCAACCCTTTGAAAGCTTACGTGAATCTAGCTGAACAATACTATTTGTCCGTACAAAAGGGAACCAAAGTTCAGTTGAAGAGCAATATCTATCCTGACAGAACATTTGATGGTACGGTTAGCATCGTTTACCCGACGATCGACCCCGCCTCAAGAACTTTCACGGTAGAAGTAAAAATCCCGAATAGCGACGAATCATTAAGACCGGGGATGTACGGAACCATTGACTTCTTCATCGGTAACACAGAAACTATGGTCGTTCCGGCTATCGCCGTATTGAAATTACAGGGTTCCAACGATCGTTACGTGTTCTTGAATAAAGATGGAAAAGCAAAACGTGTGGCAGTAAAACTCGGCAGACGTTTCGAAGATCAAGTAGAGTTGATCAGTGATGAAATCCGCGAAGGAGACGAGTTGATTGTTGTCGGTCAAGGCCGGTTAGTTGACGGATCACCGCTTTCTATTACAAAATAGGAGAAACCCGCAACTTAAAATTTAAAACTTAAAATTTAAAATTCAGAATATGAGTATATACAATACAGCGGTCAATAAACCCATTTCAACCTTGATGGTTTTCCTCGCCATCATCGTACTGGGTGTTGCTGCCTATATACAATTACCGGTGGACCAGTATCCCAAGATGGACCCGCCTTATATCACGGTAATGGCAACCTACCCGGGAGCTAACGCCGCAGATATTGAAGAGAACGTGACCAAGATCCTCGAAGACCAGTTAAACTCGGTGGATGACTTGAAGGAATTGACCTCAACTTCTTACGATAACCTATCTGTTATCTCCCTGGAGTTTGAATGGGAAGTAAATCTTGACGAGGCTTCAAACGACGTGCGTGATGCAGTAGATAAAGCCATGTCCAGCCTCCCGGATGATATAGACCGTCCTACCATCATGCGTTTCAACACGTCCATGATGCCTATCTTGATCTATGCCGTAACCGCAAAGGAATCATATCCCGGTATTGACAAGATTTTGGATGACAAGCTGATTACCCGGTTAAACCGCGTGGACGGAGTTGCCTCTGTTATCGTGGCCGGAGCCCCGGAACGTGTCGTTTACGTGGACCTCGACCCGAATAAACTTGATGCTTACAACTTGACGCTGGAACAAATCGGTAACAAGATTCTGGCAGAGAATAAAGATATTTCTTCCGGTAACGTGAAGATGGGACAGATGGACTATACGCTACGCGTGGAAGGAGAATTCGAAGAAAGTGACCAGATCAAAAATATCGTGCTGGGTACCCAGAATGATAAAATCATTTACTTGCGGGATGTTGCAAACGTACGGGATACCTTGAAAGATATTACCCTAGAACAAACGATTAACAGAGGTCGGGGTGGTGTATTGATGGTAACCAAACAAACTGACGCAAACGCCGTGGCTGTTGCGAAACAGGCAAAAAGTGAAATTGAAAAAGCACAAAAGGAATTACCAACGGATATTAAATTCCAGATCATTTCGGATAATTCGGACTTCATCATCAAGTCTATTAATAACTTGCAGGAGTCTTTGATGTACGCTTTGATCTTCGTGATCTTGATCGTGTTCTTATTCTTAGGACGTTGGAGGGCTACCTTCATCATCGCATTGACAATCCCGATTTCCTTGATTGTTGCTTTCATTTACTTATTTGCAACCGGGGAGTCGCTTAACATTATATCTCTATCGTCCCTATCTATTGCAATTGGTATGGTGGTGGACGACGCCATCGTGGTATTGGAGAACATCACGAAACATATTGACCGGGGAAGCCGTCCACGAGAGGCCGCCAAATACGGTACAAACGAGGTTTGGTTGTCTGTAATCGTTACGACGTTGGTAACCGTGGCTGTGTTCTTCCCGTTGACCTTGGTGAGCGGTATGACCGGTATTTTGTTTAAACAGTTGGGATGGATCGTTTGTATCACGGTATGTACGTCAACCGTGACCGCAATCTCATTGACCCCGATGTTGTGTTCTCAATTGATGAAAATTCAAGAGAAGACGGATTCAAGTAAGTTTAGTTTCTACAACTTCGTTTCCAGAATGTTGGAAAAACTGGATAGTGTCTACGAAAAATTGATCCGCTGGGTACTTGTTCACAAGACCGTAACGATCCTTAGTATGTTTGCTTTATTCTTTGCCTCCATGTTCCTGGCTAAATTGATCAAAACGGACTTTATGCCCCAGAATGACCAAAACTACCTGAACGTGTACGCCAAGATGCAATCCGGCCAACGTGTAGAGGTGACGAGAGAGGTTGCCTTGGAAATTGATTCCATCATTCGAAAAGATATTCCGGAAATCACGTTGATCAACTTGTCATACGGTAGTGAAGAGGAAGCCTCTTTCGCATCCATGATGAACAGCACGGGTAACAATATCTTGAACATGCGTTTGAGAACAACAGATATTAAAGACCGTCAACGTAGTGTGTTCCAGATTGCCGACCAGGTGCGTGGTATCTTGAAAGCTTTCCCGGACATTTTACAGTACACGGTAACAACTTCAAGCGGTGGTTCCATGGGAGGTAATAACGTGGACATTGAAATCATGGGACATGACTTCAACACAACTACGAATCTAGCACACTCCATCGCAGAGAAAGCCCGCCAGATTCCGGGTGCGGAAGATATCAAGATCAGCCGTGACGAAGATAAATCCGAGTTGCGTATCATGCTGGATCAAGATAAACTAGCCCGCCACGGTCTGACAACGTCTGAAGTAGGTTCATACATGCGTAACCGTATCTATGGATACCGGAACAGTAAATACAAGGAAAACGGAGAGGAATATGATATTATCGTACGTTTCGACGAGAAATATCGTTCTTCGATCACCGAGATTGAAAATATCATTATCCCTGACGGCAAGGGCCAGAAGGTTCGGTTAAAAGAATTGGGAGAAATCCAAGAGTTCTTCTCCCCGCCAAATATCGAGCGTAAGAGTAAACAACGTTTGTTGAAGGTGTCTATCACCCCGGCAGCAGGAGTTGCCCTAGGAGATATAGCAACTGCAGCTCAAGAGATCATCGATAACACGGAAATACCTCAGGAAGTATCCATGTATATCGGTGGTAGCTACGAGGATCAACAGGAATCATTCAGCTCATTGTTCTTATTGTTGTTACTCTCTTTGATGTTGGTTTACATCGTGATGGCTGCACAGTTCGAGTCATTCAAGATGCCGTTCATCATCATGTTGGCAATTCCGTTCGCCTTCACCGGTGTGGTTCTTGCCTTGTTGCTGACGAACACAACCTTGAGTATCGTTGCCGCATTGGGTGCTATCATGTTGGTGGGTATCGTTACGAAAAATGGTATCGTGTTGATCGACTTTATCAACTTGATGCGTGAACGAGGTATCCGCCTGTACGACGCAATCGCAATGGCTTGTCGTTCTCGTTTGCGTCCGGTATTGATGACCTCGTTAACCACCATCTTAGGTATGGTGCCGATGGCAATTAGTGCTGGTGAGGGTTCTGAAACCTGGAGACCGATGGGTATCGCCGTAATCGGTGGTATGATCTTCTCCACGATTATCACGATGGTGATTGTTCCGGCCGTTTACGCCGCAATGGACAAGAGTGGTAGCCGTGACAAAAAGAAGATTCTCAGCAAACAATTCAAGTTCATGGCCGACTTTAACCCGGAAAGAGATCTTCCGAAAAAGAAATAAATAATACTAAGTTAGATTTACGATGTAAAATGTAACATCGTAAATCTAACATCTAAAGTCCTAATAATTATGAAAGCAGTATTTATATCATATAACCAAGCTTTGACCGAACGGGTTGCTTTTATCCTTGATCAATTACAGATCCGGGGATTCACGCAATGGCCCTTGGTAAACGGAGCTGGAACCGTGGATGGAGAACCCAGAATGGGAACTCACACCTGGCCGGAGATGAACTCCGCCACCATGACGATCGTGGAAGACGAAATGGTCCCTCTAATCTTGAAATATGTCAAGAACCTGGATGAAGTGAATAAAGAAAACGGTATCCGGGCATTTGTCTGGGACATCACGGATATGTATTAAAAAAAGAGGCTTTCGCCTCTTTTTTTATTCTGCATCCAATGATTTGAATCCCTTTCCTAATATCTCTCTGGAATCAATAACATTTATGAAAGCCTCCGGGTCAATTTCACGGATACGGTGACGTAAAATCATCATCTCACGACGGGTTAGAATCGTGTAGATAATTTCACGCGCCTCACCTTTATAAGCCCCGATAGCCGGTAAAATCGTAGCACCGCGATTAATATCATTCAAGATTATATTTTTCACAGTATCCATTTCTTTGGTCACGATCATCAATGTCTTGTGAACAGAAGCTCCCTCCACGATCAAGTCGATCACCTTACCTTCGATGAACACGATAATCCAGGAATACATCGGCAAACGCCAGTCTCCGAAGGCTACAACCGTTGACAGGGTTATCGTACAATCCACGATAATTACCAACGTTCCCAAAGAGATATGGGTGTACTTGTTCAAAATCATGGAAATAATATCCGATCCCCCGGAAGTCGCCCGCGCCTTGAAAATCATACCGATACCGATACCGTAAACAATACCACCGAAAATAGCCGACAACAACTGTTCGTTTAACATTGTCCGGTCAGTAATTCCCGGTTCCAATAAAGCATCATAACCGTAAACATAGTGAATCAAGCGCATAAACGCCGGAATGGCAAACGTACAGATGATGGTCTTCACACCAAACATCCCTCCCAAGAAATAGATTCCCAATAGCAACAGGGGTAAATCCATGCAAAGAGCCGCAATTTCAGTCTCCCAACCCCACAAATGATGAAATACCATGGACAGACCGTATGTTCCCCCGGGAGCAAAACCATAAGGCTCCGCAAATAACACAGCCCCTAATGCAAACACGAAACAACCACCCAACAACCATCCGTAGGTGATAAAGAAATCCTTGGAGAACAATTTCTCCTTAGTTACAAATCCCATACTACAACTTATTTATTTTAGTTATTAATTTCGCTTGTTTTTAGCCGCACAAAAGTACAACTTGTTTTCGACTTTTTACAACGTTTTCGATCTCTCGAATTTAACTATAAACACCTAATTACAAGTGAATTACATTTTAATTTCGATGCATAATTATACAACTCACCTCATAATTATTCGAAAAAACACGAACCCCATGAAAAAGAATAATTTTCAATACTCCATTTCCGATTTCCAATTATTTTCCTTATGTTTGTAAACGTATTGGAAAGGTAATGTTCTTCGTGACATTACGAGGGAATCCCGTGAGAGTCGGGAACTGTACCCGCAGCTGTAAGTTTCGAAACTTTAGTCTCTACTGCCACTGTCTGTACATGGATGGGAAGGCGACGAAAAGGAAACAAGTCAGAAAACCTGCCAAGACGTAACTGTTTATGTAGCTTTCGGGAAGTGAAGCTGGCAAGATGTTTATCATGGTAACATGATCTTCTTCTACCCAAATTTTCCAACAAGCATTGTTCTGTGAAATAAGTGAGCAGATTATGAGATGTAGAATATCTCTGCCAATTTTGTTTTACATCGCGTAACAAGCTCACTTATTTTGAATACAGTTTCCAAATCAACGATAAAGCCTCGCTTGGAACCAAGCTTGAAATATCATCTCCTTTTCGGATCATTTCTCGGATCTCGGTGGCAGACAAGGGAAACAAAGGGGCATCAACGAACGTCATGTTCGTAAATCCTTCAATAGAAGTGATAATACCTGAACGGGGATAAACAAAAATATCACAATGTCCCTCGATCCAACGATGCTCCTTCCATTTCGGGAAATCCAGTACGTTATCCCCCCCGATGATCAAAGCAAATTGTTGACCGGGGTATCGATCAAACAAAACCCGTAAGGTATCCACCGTGTAGGAAGGTTTAGGCATTGAAAATTCGATATCACAGGCTTTCATTCCGGGAATTCCTTTGATGGCAGCCTTCACGATCTCGAAACGCTCGGTCTCCGGCAAAAGGAATCGATCTACTTTAAACGGGTTACAAGGACTGACCACAAACCACACTTCCGCACACAACTTTTTTTCCAACAGGTAACGAGCAATTCCCACGTGCCCGTTATGGATCGGGTTAAACGATCCGAAAAAAAGTCCGATAACAGGTCCGCTTTTCTTTTCCTTACCTTGTTTCATTCGATTATTTCAAAAAATCCCTTACCGCCTTTTCAGCTTCGGCTAAAGCCGTATCTAAATTGTCATTCACAATGACCACGTCAAATTTATCAGCAAATGTCATTTCATACTCCGCTTTAGCCACACGTTGCTCTATCTTCTCCATTGAATCCGTACCCCGTCCGATCAACCGTTGCCGCAAGACCTCCACGGAAGGAGCTTTAATAAAAACAGATAGCGCCTGATCCCCGAATATTTTCTTGATATTCACCCCTCCAACAACATCCACGTCAAATACCACGGCATGACCAGCCTTCCAAATTCGCTCCAGTTCACTCTTCAGCGTCCCGTAGAAACATCCCGGATAGACCTCTTCCCACTCTAGGAAATCCTCCGCCTCAATTCTTTCTTTAAACTCATCCGTTGAAAAGAAATAATACTCTTTCCCGTGTTTCTCTTCTCCCCGGGGCGCCCTGCACGTTGCAGACACCGAAAACTCCAACCCGAAATCCTTCGCCAGCAAGTAATTCACGATCGTACTCTTCCCCGATCCGCTAGGTGCTGAAAATATGATTACCTTCTTTTTCATCCGTTTATAAAGTTTATAAGGTTCATAAAGTCAAAGCTTTTTAATAAAGTTCGATAACATTTTAGATATGATTTCTGTTTCTAGCAAAAGTTCGGAAAAATTCTTTTCATCTAATATCAATACATCCTTAGCTAAATAAAGCATTGAGCGAACTTCACCACACGATCCTTTCGAAATATAAAGAAATTGTTTGAATTCAAGATTGGACTTACGCTCAAATCCCTCTGCAATATTATTCATCACAGATACTGCAGCTCGTTGTATTTGATCTTTGAATCCATAATCTTTACTACAACCAAATTGATTATAAATTCTTCTTGCCAAATCTCGAGCTCTTTGCCAAGCAAGAATATCTTCAAATCGCTCTACTCTCATTACTTACTTTATGAACCTTATAAACTTTATGAACTTTACGAACCTAATCATAGCACATTGAGACTCTGTTCCTTTATTTTTTCCAGTTCATCTTTCATGCGGACAACCAGTTTCTGGATGTCGTGGTCATTGGCTTTAGAACCCATGGTGTTGATTTCTCGACCGATTTCCTGAGCGATAAATCCGAGTTTACGTCCCGGCGCCTCTTCTTTCTCCACCGTCTCGACAAAATATTTACAATGATTTGCCAAACGAACTTTCTCTTCCGTAATATCCAGTTTCTCCAAGTAATAGATAATTTCTTGCTCTAACCTGTTCTCGTCAATATTTTTAATCTCTCCCCACTCCTTCATCTTGTCTTGCAAGCGTTGCTTGATAGTAATCACTCGTTGTTTCTCGAACTGGGGCACTTCTCCCGACAAGCTTTTGATCAACTCGATCCGTTTCAAAATATCTGCAATCAAAACTTTACCCTCTTGAATACGGAAATCATCAACATCCGACAACGCTTTCTCGATGGCTCTCTTCAAACAATTCCAACCTTCTTCATCCAACTCTTCCATTTTAGCTTGCATCGTGTCAGGGAAACGCATAATGGTTTGCAGCAACTCGCTCTTGTTGATTTCCACTCCCAACGAACTCGCAACTTCCAACATCTGATTATAATACTGTCTTACCACCGATTGGTTCACGGCAACATCTTTCTCGTCCTCCGCATTATCAAAATAGATATACACGTCCACCTTCCCGCGTTCCAGAACGTTCTTTATCATATTCCGGATCTCGATATCCTTCTCTTTGTAAATACTCGGAGTCCTCAAATTAATATCCAATTGTTTTGAATTCAGACTTTTTACCTCCACGATCACTTTCTTTGTCCCGCAGTCCACTGTTGCTTTACCGAAACCGGTCATTGATTTTATCATAGCTCTTGTTTTAAATACAAACATTTAACCACAAAAGTAAGGCTTTTTTTGAAAATCCCCGCCAAATAACTACCTTTGTTCAGTTTGTCAAATCATCAGAATATACATAATCATGGATGCGAATCATCTTTCTGCCTTCCAAAAAGGAGTTATCGGGGTACAATTTCTTTTCGTCGCCTTCGGTTCGACGGTACTCGTTCCCTTACTTGTAGGATTGGACCCGTCAACAGCACTTCTTACCGCGGGAATCGGAACATTAATTTTCCATCTTGTCACGAAAGGTATCGTTCCCATCTTCTTGGGAAGTAGTTTCGCATTCATCGCCCCAATCATCAAAGCCAGTGAATTGTACGGTATGGCAGGAGCCCTTTCCGGGATGGTCGCCGTGGGTGCGGTCTACGGGCTTATGAGCTTGTTGGTAAAATTACGGGGAACCGACTTTATCAAGCAACTATTTCCCCCCATCGTGATCGGTCCGGTAATCATATTAATCGGGCTTTCCCTCGCCAGCTCCGGGGTAAAAATGGCAAGCGAAAACTGGGTATTGGCCCTTATCTCCCTGATCACGGCTGTCGTCGTCTCTCTGAAAGGCCGGGGGCTGTTAAAATTAATCCCTATATTCTGCGGAATCATTGTCGGATATCTTGTAGCACTTTTCTTCTATAACGTGGATACCGCCCCGATCAAAGAAGCCGCATGGTTTGCCCTTCCCCAATTCGTGACACCCGATTTCTCTTGGGCTGCCATTATCTATATGGTTCCCGTGGCCATCGCTCCTGTCATCGAACACATCGGGGATGTCTACGCGGTGAACAGTGTTGCCGGTAAGGATTTCGTGAAAAACCCCGGATTACACCGTACACTACTGGGTGACGGTCTTGCCTGTGTTTTCGCCGGGTTAATCGGTGGCCCTCCCGTAACCACGTATTCCGAAGTTACCGGGGCCGTGTCTTTAACAAAGGTGACAAGCCCTGCCGTGATTCGAATTGCTGCCGTGATGGGGATCGTCTTCTCGGTTTTCGGTAAAATCAGTGCTTTGTTAAAATCCATCCCAGCCTCTGTTTTGGGAGGGATCATGCTACTCTTGTTCGGAACAATTGCCTCTTTGGGAATGAGTAACTTAATACAGAACAAGGTTGACCTTTCCAACACCCGCAACATGATTATCGTCTCTCTCATCCTAACCTTCGGTATTGGAGGGGCGGCCTTCGAATGGGGTAATTTCTCCATGTCCGGCATAGGCCTTGCCGCCTTATTGGGCGTCATCTTAAACTTGATATTACCGACAAAAGAATCCAAAGCATAATACAGGCTTCCAAACGTCACTCATCTCTTGTGGATCAACATATCCACCACCCCTTTATGCCCTACCGCGTAACAAAAAAATAACCGTTTTGAAACATTAGATTCACATAATCAGCGGAACTTGCAATCGCAAAAAAGAAAGAAAACAATTTATTTAAATGAATAGAAAATGAAAAACTTGCTTTTAACCACAGTTCTTATGTTAGCTGTTATTTTTAGCAGCAACGCGACACATGACGTGAACGGTCCCGCTAAAAAAGTATCTATCTCCGGAGCAGGGGCAACCTTCCCTCTTCCCTTCTATAACCTTGCATTCAAAACTTATCAAGATAAAACAGGTAATTCCATTACCTACGGAGGCATCGGTAGTGGTGGCGGTATTCGTAGCCTGAAAGACAAAATCGTGGATTTCGGGGGGTCCGATGCCTATCTGTCCGACAAAGAAATGAGCGAAATGCCCGCAGCCGTGGTTCACATCCCGACGTGCATGGGAGCCGTGGTGTTGGCGTACAACCTTCCGGGAGTAGACAACTTGAAACTAACCGGGGATATTATCGCCGATATTTACTTGGGCAAAATCACCAAATGGAACGACAGCCGTATTGCAGCCATCAATCCCGGCGTGAACTTACCCGACAAAGCCATGAGTCCTGTCTATCGTTCAGATGGTAGCGGAACCACTTTCGTGTTCAGTGACTATATGACCAAAGTAAGCCCGGAATGGGCCGAGAAGATCGGAACCGGAAAATCATTAAAATGGCCGGTAGGTATGGCCGCTAAAGGTAACCCAGGCGTTGCTGGAGTAATCAGTCAAACTGAAGGGTCCATCGGTTACGTGGGTTCCGAATATGCTTTTGCCATGAAAATCCAATTCGCCCAGATGAAAAATGTGGCCGGTAACTTTATTACCCCAAACACGGAAAGCATCTCAGCCGCAGCGAAAGGAGATATGCCCGCCGATACCCGTACAATGATCACCAACTCGGCCGCTCCGGATGCATACCCGATCAGTTGTTTCACATGGATCATCTTATACAAAGAGCAAGCCTATGCCGATAGAAATCAAGCTCAAGCCGAAGAAACATTGAAACTATTGAACTGGATGCTGGACGCAGAGGCCCAAGCCTTAACCACAAAAGTAAACTACTCCCCGCTCCCGGAAAAGGCAGTAAAAAATGCAAAAGCGTTACTAAAATCAGTCACTTACAACGGGCAACCCGTGTTGAAATAATCAAGTATACACATTATTCAAAAAACTACAAACTCCAAATTGCACTATAAAAGTGCAGAAAACAGCAATTTTCTGCACTTTTATAGTGCAATTTGCGTATATTTGCAGAAATACATACTAATCATGGATAAACTTTACGAAAGTTTCAACAAACTATTAAAAATTACAAACACCGATTTTATTCGCTATAAATATGCCGAAATTAATTGGGCCAGCCATATGTTAGGACTTGTTGGTCCACGGGGTATTGGTAAAACAACAATGTTTCTCCAACATATTAAACAAAACCTACACCCGAAAGATACGTTGTATGTTTCAGCAGACAACATATATTTTACAGAGAATTCTTTGATCGATCTAACAGACAAATTTAGTAAACAAGGAGGGAAACACTTGTTTATCGACGAAATACATAAATACCCTAATTGGTCACGTGAATTAAAACAAATATACGACACCTATCCAGATGTGCAGATACGATTTACCGGATCATCCATTCTAGACATCTATAAAGGAACTGCAGACCTAAGCCGACGAGCTCCTATCTACGATATGCAAGGCCTCTCTTTCCGCGAATATTTAAACATGTTTCATCACATGAATATTCCTGTTTATACAATAGATGAAATATTAGAACACAAAGTAGAAATACCCCAAATAACGCATCCTCTCCCCCTCTTCATAGAGTACCTTCAGCAAGGCTATTACCCGTTTGGTAAAGACAAAACTTTCGAGATTGAATTGGACCAAGTGATAAACCAGACCATGGAGATCGATATCCCACAATATGCAAACATGAATGTCTCCACTGGACGCAAATTAAAACAACTTCTAATGATCATTTCTCAAAGTGTTCCATTTAAGCCAGTCCTACAAAAACTGGCAGATATGATTGGTGTAAGTCGGAATTATTTAGCCGATTACCTACTTTACATTGAAAAAGCAGGCATGATAGCTCAACTTCGTGATGATACAGGGGGGATCAGGGGATTAGGCAAAGTAGAAAAAATATATATAGATAATACGAACCTCATTTATGCTTTAGGACGAGAAAGTCCAAATATAGGAAACATTCGTGAAACATTCTTTTACAACCAGATGCGCGTGAAACAAGAAATCACATCCTCAAAAATTTCAGATTTTCAGATAGGAGAAAGAACATTTGAAATAGGAGGGAAAAACAAAGGACAAAAACAAATAGAAGGTCTCCCAAAAGGATATATTGTAAAAGATGACATCGAAAGTGGATATGCCAATATTATCCCGCTCTGGCATTTCGGAATGAATTATTAAACAAACAGTTCCTTTTCGTTTGAAATTTTCCGCTTTATCCATATTTTTGCAACTTAAATCTAAAATTTCGTAGATGAAGAACATTAGGAATTTCTGTATAATCGCACATATTGACCACGGTAAGAGTACACTTGCCGACCGTTTACTGGAAACGACCGGAACTGTAGTAGGGAAAGATTTACAAGCACAGGTGCTTGACGATATGGATCTGGAACGAGAGCGAGGCATCACGATCAAGAGTCACGCCATACAGATGGATTATCATTACAAGGGAGAGAAATATGTTCTAAACTTGATAGACACCCCGGGACACGTGGATTTCTCGTACGAGGTATCACGTTCCATTGCTGCCTGCGAGGGTGCGCTACTGATTGTCGATGCCACGCAAGGTATTCAGGCACAAACCATCTCGAACCTTTATCTTGCCATTGACAATAACTTGGAAATCATTCCCGTTTTGAACAAGATGGATATGCCCAATGCCATGCCTGAGGAAGTGAAGGACCAGATTGAAGAACTGATCGGATGCGAGCGGGATGATATTATTGAAGCCAGTGGAAAAACTGGTTTGGGCGTGGATAAAATACTGGAAGCGGTTGTAGAACGAATTCCCGCACCTACGGGTGATCCCGATGCGCCACTTCAGGCTTTGGTGTTCGACTCGGAATTTAACTCTTTCCGCGGAATCATCACCTATTGCCGTATCATGAACGGTAGTCTGAAAAAAGGTGACATCGTGAAATTCGTGAGCACGGGCAAGGAATACGATGCAGATGAAATTGGAGTATTACGCCTAGAACAAGAACCCCGCAACGAACTGAAAACGGGAGATGTGGGCTACATTATTTCCGGTATTAAAACTTCATCCGAGGTAAAAGTCGGGGATACGATCACGCACGTGGAACGTCCATGCGCCGCCGCCATCGAGGGATTCGAGGAAGTAAAACCCATGGTCTTTGCCGGAATCTACCCGATTGATTCGGAGGATTACGAGGACCTGCGTACCTCCATCGAGAAATTACAGCTAAACGATGCCTCCCTAACCTTCGAGCCGGAATCTTCAGCCGCCCTCGGATTTGGATTCCGCTGCGGGTTCCTCGGAATGCTCCATATGGAAATCGTGCAGGAACGTCTGGATCGGGAGTTCGACATGAACGTGATCACCACCGTTCCCAACGTTATGTACATCGCCCACACCACGAAAGGCGAAGTTTTCGAAATGCACAACCCCTCCGATATGCCCTCTCCCACGGTAATGGACTATATCGAGGAGCCTTATATAAAAGCACAGATCATCACGCCTACCGACTACATCGGTCAGATCATGACCCTCTGTCTCGGCAAGCGAGGCGTACTGATAAAGCAACACTACCTGACAGGAAACCGGATCGAGTTGAACTACGAGATGCCACTGGCCGAAATCGTGTTTGACTTCTACGACAAATTAAAGAGTATCACGAAGGGATATGCCTCTTTTGACTATTTCCAGATCGGTTATCGTCGGGCAAATCTTGTGAAATTGGATATACTGCTGAATGGCGAATCCGTGGATGCCCTCTCTGCTTTAATTCACTTTGATAACGCTTATTCTTTCGGGAAACGCATTTGCGAAAAATTAAAAGAACTGATTCCCCGTCAGCAATTCGACATTGCAATCCAAGCTGCCATCGGTGCGAAGATTATTTCCCGCGAAACCATCAAAGCTGTTCGCAAGGATGTAACCGCAAAATGTTACGGTGGTGATATTTCCCGTAAACGTAAACTACTGGAAAAACAGAAAAAAGGAAAGAAACGAATGAAACAAATCGGGAACGTTGAAGTCCCGCAAAAAGCATTCCTTGCCGTGCTGAAATTGGATTAGTTCATAAAGTTTGTAAGGTTTGTAAAGTTTATAAAGTAAGCGTCCCCCAAGGACGCTTTATTTGTATGCCCCTTAAGCTACTTTATAACCTTATGAACTTTACAAACCTTATGAACCACAACGTCATCCCAATAATCCCTGCATTTCGCCCTTACTTCCCCGTCAGGAGCGATCACGCAACTCTCTCCCCGGTAAACAAGTCCTGTTAAGTCTGTCCCGGCACAATTAACGGCCACAACGTACGCCTCGTTTTCAATAGCTCGTTCCCGTAGAAGTTGATTCCAATCGTCCCGTCGGGATTCCGGCCAGTTCGCAATGTAAATGGCAACATCATATTCACCCTGATTCCTACTCCACTCCGGGAAGCGCAAATCATAACAGATATAAGTTGAGAAACGTATCCCTTTCCATTCCAGTGTCAGATGACGGCCTCCGGGCGAGAAACTACCTTTTTTAAAACAATTATGCTTGTCGTAATATTCGTATTTCCCATCCGGATAAACAGCCAATAACCGGTTATAATATTTCCCGTTCTCTTTGTAAATCGTGGAACCGATCACCAATGCCCCGGAGCGTCTCGCCCATTTCTTCATCCGCTTGATCACTGTCGGGTAATAGGAAGCCACCTCATCTTTCGAACGCATTGCCTCTTCTTTATCCCGTTTCTTCATCTCACACCCGGAAGTGAAAAGCTCCGGAAATACAATCACATCGGCACCCTTACACAAAGGCACCCGCTTATCAAAAGCCCATAGATTGGATTTCACATCCCCCCATATCAAGTGCGCCTGTACAAGCGCCACCCTCACCGAATCCTGTGCCTTCACGTTTAAGGATAAAACAAACAGGAAACATAACATCCCGCCAAATACTTTCATTTTCATAAGATTATTTAGGCGAATTTACTCAAAAATTTTGATTCTTTCCTAGATTATTGAAAAATTACACGGTTAGGTAAATACCCAAAAAATCACAACTTTCCCCGCTTTGCAATGCTGGTACATACAAAATCAACTTGCTTAGGTTTTGAAACAATTTAATATATTTGTAACTGGAAATCAATATATAATAAAACATTTAATATCCCAAAAGTGAGAGGGCTGCCAAAAGTCTATTTTAAACAACTACCCCCTCTAACTCCCCCTTACACAGGGGGAGAAACCGCTTGGTAATCAGCCCTCCCCCTGTGTAAGGGGGAGCTGGAGGGGGTAGTTTATAGATACTGGATAAGACTTTTTTGGACAGCTCCCTATCCCCTCCTCTCCCACCGTCGTTTCACCCACGCCACCGCCAGCGAACTAATCACCCCACCAACGATACTAAAAACTCCTGCCAACAAGTTGTCCGCCATCTGCGACAACACGGCGTTAAAACTCAACGTCGAAAACATACCGATCAAAAAATAATTACCCATTTTGATAATTTAAAATTTAAAGTTTAGAATTTAGAATGGGATTCACATCCCCGGCATGGATCCTCTGCCGGAGACGTGAGAACTCGTTCCTCTCGCGAAATCACTCGATCAGGAACCATAAAATTTACAGCGTCATCACCCAGCTATCCGAAGCGCTCTTCCCGTTCTTCAACGTGGCGAAACAATACAGTTTCACGTTCTCGTGACTCCACTCCTCCGGGAGAGCGTAGCTCGTGTTACCGTTCTCCCCACGGACTCGCAACGTCACTAGACGGGCTCGCCCAAGCACGCTCTCGTATAACACCGCATACACCTGATCGTCGCTGAAGGCGTAACCGTTCTCCTCGTCCTGCATCTCCTGCATGAAAGAATACATCTTGTTCTCTTCCGAGTAAGTTACTTCCACTTTCGGCGGGTACAACATCCCGGAAGCACAAAGCAAACGGTCGAGATCCACCGTCGCCACGTTCGCCTCGTCCACCGATATCCGGGACATGTTCACCTTCACGAAAGCGTTCGCCGCCGAACCTTTACCGATCCCGGCAAAACCTTTCCGGATCACCGGTAACAACTGCCGGGATAACTGTACCAGCGCTTTCATTCTCGCCCGTTGGGCCAGGATTTCCGGCGTCGGGTTGTCCTTCCGGGAAAACACCTTCGCCTTGGCGATGTTCTTCCCTCTCGTGTAACACAACGTGATGTTTCCCACTGATTTTCTTGCTTTTCCCAGTAAATACGAGTTAAATTCTGCCATAACTTTACAATTAAAAATTAAAAATTAAAAATTGAAAATTGAAAATTGAAAATGAACTTTACATGCCCGGGGCGGGCCCTGCCCCAAGAAGGTAAATTTTTAGTTTATAACTTCTAGTTCCTATCTTGAAATTCGCTAAAGGCGAATTCCAACGCCGGCCCCGGGTCGATCTTTCTCGGCGTGATCACCGAGTGACCCACCACGTCACGGATCGGGTAGGTCTCTTCCAGTAGGGTACAGATCTCCCGTAACACCCGGACCTGCCTTGCCGTGTAGCGATGCCAGTACGTCGGGCGATCGCCGGAACAGTCCGTGTACACCTCCTCCGGCGATACCACCCGCCCGCACTCCGCGATAAACAACCCGCCCGAGAACCGGAGTTTCCCGAGGTTATCCAGCTCTATCCCGATCGAGTAACGGTTCAACCCGCCACGCCCGGCATACACGCTCTTCCCCGCGTGCCACGCCTCGATGTTGAAAGGAACCAGCTGGAACACCTCCCCCTCCCGACCGATCACCACGTGAGCCGAGGCCGAAACGTCCGGGCGGGTCAGGAAAAGTGCGGAACTCTCGGCACTCGTTCCCGCCGTGTAGTGCAGCACGATCATGTCCGGCCCCTCCAAACGCCGGGCGTTCTTTGCGCTCACCAGGTGAACCACCCCGCCACCCATCAAACGATGGTTGACAATTGAAAATGGAGAATTGAAAATT